>ENA-UPSM01005874-UPSM01005874.1-activated-sludge-metagenome-genome-assembly--contig:-NODE-5874-length-11792-cov-4.738690_pt1 | contig 11792 bp, 14 predicted proteins | sample MGYA00238181_ERZ773283 | MGnify/ENA primary metagenome ERZ773283 (study PRJEB29023, sample SAMN05720199) | activated sludge metagenome | isolation source: Anaerobic digester | place: Japan... | reverse complement strand
ATCATACCAACTTAATTTTGGAGGAAACACAGACTTCTTAAACATGCTTGAAAGAAAAAGATTAAAGACTAAAAAACTTTCAAAAACAGAAGCAGTAGAAGCAGAACTTGGAAAAAGATTGAGTTATGACAATCTTCATATTGGTCCATCAGACTATATCCCCTTCTTAAAGGATAATAAAATCTGTTTTATAAGAATGGAAGGAAGAAAATTCGGAGATGTACCTTTAACTATAGAATTGAGATTATCAGTCGAAGATTCTCCAAATTCAGCAGGAGTTATAATCGATGCAATCAGAATTATAAAGATTGCTTTAGATAGAAAAGTCGCCGGACCGATTTTATCAGCCTCAGCCTATTTCATGAAGCAACCACCACAACAATTTACCGATGAAAAAGCTAGAGAAATGTTAGAAGAATTTATTGCCGGAAAAAGAGAAAGATAAATTTTAAAAAGCCGTCTTTAAAGACGGCTTTTTATTTTCTTGCAAAATTGACAGAGTATTTTACCATGGTAAAATAGATGTAAAATAATAAAATAAAAATATGAAAATAACTATTTCATTAATAAAAGCAGATATTGGTTCTATCGGAGGTCATATAAAACCAAGCTCAAAAGTTCTGGAAACTGTTATTGATTTCATAAAAGCAAGCCCTTTAATAATCGACAGTCATATCTTTCATACTGGAGATGATATCGCCATTTTAATGTCGCATACTAAAGGAACAGGAAACGACGAAATCCATAAACTTGCTTGGGACGCATTAATGCAAGGAACACAAGTCGCAAAAGAACAAGGTCTTTATGGAGCAGGTCAGGATTTATTAAAAGATTCATTTTCTGGAAATGTGAAAGGCGCTGGTCCAGCAGTGGCTGAATTAGAATTTCAAGAAAGACCAGCTGAACCATTTTTAGTTTTTTTAGCTGACAAAACAGACCCAGGCGCTTACAATTTACCATTTTATTTAGGATTCGCAGACCCATTCCATAATTCTGGATTGCTCTTATCCCCTGCAGCAAAAAAAGGATTCACATTTAGAATTGTTGATGTTAAATACAAAGATGCTGACAAGTATATTGATTTAAGGGCTCCTGCTGATTTGTATGATATTGCTGTTTTATTAAGAGAAACTGGAAGATATTCAATTGAATCAATTTTTGCTCCTAATGGAGAACAATGCGCAGCAATAAGCACAACAAGACTTCACAACATCGCTGGCAAATATACTGGAAAAGATGATCCAGTCGCGTTAGTCAGAGTGCAAAAAGATTTCCCCGCTACAGGAGAAATATTATCGCCTTTCAGATTAGCGCCTTATGTCGATGGATTTATGCGCGGGTCGCATATTGGTCCACTGATGCCATCTAAAGTAAATTCTCCGACATCATTTTTTGACGGACCTCCAATGGTAAGTTGCATCGCTCTATGCGTCCATGAAGGTAAATTTACAGAAATGGTTGATTGCTTTGACCATCCATTTTGGGATGAAATAAGATCCAAAGCTTCCAAAAAAGCGATTGATATCAGAGAACAGGGATTCTTTGGAAACGCGATGCTTGGAATGGAAGAACTTGAGTACAGCGGAATTGTAGAAAGTCTGGCTGAACTTGAAAAAAAATTCAAAATAAAAAAAGCTGATTAAAATTATTTAAAAAGCCGCCCTGTTAGGGCGGCTTTTTAAATCAAGGCTTTCGAGCGATAACATAAATATTAAAAAATGGATCTTTTCCATCATAATACACTTTTTCAATCTCAAAACCTGCTTTTTTAAAAAGCTCTTTAAGCTCTTTTTTTGAAAAACAATGGAAATATCTTTCTGCTAAAATATTACCTTGCCCATCTTTCCAAGGAATCAGCAAATCTCCAAAATCCATCTTGCTCCAACCGATTAGTTTCAGAAAAAAATATTTTAAAATTAACATTCTGTATTTCTGATTCGATATCAAATCCTGGACTCTCAACAAAACCATTCCCCCTCTCTTTAAGACTCTGTTTATCTCCAAAAGATATTTCTTTCTTAATTTTTCAGAAGGAATATGATGCAATACAGAAACTGATAAAACCTTATCAAAAATTTCATCATCAAAATCCATATTTAAAGAATTCATTACTCTAAATTCTCCATCTGGATAAAGATTCTTGGAAATATCAATCAATGATTCTGAAACATCTATACCAACATATTTTCCTCCTTTTTCTTTTATCACTGGATAAAGCCTGGCGTTAGCGCACCCTGAATCAAGAACATTATCCCCCAAATTTATATATTCAGACAATTTCAAAACATCCTTTGGTATATAAGACCTGGTACTTGTATACTGCTCTGCGATTAGGTTATAATCTTGACAGGTTTGCTCTAATATTTTTTGGACATATTTATCATGCATATCTCAAAAGAAATAATACAAACACTGATAAAATCAAAGGTAAAAGACCAAAAGTCTTTAGCCGCTTTTAAGCGTTCAATCGCTAAAAAATACGGCATATCTTCACCTTCTAATTTTGATCTACTTAAAGCTTACCATAATTATTACCCCAACAAAAGAAATCTCATTATTGAAAATGCTTTAAAAACCAGACCTGTGCGTTCGCTTTCAGGTATTGTTAATGTTTCAGCTTTAACCAAACCTTACGCTTGCCCTGGTAATTGTATTTACTGCCCAACAGAAGCTGGAATGCCTAAAAGCTATTTATCAAAAGAACCGGCCGCTCAGCGCGCTAAAATGCTAAAATTCGATCCATTCGTTCAAATCAAAACTCGATTAGAATCTTTACATAAAGAAGGGCATCCAACAGATAAAATTGAATTAAGAATAATTGGTGGCACCTGGTCGTATTATCCTTCTATATATAGAAAGACATTTATCAAAAATTGTTTTGATGCTTGCAACGGTAATATTTCCAAAACTTTAGAATTAGCGCAAAAGAAAAATCAGATAGCAAAGCATAGAATTGTTGGATTATCTATTGAAACAAGACCAGACTATATAAACGCAAAAGAAATAAAATTTTTGCGCGAATTGGGAATAACAAAAATCGAATTAGGCATTCAATCTATTTATGACGATGTTTTAGAATTCTCCAGACGCAAAAGCACAAGACAAGATATCATCAATGCTACAAAATTATTAAAAGACGCTGGATTTAAAGTTTCCTATCAAATGATGCCAAACCTCCCCTGCTCCAATCCGCAAAGAGATTTAGAAATGTTTAAAGAAATTTTTTCAAATCAAGATTTTTGCCCTGATTATCTAAAAATTTATCCTTTAGTTCTATTAAAAGAAGCTGAACTTTACAAAATAAAAGAAAAAATAAAATTCAAAGAATATACTACTCAAGAACTGATTGAATTGATTATTGAGATTAAAAAAATTGTTCCGCCTTATGTAAGAATCGAAAGAATTATCCGCGATATTCCTGCGCAATACGCGCAAAATCTTGCAGGCCAAACAACCAATATGCGCCAATTAGTTTCCAATCTAATGGAAAAAGAAGGACTAAAATGCAAATGCATCAGATGCAGAGAAATAAGAGGTTCAAAGCAAGACAGCAGCCCGAAACTTTTTAAATACGAATATACTGCTTCAAACGGCCAAGAAATATTGCTCACTTTTGAAAACGCAGATCAAGAAAAATTATACTCAATGCTTCGTTTAAGAATCGCTGATAATAAAAAACATTATATAAAAGCATTGCAAGATTGCGCCTTAATAAGAGATGTCCATACTTTTGGTTTGCAAACTCAAGTAGATAAAAAACACAAATTAGCAGTCCAGCATAAAGGATTGGGCAAAAAACTCATCAAAGAAGCTGAGCGTATAGCCAAAAAAACCGGAAAAAAAGGAATAGCAATAATATCTTCTGTAGGAACAAGAGAATATTACAGAAAATTAGGATATAAGCTAAAAGATACTTATATGGTGAAAAAAATAAACGGCTAAATTGCTTTAGCCGTTTCGCCAAAAACTCAATACTGTATTGAAAATAAACGGCTAAGTTCACTTAGCCGTTCATTTTATACCTGAGCGAATACTACTATATAATTATGCCCCCATTTTTTAGCGCACTTAGGGCAAGTGGTATAATAAAAATAATAATCTTTTGCTTTTTTATTTTGCGTAGCAAGGTAGCTATCCATCTCTTTTATGAACTTAGGAATTTCATTGTATCCCCCATCATAAACTTTGCTAATAAAATCTCCTGATATTTTTACATTTTCCATTCCTGCGATCTCTTTGTTTACCGCTAAATAAAATTCGCCAACCCATGGGCTTGGATCATGATTTAATAATAAGTAGTCTTGCAATCCGTTCACTGCTCCTGACTTTTGAGCTGCCTCCCAAAGAGACATAATAGTTTTACCAACCATTGGCGGAAATGGCATATGCATAAATTGTGGTATCGATTTTTTTATGAATATCTTTTCCTGCCAATGATATGTTTTATTATCCCAACCTGTTGGATCAAATTGAGGACAACAGATTTCTTCTTGTTTTTGCTCCATGTTATTTATTGGTAAATAAATAATAAGCTACATAAAACCAATTAAAAAGACCGTGGACAATTGCCCACCCTATCGAATGGTTTACAGACCATGAAAGCGTAACAGCCAAAGCTGACCCAACAGACATAAAAACATTTGAGCAATGACATCCGCCTCCGCATCCCTTTTCCCATCCAAATTTCTTTTTATTGTGTTCCCCCTCACAGCAACCATGTTGGTTGCAACATTCATTGTTTTGATTTTCCATGTTTTTTTTCTGATTAATTTATTATCACCCCCATTATACCTTGTTTTTAGATATTAAAAAAATTACAATCACACTCCAACTATCTTTCTTAATATTTTCCAATCTGCTTATTGTATTACGCTTAAGACATCCAATAACATAAATGTTTGCAATGAAGCCTTTTCAGTACCATATTTTATCTTGATACCATGTAAAACTGCATGTCTATTTAAAATATTAGAATATATTTTTTTATTCAGCTTCTTTGTATTTTGATAAATACAAGAGTCTATAGCCGTTTCGATTAAGTTTAAATCTGAAACCAAATAACAATCTTTTTTATAATATTCTCCAGCAAGTTTTTTTATTTTTCCTCCTCCATCAGAGCTATTAGCAACTTTTCTGAATCCATATTTTTTACACATTCTAGTAGCTACCCCTTCTGCAACTAACAAAATCGCTGGAATCGAAAGAACATAATCTCCTGACTGATGGGCTTTTAATGCTTTTTGTATATGATTTTTCCATGGAACGAAATATTTGTTATTCATTCACCCATTTACTGTTTCTTCTAAAAATTTACAATTATTCTTTTGATATATCTTTTTAAATAATTTTGTAATCGCTGATTTGTTTCCTTTTTTATAACTATATGAAGATTGCGCTATCCAATCATCTGGACAATCCATCATAGAAGGAGCTATCCACCATCCACTCTGCAATATTGAATTTCTTTCTGTGTCAAACCTATCAGCAATTTGTTTCGCAAAATCATTAATTTTTTTATATTCATCAAAAAAAGGCGAAATTTGTTTGATAATATTCTCCAGAGACTCAAAATATCCTTTAAGAAAAATAGAATCAGGAATAGCAAATTTTAGAAGAGATATTTCCATCATTTTTTTCATCTTTGCTTGAGTTTCCTTAAACAATTCTAAATTATTATCTATATTCATTTTTCTTTATTAGTTCCAAAGCTATCCCCTTATCGCTCCAGGAGATTTTTTTGCCTTTAATGCAGATAGACGGCTCACTTCCCTTTCCGCTTATAATCACCACATTCCCGGGTTGGGCTAAAGAAATAGCTTTCTTAATTGCTTCCTTTCTATCTATTATCTTAAAAACCGAATATTCTTTTTCTAAAGGGATTCCTTTAGATATTTGGTTTATAATCTCTTCCTGATTTTCGTAATAAGGATCTTCGTCTGTAAGAACTATATATTTGCAATATTTAGAAGCAATCTCTCCTAAAATTTTGCGCTTCCATTTGTCTCTCCCCCCTCCGCAAGCTCCAAAAACCCCTATAATATCTTTTCCTTGAAAATTTTTATACAAATTTTCCAAAGCGTCAGGAGTCACCGCATAGTCAATCACTACTTCAAACGGCTTTGAAACTATTTTTTCCATTCTTCCGGGAATAAGGTCTATCTCCAACAATGCTAACGCCATGGTCTTTAAATCTATTCCCTGATTCATTCCAACACAAATTGCAATCAATGCATTGTAAACATTAAAATCTCCCAAAAGATTAAGCAAAAACTCCTGATTCTCAACATTAAAGATAATTTTCCCTTCTTCTCTGGAAATATTCTTTGCTTTTACTATTTTAAAAAAACTGTCAAAATAATCTTTCTTGAATCCATAACAAAATTTCTGGTCTGCCTCAAAAGAATTAAAATATTCAAAATACGGATCGTCAAAATTCAAAATATGCGTTTTTTTGACATAACTAAAAAATTTCCCCTTGGCTTTACGATAATTATCAAACCCTTTGTGCGCTTCAATATGTTCAGGACTAAGATTGGTAATTGCTGCTATCTCAAAATCAATAAATCTGTGCCTGGATTGTTCTATTCCTTGCGATGTTACTTCGATAATCGCATAATCGCATTTTGCTTTTACAGCTTTAGCTAAAAATTTTTGGATAAAAAAACGACCAGGCATTGTCATTCTGGTAGCATTTTCATCAACAACTCCGTTAATATCGATTTCAATCGAAGAAACGCAAGCAGTTTTATACCCTGCCCTACGCAAAACTTTTGAAATCATCAAAACAGCGCTCGATTTCCCATTAGTTCCTGTTATTCCGATAACTTTAATTTTTTTGGAAGGAAACCCAAAAAAACAGGCTCCTAAAAAAGCCAAAAACAAATGATAATGTCTTATTAAAAAATCCGGAATTAATTTTCTGATATTCATTGTTTTTTAGAATAAAAAGATTTCAAAGCAAATCTTATTTTTTCCTGGATTTCAGTAATCTCTGGCGGGATAGCAGAAATCGCATCTAAAGCTTCGCTTTGACGGAAACCCAATGATTTTAGTGTTTCTAAAATTTGGCGGTCCTGGATATTTAATGATTTTGCATCTTTGGCAAAATTTTGGAATTCCTTTATTTTTCCACTCAATTCCAAAATAACTTTTTGGATAGTTTTTGCGCCGATTCCTTTAACCTGCCTAAAAAATGAATGGTCATTTTTTTCAATCGCTTGTTCAAATTCCTCCAAACTTCCCAAAGATGTAATTTTTAGAGCAGCTTTCGGTCCGACCCCAGAAACAGAAGTCAAAAGTTCAAAAAGATCCAGCTCTTCCCTGCTTAAAAATCCATATAATTCCATAGCATCTTGCCTTAAAGCAAAATAGCAATAAAGCTCTGCCTCTTGATCAGTCATTAAAAAATCAAGATTTTTAGGTGAAACAAACACTTTAAAACCTATTCCATTAGCTTCAATAACGGCAAAATTAAAACCTTTAAACAAAACCTTCCCTTTTAAGTATGAAATCATATATTATTTCCTTTAAAACATTATAGAGGACTTGCTAAAAAATTGAAAGTATGCTATTAATAGTTATCAATTTTAAGATATGCCTATAAAAAAATCAGCCCAAAAGGCTTTAAAACAAAGCAAAAAAAGAGCTTTGAACAATCTCAGAAAAAACAGAGAAATCAAGGATTTGACTAAAAAAATCCAAAAATTGGTGTCTTCAAACAAGATTGATGAAGCTAAAAAACTTCTTCCAGCTATTTATAAAGCAATAGATAAAGCTAATAAAGTCAATATTTTAAAGAAAAATACAGCAGCGAGAAGAAAATCAAGATTGGCCAAATTAGTCAAATAATCTCAAATATTTATTATCAAAAGATCTAAAGCAACAGGGGGCTCTACGCGCCCTGTTTTCATGTCAAAATCAGCTTTAAAAATCTTATTGTAGATCTTTTTCAAATCTTGAAGGTCGAATTCCTGAGCCTGAGCGTAAATTTTTGAAAGCACAAAAGGATGATAGCCTGTAATTTTTGCGATATTTCGATAATCGCATTTAGAATCAGCCAGCTCTTTAACCGCTATCATCTTTTTAAAAGTATCGCTTAACATCGAAATTATATAAAACGGGCTTTCACCTGATCTCAAATGCTTGTATACCAAATTAAGGGCATGGGGTTTTTCTTTTTTAGCTATTGCTTCAATTGTTTTAAAAATATCAAGATTCTCGATTGGTCGACAAATTTTTTTAATATCAGCAAGGACGATTTTTTCTTGAGAATAATTTGAGAGTTTTAAAATTTCATTTTCCAATTGCCATAAATCATTGCCAAAATAATTAAATAAAGCCTCTCTTGCCATTGGTTCTATTTCTTTTTCATAGCTTTGACATTCTTTTTCAATCCAATTGCGCACCATTGCTGGATTCATTAAATCAAAAAAGAATAATTCAGACTTACTGGCCAGAGAATCTAATAATACTTTCCCAAATTTTTTAGGGACAGAATCAAGACTGACTGAGTCATAAAAAATTATTTTATCATCTGATTTTATATGCTTGTCAAAATCAATTTCGAATTGATCGCAGAATTCAAGGCTTCCTTCTGAAAAAAGATTCCTTATGACAAAAGCTTTTTTTTCTTCAAAAAGCGAGAAATTATTTTGCTCGCTTTTAAATTCATTATAATTCCACTCTTTTTCTGAAAAATCAAAAAAATCAACCGGCAAGTTATCTAACTTGGCCTGGTCTATCATTTCTTTTAGTTTCTTATGCGCCCGGAAAGAATCCGGCCCGCAAATAAAGCTTATCATCTTATTTTTGACAATTAGGGCAAAAGCATGTCGATCGCGATCCTATTTTTTTCTTTATTATCTCAGTTTTACACTTCGAACACAATTCACCCTGTCTTTTATATACTTTCCTTATTTTATCAAAGTTCCCCTTTTCTCCAAAAAGGTCGCGATAATCTGAAAAGCTCTCCCCTTTCAAGTCAACAGCATCTTTCAAAACTGATTTGATAAATTTAAAAATATCTTTCTTTTCTTTATCATTCAATCCGCTAATTTTCTTGAAAGGTTGGACTTTTGCGCGCCAAAGTATTTCATCTGAATAAATATTCCCTATTCCGGCAATTACGTCTTGATCCATCAAAACTTGTTTTATCCTGCCATTTTTCTTTTTGGAAATCGCTTTCAAAAAATCACTGAATTTAAAATTTTGATCTAACGGTTCAGGACCCATTTTTGCAAGTTCTGAAAAATCCGCAGAATCCCCTAATCTAATCTTTCCAAACTTTCTCAAATCTGAAAAAGCCAACATTTGGCCATTGTCCAAGAAAAAAATAAAACGAATATATTTATTGGCCTTATCTTTAGCAAAAGGCCCGTCTGTTTTTGGAATCCAAAAACCGTTTTTTTTCTCCCATTTTCCCAGCATCAAATGGCCTGTCATTTTTTGATGAATGAGCATAAATAATCCATCGCTTAATTCAAACAAAATATTCTTCCCTCTACGCCAAATATTTTTTATCCTTTTTTTTGATATTTTCTTTTTAAAGATATCAAAACTTATGCCCTTTAAAAGTTTGGGAGTGTCTGTCCAACAATCAACAAAGGTCCTTTTTAGGACCTTTGTTTTTAATTGAGATACAATTGTTTGAACTTCTGGAAGTTCCGGCATTATTTTATTATTTCTTTTATTTTGGCGATTATTTCTCCTGGCACAAAATGCGCCTTAATTAAGAAGTCTTTTGCCCCGAGCTTTAATCCTTTCTCAATGTCTTCTTTCTGACCTAAATTTGAAAGAATGACGACTGGTATGTAATTAGTTGCAGGATCTGCCTTTATTTTAGTGAGAACTTCAAATCCGTCAATTCCTGGCAATATCAAATCAAGAAGCATTATATCAATGTTCTTTTCTTCTTTTGATTTTTTCAATCCGTCTTCTCCATCAACAGCAGCAACAACCTCAAACCCTTCATTGAGGAGTTTTTTCACTATCAGCTCTCTTAAAAAGCTGTCATCTTCAACAATAAGAACTTTTTTAGGCATAGTAATTATGGTTTACCTATTTGTTTTATTATTTTATCTATTAATTCATCTAAATCAAAATCAACCTTTATCAACCAATCTCTGGCCCCTAATTGCTCAGCTCTTCCAAGTTCTACAGGTTGTCCTGAATTAGAAATAATTATTACAGGAATTTCTGTCGATTTTGGATTTTTCTTTATCTGCTCTAAAGTCTGAATCCCGTCTATCCCCGGGAGAAGCATATCAAGCAATATCAAATCCGGAAAAAATTCTGCTATAACCTCAAGACCATCTTCTCCGCTCTGCTTTCCTAATACATCATAACCGTATTCTTTTAATTTATTTTGAACTAAATCTAACAAAAGCGTATCATCTTCTATCAAAAGAATTTTCTTTGCCATATCAACTTATTAATATTTTAGTTTATTAGCTATAAAAAGTAAACACTGACTTTTAACCTTGTAAAGATGGCAATGAAATGAAGAAAGTAGTCCCCTGTCCCTCGGCCGACTCAAACCAAATCTTCCCTTTATGGCTTTCAACAATATTTTTAGAGACAAAAAGCCCCATTCCAGAACCTTCTGTCTGAACGCGCAAAGCATTGCCGCTCCTGAAAAATTTAGTAAATATCCTTTCTTGCTGATCTTTTGGAATTCCAATTCCAGTATCTTTAACGGAAATCAAAATATTATTATTTGTATCTTTTGACAACGCCAATGTGACCGTTCCGTTCTTAGGAGTATAATTGATGGCATTTTCAACTAAATTTTCAATGGATATTTTTATTTTTTCTTTATCTACAAAAACTTTTGGAAGTTGTCCTGGGTAATCATTGAATACAAGCGATATTTTCCTTTCTTCAGCCAGTCCCTGATATTGAGAAAATAATTCTTTCATTATTGCTTGAATATCTTCTTGAGATTGATTAGCTACAAATCTGCCTTGTTCTATTCTTGAAACATTGAGCAAATCATTTACTACTTTAATAAGCCTTTCTGTAGAGATATATCCCTTATGAAGATATTCCTTTTGCTCTTTAGAAATCTCTCCCCAATCGCCATCTCTCATCATTCCGAATATCCATTTAATCGCCGACAAGGGAGTTCTTAGCTGATGGGCAGCAATCGAAATAAATTCTGATTTCGTCTGATCAACCATCTTCTCTCTTGTTATATCATGAATAACTACAAGCTTCTCGCTTATTTCATTATTATCTTTTTTAACAAATACTACCGACACCTCTAACACCTGATTTTCTTTTAAAGGCAATTCCTCTCTATAGATTTCTTTGTCTATTTTTCCGATTATAGACATTAAGATTCCTATCTCCATGTTGTTTTTAACCAATTCATCAAGTTTATGTCCTGAAATATCTGAATATTTTATTCCAAGTAGTTCTTCAGCTAAAGGATTGATAAGGCTTATGGCATTATTTTTATCCAAAGTGATAATTCCATCTGCAAAATTATTAATAATCGCCATTGTCTTGTCCCTTTCCTTCACTGCTTCAGTCTTCGCAAAATTGGCGTCTTCTGTAAGATTAAGCAATGCAGCTCTCAATTCTTCTAATCTTTGTGTTTTTGTTTGCAAATCTTTAAAACGTCTATCTAATTCCGCCCTTCCTTCTTGAAGTTCTTTTTCCAACAAACTCATTTTCTCTGATCGTTGCAAAGAATATTTTAAATTATACGCTATTCTATTAAAAGCTAACGCGATATTCTTTATATCTCCTTCTTGATCTATTTTTATCTTGTAATCCAAATTTCCTTGGTT
>ENA-UPSM01005873-UPSM01005873.1-activated-sludge-metagenome-genome-assembly--contig:-NODE-5873-length-11792-cov-6.409219_pt1 | contig 11792 bp, 9 predicted proteins | sample MGYA00238181_ERZ773283 | MGnify/ENA primary metagenome ERZ773283 (study PRJEB29023, sample SAMN05720199) | activated sludge metagenome | isolation source: Anaerobic digester | place: Japan... | reverse complement strand
GGGGCACCCTTCGAGTCACGCACCTCGAACACCCACGGCTGGAACGTCCCGCCAGCGGTGATCTGCTGGTCACGACCCGACACGGCAGCGACGACGGACGGAGCGCCACCACTGACCTTGATCACGAACGATCCGATCGGTGTCGGCAGCGGACCCGCGTTGATGTCGACCTTCACGTCACCCACACCCGACCCCATGGTGACGTTCGGCATGCCGGACTGACCCGGCGTGGTGTTGACGGCACCGGCCCCGTTGGTGCGGACGGTGAAGCTCGTGCCGGAGAACCCGGGACCAGACGTCGCCGTGAGCTTCACGTCGACGTTTGCAGCCGGTTGGCCGCCCCGCGTCTTCACGAAGAACGTCATGCTGGGGAACGCCCCGCCCGACGTTGCGCGAACCTCGGCCGGCCCGCCCGTCACCGATCCCGGCCACGAGCTCATCACGATCTCGGCGGCCTGGCCGATCGTGACCGTCGCCTTCCACTTGCCCTTCACACAGAAGAGGACGTGGGTATTGTTCCGCGCAGCTCCCCGCGAGGCGCTGCAGCGAGCACCGACCTTGGCGAAGTCACAGGCGGGCACCACGGCCGCAATGGCCAGCACGAGCATCGGGAGGAAGATTTTTCTGCGCATGGCCGCCGAGGGTACCCGTGAGCGCGCGCCTCACCCCAACGGAACCGCGATCAACTGGGCGCGATCCCCCGGAATCTCGAGTCCGACGACGGCGACGGCGGTCGACTCCCCGAGCACGAGTGCGTCGGTGACGGTACGCGAGCAGGTCGGGTCGTCGACGAGGGCCAGCCGCAACGCTGTACCCACGTCGACGTCGAGTTCTGCGTCCGTGTCCGTGGTCAGCACACCCAGGCAACCGAGCCCGTCACCTGCCCATTGCTTGGCACGGGTGCCCTCGAGAACGAGGTGATACACGACGGGGACCACGTGGACCTGTCCGGACCGAACCGCCGCCAGGGCGCGACGGTTGTCGATGTCGACCACCCGCAGCCCGGGATTTCGCGACAACACGAGGGTCACCGACGACCCGTCGGCCGGCGTGAAGTTCCGACCCCACGGGCCGGTCTTCGACGACGTGCCGTCCTGGATCGTGCCCGTCGGATCGCCGCCGGGTCGGACGAAGCGCAACTGGAGAGCGACACCGCTCGGCAGCAGCCGACCTCCCGCCACCATCTCGACCAGGCCGCCGTACGGGAGCGAGCCGTAGCGCACCGGCGTCGGGCCCGAGATCTCCCACACGTCGAGCGTTTCGCCAGCCGAGAACCCGTTGAAGATCCTCACGCTCGCCGACCCAGCCGTCGGCGAGGGCGGCCGGGGGGACGCCGGGGCGGCGGGCGCACCACCCGGCACCGGCAAGGCGATGAGACCGGGGTCGACGTTGCGCGGCACCGTCGTCGGGGCAGCAGTCGTCGGCACCGTTGGCGCAGGAAGGGTCGTCGTCTCGCCCACACTCGTCGGGACGCGGGGCAGCAACGACAGGGGATCGATCGAGCTCGTCGGCCCGGCCGGTCGAGTGATTGCCGGGCTGTCGCCATCGGCATCGTCGGACCCGCCGGTGTCCATCAGGAGCCGCAACGCGACCGCGAGCCCGACCACGAGGATCGCGATCCCGATGCACAGCGGGATCGCCGCGGACATCCAGGCCAGGCGGTGCCGTTCGTCGTCGGTCCCCGAGGAAGGAGGGAGTGGAGGTGTCGGCGGCGGCGTGGACGACTCGGGCGGCGCTTCGTCAACCTCGGACGCCCGTTCGTCGGGTGCGACGAGCCGCAGCTTGGGCCGGTCCTCATCCATCGAACCACCCTACGTCGCAGGTCCGCCGAGACAATTCAGGGGGATGACACAGAGTTTTCACTTGTGGTTCGGGGACCTCGATGTCATGGTGCTGCGATCGTGAACTTGGAGGATTGATGACGCTCAGAACCCGACGAGCCACGGCGATCGGCGCGCTGCTGGCCGTGACCCTGGTGCTCTCCGCATGCCAGAACCTGCCGCGACGGACCGCCGGCGCAAAGTGCAAAACCGTCGGCGAACACGCCCAGGACGGCACGTGGGTGCTCAAGTGCGGCAGCAACAAGCGGTGGAACAAGCTGATGACCATCGCCGCGGCGAACGACGCCGTCGCCAACTGGCTCCGCTCGCAGGTGCCTCCGACTCCGCCGGCGCCGCCGGCGCCGCCGGTGACCGCGCCGCCCGCCGCCCCGGCCCTCACCTCGATCGGCGCCACGAACCGGGCCCAGATCGCCGAGTCCCCCGGGCTCGTGTCACCCGGCCTGTACTCCACGACGGTCCCGACGGGCTCGGCCTGCATCATCGAGGTGTTCGGGGGACCGAGCCGACGGGTACGCGGTAGCTCCGGCGGCCCGCTGTACATGAACCTTCCCGCAGGGATGAGTGTGTCCACCGCCGGGCCCTGCGTCTGGAACAAGGGCGATCTCCCGCCGGTCACCATGCCCGCCACAGGCGACGGCATGTACCGGACGGGCGCCGAGATCCAGCTGGGTCTCTACACCGCTCCCGGCGGGTCCGACTGCTACTGGGAGACGTCGGACAACGCTGACGGCAGCCTCGAAGTGATCAACGACATCTACTACGGCCCGGGTCCGCAACTCGCGATCATCGAGGCCGGCGACGCCTACTTCACCTCCGACGGCTGCGGGCCGTGGACGCCGCTGACCGCACTGCCGGCCCAGTACCTGCAGGTGGCGAGCGCCATCGACAACTACCCGCTCCAGGGTCTGCGGGCCTTCTATCCGGGCAGCCAGTTCACGGTCACCGCGACCCCGGGGGTCACGACGTTCACCACGCCGCAGTTCACGCTCCAGATCGCCCCACCCGACGGCGGCCCATTCACCGCCGGTGACTTCACGGTGTCGCGCTACAACTTCACCGCCCCTGGCAACGTTCTCGTCAACGTGACCTCGCCGGGCCGTGGCTGCAATGTGATCCCCGGAACCGCCACGATCTCGGACGTCGTGCTCGACGTCGATGGATCGGCCAGCTCGATGCACGCGATCGTCTTCGCCGAGTGCGACGGGAAGCGCTTCGCCGTCAACGTCCAGTACTGATCACACCCGAATCGTCGCCGGCCGCCGCCGACGAATCGCGAACGTCCCATGACGTTCGCGTTTCGTCACGGCGGCCGCTGACGCGTCGAACCTACAGTCGGCACATGGCAGCCGAAGCAACGACCCAGCCCGTCGCGATCTACCTCCAGGACGCCCACACGATCCGCGAGGGCATGGACTTCGCGCGGTACGCCGAGTCGAAGGGATTCGACGCCGTGTGGCAGGCCGAGAGCCGGCTGGTACGTGAGTCGACGGTACCGATGGCGGCGTTCGCGTCGGTGACCGACCGCATCAAGGTCGGGTCCGGCGTCGCCGACGTGTGGAGCCGCAACCCCGCCCGGCTCGCCGCCACGTTCTCGACGCTCGACGACCTGGCGCCCGGCCGCGTGATCCTCGGCCTCGGGGCGTGGTGGGATCCGCTGGCGGCAGCGGTCGGCATCACCCGCTCCAAACCGTTGGGGGTGATGCGCGAGGTCGTGACCGCAGTGCGGGCGCTGCTCAACAACGAGACCGTCACGATGCACGGCGACTACGTGCACCTCGACGGCATCGAGCTCGACTACGTGTACCAGGAGCGCCGGCCCAAGGACGTGCCGATCTACATCGGGGCCACGGGCATGAAGATGATGGAACTCACCGGCGAGATCGCCGACGGTGTGGTGCTCAACTATCTCGTCAGCCCCGATTACAACGCCACGGCCATGGAACACCTGACCATCGGCGCCGAGCGTGCCGGTCGCTCGCTCGACGACATCGACCGCCCGCAGCTGGTCGTGTGCTCGGTGCACGAGGATCGGCAGACGGCCCTCGACATGGCCCGCATGATGGTGACGCAGTACCTCGGCCAGCAGCCCCACATCATGAAGGCATCGGGCGTCCCGCAGTCGTTGCTCGACTCGGTGGGTGAGGTGCTCACGTGGCCGGCGACCCACGAGCAGGTCGAGGCGGCGAGCAAACTGGTGCCCGACGAGATCGTGCAGATGCTCACGGCGTCGGGGACTCCCGCCGAGGCCAAGGCGCGGGTCGCCGACTACATCGCCGGTGGTGCGACCTGTCCGATCCTCTACCCGCTCGGCGACGTGAAGGCGATGATCGACACCTTCAGCGGCTGGACGCTCTAGTCACCGCCGGGTGAGCCCGGTGAAGAGGACACCGACGGCGCCGGCCGTCGCCGCGGTGAGCACGCCGGCCAGGCCGGCGGTTCCGGTCGGGTCGGCGTCGATCGTCGTGTGCTCGTGGGCAAGGGCGTGGGCCCGCACCACGGCCGACTCCGGCGCCACGACCGACGTACCGTGTGAGAGCTCGAGGCCAGCAGCGACGCCGGCCCAGTCGTAGGTCTCGTCGTCGAGGATCCCGGTCGCGGCGCTGTTCGGCTCCGACTCCCAGGGCCACATGGCGGCTGACCGATGATGCACCGCCTCGTCCAAACCGACCTGCTCGACCCGACGCCAGGCCCGATCGAACGGCGCGCACCCTTCGGTCTGCACCGCGATCACCCGAGCGTCCGACCCACCCTCGGCGAGGCCCCGCGCCAGCGACGACGCCAACGCTCCCCCGCCCATCTGCACGTAGACGGCGACGAGACCCGGCGCCTGTTCCGCGAGCTCCCACCCGATCGTGCGGCCGCCGTCGATGGTCAGTCCGTTGTCGGGTCCCTGGCATCCGAACGGCAGTGATCCCCCCGCCACGGCCTCGCGCATGCGGAGCACGCAGGGGTCGCCCACCTCGCCCTCGCGTCGCTCGCACCTGAGGATGTTGGCCCCGAGGCCGACGAGCCGCGCCACGACCGACTCGTCGGCCCAGACCGGGACGTAGACGTCGAGGGGACGGCGCATCGCCGCAGCGACGACGCCCGCTCCGAGCGCAGCATTGCCGCAGCTGGCGATGGCCAACCGGGCGTCGTCGTCGGCGGGCGAGCGAACCGCCAGCCACAGCGCCAGCCCGAACAGGTGCCGCGCCTTGTGTGAACCCGACACGTTGCCGGTCTCGTCCTTGACCCACAGCCCGTCGACGCCGACAGCGGTCGAAAGGGTTGGTTGGGAGGTGGTGGGTGTGACGGTGAACCCGCTCCCCCACACCGCCACGACCGCGTCGTCGAGCGACCCGACCGTGTCGACGAACTGCGCGTCGGACCAACCGGCCTCGGTCGCTGCGGCGTACGACCCGAGTCGTGCCCGGTACCGCACGAACGGGTTGACCCCCGCCCCGCCCGTTCTGTCCCGCGGAAGCGCTACGGACTGCACGCTTTCGCGGGACAGAACCAGCACGTGGTCGACGTCGGTGAGACCCGCAGCGTCACGGCGCGGACACGCCCACGGCGACAGGCCCAGCGGGTCGACCGTGGCGCCACAGCCCCGGCAGGTCAGCAGCATCGATGACTCAGGCGAGGCCGGTGGCGGCGTTGAACTCGCCGATCAGCTCGTCCCAGCGCGGCACGTACGACGACAGGTCGTCCCAGAACGACTGGTGCCGCCGCGCCTCGAAGGTCTCGAGGTCGATGCCCTGCTGCTCGACCCACGTGAAGTACCCGAGGTTGAAGATGCGGTTCCGGCCGGCCGTGTCGAGTTCCTCGACGTTGGCGACGTCGGCACCGTCGAGATGACGGGCGACGACCGCAGCGGCCTGGGCGTCGCCGAACTCGCCGGCGAATCGCTCGGCGAGGAGCGCCTCGTGCTCGGAGGCGTACAACATCGACCCGTCGGTCGCGACCGTGATGACGGCCTGATCGGCCCCGAGGCCCAGCACCTTGGCCGTCTTGATGGCGGCCAACACGTTGCAGATCGAGCTGAAGCCCATGTGCTCGAGCGAGGCGATCGTGGCCTCGTCGACGCCACGACGGCGCAGGAGCTCACGTCCCGACTCGCTCACGAACGCCAACCCCAGCTCGTCGGTCGCCTGGTCGGAGATGCCGACCACGACGTCGGTGTTCGTCACGTTGTGGATCAGCGGGATGTGCTTGTCGCCGATGCCCTGGATGTTGTGCTCGCCGAATCCGTTGTGGAGCATCGTCGGACACTCCAGCGCCTCGACCGCCACGATCTTCGTGCCGAACACCTCCTTGAGGTGATCGCCGGCGGCGATGGTGCCGGCGGAACCGGTGGCCGAGACCCAGGCCGCCAACTGCGACGGCCCACCGTCAGCTGCGGCGACCGAGCGGTAGACGCGCTCGAGCGCGGCACCGGTCACGTGCCGGTGTACGAGGTAGTTCGCGAACTCGCAGAACTGGTTGAGGATGAAGTTGGTCGGATCCGCCTCGAGCTCGGCGCAGGCGTCGTAGATCTCCTTGACGTTGGACTCCGAACCGGGGGTGCGGATGATGTCGCCGGGCTCGACGACCCATCGCTCCAGCCACTCGAACCGCTCGCGGCTCATGTTCTCGGGCAACACCGCCACGCCGCGGCTCGCCATGATGCGACTGATGGCGACTCCGCCGCGGGCGTAGTTGCCGGTCGAGGGCCACACGGCGCGGTGCTCGGTCGGGTCGAACTGCCCCGTCACGAGGCGGGCCACCAGACACGCGTAGGCCGCCAGCACCTTGTGCGCGTCGATCATGGGGAACCGGTCGCCGAACAGGACGATGATCGGGGCCTCGACGCCCGTCAGCTCCGGCCCCAGCACCACGTGGTCGGGGAGATCGGCGGTCGCCGAGAACGAACCGTCGGCGGCCGCGGTGTTGTGCCAGTGCACACGGAAGAGGTTGGCCGGATCGCCCACCCGGGGGTCGATGCCGGCGAGTCGCTCCACGATCTCGGCAGGGATCGTCGACGGGTCGGCGAGCTGGGCGAAGGTCGGCAACACGATGCCCTCGTCACGGAACCGGGAGATCGCTCGTTCGAGCACCGCCTGGTCGACGATCTCGCGCTCGAGCCCGAGCTTGGAGGGGGCGGAAGTGGGGGCGCTCATGGGTGCGCAGGCTAAATGCGACTTTACGTTTCGTAAAGCAACGGACGATCTGTACATCAACCCGTCACCGATACGATCGGCCGATGCGGATGCTCCGGAATCCCCGAGTCGTCGCGGTTCCCGATCCGACCGCCCCGACGACCGCTCGCCCCCACGATCTCCCTCCGGGTGCGCTGCCCACTCCGACGGCCCTGCACCGGCTCATCGACGGCTACTCCCCGTCCGCGCTCGTCGACGTTCCGTCACTGGCGCGACGGACCGGACTCGGGAGGGTGCTCGTCAAACACGAGGCGCAGCGATTCGGGCTGCCGGCGTTCAAGATCGTCGGCGCGTCGTGGGCGACCTACCGCCTCCTCGCTGCCCGATACGCAGCGGCCCACGGCACGGCGCCGGCCGCCACCACGTTCGACGAGCTCCGCCGCGCGTTCGCCGAGTTCACCGATCTGACGCTCGTCACGGCGACCGACGGCAACCACGGACGGGCCGTCGCCCGCGCCGCGGCATGGTTCGGATTGGGTGCCGACATCTACATGCCGGCCGGCACGGTCGCCGCCCGCATCGACGCGATCGAGTCCGAAGGGGCGCGCGTCACGGTCGTCGACGGCGACTACGACCTCGCCGTCGAGACGGCGGCAGCGACCGCCGGGCCCGATCGCCTCGTCGTGAGCGACACCTCCTGGCCGGGCTACACCGAGGTACCGACGTGGATCGCCGAGGGGTACGCGACCATCTTCGGGGAACTCGACGCCCAACTCGCGGCACTCGACGTGACGCTCGACGGCATCGTGATCCCCGTCGGCGTCGGCGCGTTCTTCCAGGCGGCGCTCGACCACTGGCCGGCCGCTCCCCCCGTCGGTCCCTGTCGTCTGGCCGTCGAACCACTCGCCGCCGATTGCCTCTTCCGATCGATCCAAGCCGGTCAGCCGGTCACCGTGCCCGGGCCGCACGACTCGATGATGGCGGGGATGAACTGCGGCACCGTCTCGATGATCGCCTGGCCGGCACTGCGCGACCGCACCGACTGGGCGATCGGTATCGAGGACACCTACGCGGCCGACGCGATGCGTCTGCTCGCGAGCGACGGGATCGTCGTGGGCGAGACGGGTGCCGGCACGGTCGGCGGCCTGCTCGCGATCGCCGCCGAGTCGCCGGAGTCGTTCGTCGAGATGGGTCTCGGACAGGACTCGACGGTCGTCTGCATCTGCACCGAAGGCGCGACCGACCCGGTCAACTACGAGCGAGTCGTCGGCACCGCCCCCTGAAATGTGACGCGAGGCTCGCGGCCGGGCGCACGCCACGCGACGCGTTTCGCTGACGACCGGGGCCGCGAGCGGCCTCCGATAGCGTTGAGCGCCATGCGGATCGGCCCGATCACCCTCGACGTGCCCGTGGTGCTCGCACCCATGGCCGGCGTGACCAACGCTCCGTTCCGTCGGCTGTGCCGGGCCGAGGGCGCCGGCCTGTACGTCAGCGAGATGATCACCGCCCGCGCCTACGTCGAGGGCAACGCGAAGACACAACGGCTCGCGCACTTCGACGACGACGAGCCCCTGCGCAGCATCCAGCTCTACGGGATCGACGCATTCCACGTCGGCGAGGCGGTTCGACGGCTCGTCGACAGCGACCACGTCGACCACATCGATCTCAACTTCGGGTGCCCCGCCCCCAAGGTCACGAAGAACGGCGGGGGTTCGGCGCTGCCCGTCCGCAAACGGCTGCTGCGCGACATCATCGCCGCTGCCGTCGCCGGAGCGGGCGACGTGCCGATCACGGCCAAGTTCCGCATGGGCGTCGACGACGACCACCCTCTCACCTACCTCGACACCGGCCGGATCGCCGAGGACGAGGGGTGCGCCATGATCGCCCTGCACGCACGCACCGCCGAGCAGCTGTACTCCGGAGCAGCCCGGTGGGAGGCGATCGGTCGCCTCAAGGAACACGTCACCTCGATCCCGGTGCTCGGCAACGGCGACATCTGGGAGGCCACCGACGCCGTGGCGATGATGGCCGCGACCGGGTGCGACGGTGTGGTCGTCGGGCGCGGGTGCCTCGGTCGACCGTGGCTGTTCCGCGACCTCGTGGCCGCGTTCGACGGCCGGGAGATCCCGCCGCCGCCGACGCTCGGCGAGGTGTGCGACACGATGCTCCGACACATCGACCTGCTCCAGGCCTGGGCCGGTGAATGGTTGGGAGTGCGGGAGTTCCGCAAGCACACGGGCTGGTACCTCAAGGGGTACCCGGTCGGGAGTGAGCTCCGGCGTGAGCTGAACCAGCTGCAGAGCCGCGACCAGCTCGCCGAGTCGCTCGGTCGCCTCGACCGGTCGCTCACCATGACGCCCGAGGGCCCCCGGGCCAAGCGCGGCCACCAGAACGGGCCGCGGGCGGTGTCGCTCCCCGAGCACTGGTTCGAGCTCGCCGACAGCGACGAGGCGCTCGACGCCGCAGCCGAGTCGATCAGCAGCGGCGGGTAGGTTGCCGTGGCCCTGATCCTGGCCTCGGGATCACCCCGTCGCCTCCAGCTCATGGCCGACGCCGGCTACGAGTTCACCGTCGAGCCGGCCGACATCGACGAGACCCCGCTGCCGAACGAACCGGCCGCGACCTACGTCGCCCGGTTGGCAACCGACAAGGCCCGCCACGTCGCCGAACGACATCCCGAGGCCGTCGTGATCGGAGCGGACACGATCGTGGCGCTCGACGGCGAACTCCTGGGCAAACCGGCGGACGCCGACGACGCGTGCGCCATGCTCGACCGGCTGTCGGGACGCGCCCACGAGGTCCTCACCGGGGTCGCCGTGGCACGTGGCAGCGACGTGGACGGGATCGTCGAGGTCAGCCGGGTGTGGTTCCGCTCCCTGGGTCGGGCCGAGATCGAGGACTACGTCGCGACGGGCGAGCCGCTCGACAAGGCCGGGTCGTACGCGATCCAGGGCCTCGGCGGTGCGTTCGTTGAGCGCACCGAGGGCACCTGGGACAACATCGTCGGGCTCCCCATGGCGGTGGTCGCCCGCCTACTGGCCGAACGGGGAGGGCTCAGCGGGCGATCGTGACGGTCTGCTGCACGAACCGCATGTTGACGGCCACGTCGAGGGCGGCCCCCGTGAGCACGACCTTGGTGGCCGCCCGGGGGCGCAGCTTCGGCGGGATGTTGATGCACATGAGCTGAGGGAAGGTCGGGCCCACGCCGCCGACACGGCTCTTGAGATCGGTGCGCCCGAGCCGGATGTGGATCGCCGTGATCGCGACCTCGTCGCTCATGACGAACGCACAGATGTTGCCCGAACTGCCGAACCGCATCGGGCTGCCGACCAGCACCTTGAGATCGGGGGCCGTCGTGTCCGTCGGCGCCGGTGCCGGCGGTGCGGCGGCGGCCGGGCCGTCGCCCAACGCGAACTTGGTGCTCAGCAGGTCGCGTGAGGACGGCGCCCCCACGTTGACCGCGAGCCGGAACTGGTTGCCGGTCATGGTGACGGTCCGATCGGTCCCCGACACCGTCACCGTCGCCTTGTCGACCCGACCCGACGCGCCGACATTGCCGCCGATGCTCACACCGGTGACGGTCCCGACGCCGCGACCGGCGGCGTTGAGCCACGCACCCAGTTCGGCGTCGGAGTAGGTCCGCGTCCAGGAGAAGTTGGCGTTGCCCGTCGCCTGGTCGTACGGATCGGCGGCCGCCACCAGGTAGGGCAGCGTCGCCACGAACACGTAGTCGCTCCGCTCGGTGTGGCCACCGTTGCTCGACGAGTAGAACGCCTGGATGGGCTGACCCCCCGACGTCAGCACCTGGCCGTCGGTGCCGTCGACCGCCGCGATCCAATTGGCACCCGACGTCCCCGACGTCTGGGTGATGCCCACGTAGGCCTGATCGCTGACTGATGCGTAGAGGTCGAAGTCGGCACCTTGGGGGTGCGCGAGGCGATAGGCGGCGAAACTCCGGCCGGCGATCGCCTGCGCCTTCAACGCCTCGATCGACCACGACGCCGGCATCTCGCCGAGCCCGTACAGGTACTGCTGCATCGAGAGACCACCGAGGACCAGGGCGAAGGTGCCCGACCCCGGGATGACGCGGAGCTGGCCGGCGTTGTACGACCGCGACGTCGCCGACACGGCGAGGTTGCTCCCCGCGTCCCACGTGATCGTGTAGCGGCCGCCGCCCGACGTCAGGGTCGTGATCGGACCGGCACCGTTGTCGACCCGTTGGTACTGGAGCGTCGTCCCCGACATCTTGAGCAGGATCCGTTGGCCCGGGCCGGCGAGGGTCACCGTCGGGCCGCCGTCGACCGACCCCGAGATCGAGCCGGCACCCGCCGCCAACTCCGACGACGGGGCGTCGCCCAGCTTCACCCGGACCGCTCCGAGGGCTCGCCCCTCGACGGTCGCGCCCGGGTAGTAGGCGTCGAGGATCTGGCCGACGTTCTGGCCGGCCTCCGCCCGCCCCCGCGCCCCGTACTGGCTGAGCCCGACGCCGTGGCCCCACCCGCCGCCATTGAACGTGAACGACGTCTGTGCCGACGCCGGGGCAACGGCACCGCCGACGATGACCAGGCCCGTCATCACACTCGTCAACACCATCGACGAGACAACCGAGACCGTGGCGACCACCCAGCGACGCATGGCCGTCAGGCTAGGAGGCGACCGCCGCCGTCCCCACCTGGGGCCGGCCAAAAGGTCGGATTTCACGCCGCGCTCCCCCGGCGACGGCTCGGGTTGCTTCTGCGGGGCGCTCCGAGGTCGCCCCGCGCCTGGCCCGTGCGTCGACAGATGAACGCCGTTAACGTTGCGGCGTCGGCGGGGGGCACGCGCCGACAGTCAG
>ENA-UPSM01005852-UPSM01005852.1-activated-sludge-metagenome-genome-assembly--contig:-NODE-5852-length-11822-cov-3.558851_pt1 | contig 11822 bp, 9 predicted proteins | sample MGYA00238181_ERZ773283 | MGnify/ENA primary metagenome ERZ773283 (study PRJEB29023, sample SAMN05720199) | activated sludge metagenome | isolation source: Anaerobic digester | place: Japan... | reverse complement strand
TTCTCAAGCTGGCGGTTTGACTGGAGGCTGATCTGGATGTTCCTCGCCGGCTGGCTGCTCTACAACGGCGCCGACGGGATCGTTCAGATCGAGATCCGGCACATCGTCCGGGTGATTGGCGCGAACTGCATCGCCGTCAGCAAGATCCTGTACTTCATCGTCGGGATGTCCCTGCTGTTCTACTTCTTCGAGAAAAATGAGATCAGCACGCCGAACCGGTTCGGCCTGTCGATCCTGGCCCTGCTGATGACCCAGTTGCTCGTCTGGGCCGGCATCGCCGACGTGTGGCTCGATTTCCGGGCCCCACCGCCCAAAAAAGTGAACAACGACGACGGAGAGTCGTCATTCTTCGATCAATTCTGAGGAGGAATTACCATGCAAGTCCTGTTGATCCAGAACGTCGGAAGCGTCGGCAAGCGCGGCGAGACCAAGCGCGTCGCCGAAGGGTATGCCCGCAACTTCCTGTTCCCCCGCAACCTGGCCGTGCCGGTCACCCCGGGCACCATGAAGAACCTCGAGATGCTCAAGCACTCCTGGAAGCGCCAGGAAGTAAAGGAAAAGGAAGAGGCCCAGGCGGTCGCCAAGAAGATCGACGGTCTCACCATCAAGATCACCCGCAAGTCAGGTGAGAAGGGCCGCTTGTTCGGCTCCGTCACCAACACCGAGATCGCCGAGCTGATCGGCAAGAAGATCGACATGCAGCTCGACAAGCGCAGCGTCGTCGTCGAGCACATCAAGGAGCTCGGCGAACACGAAGTCACCGTGAAGCTCTTCACCGACGTGAAGGCTACCGTGAAGCTCGTCGTCCTCCCCGAGGAAGCCGCCGAAGTCACCGCCTGATCCGTCTGTATCGACGAGGGGATCCGGAGAAGATCCGTCTTCTTCGGATCTCTTTGTCGAAAACGGCAGTTTCTGCGACGTGTTTTGGCGTGGTCTTTGGGGTAGAATCGACGTGATCCGGGAAGAGTGCGCGACGGCGACGGGTTCGAGGTGAGACGATGAGCGATACGTTCCAGAAAATTCCCCCGCAGAATCTCGAGGCGGAGCAGGCCCTGCTCGGCTCGATGATGATGGACGTCGATGCGGTCGTGAAGGCCGTCGAGTTCATCGTCGCCGACGACTTTTACCAGGCCTCTCACCGTGCCATCTTCCAGGCGCTCGTGAACCTGTATCAGGCGAACAAGCCCTGCGACATGGTCACGCTGCAGGAGGAGCTTCGCGCGCAGAACCAGCTGCAGGACGTCGGCGGCGCGAGCTACCTGGCCCAGTTGCTGAACGTTGTTCCCACGGCGGCGAACGCGGAGCACTACGCGAAGATCGTCAAGGAAAAATCCCTGCTTCGGCAGCTGATCGGCGTCAGCGGCGAGATCGCACGCACCGCCTTCGAGCCGCAGGTGGTCGCCCAGACCGTCCTTGACGAGGCGCAGCAGAAGGTGCTCCAGCTCACCCAGATGGGCAAGACGCAATCCTACGTGCGCATCCGCGACCTGGTCGCCGACACGTTCAACCAGCTCGAACGCCTGTATGAGCACAAACAGTCCGTCACCGGCGTGGCGACGGGTTTTACGAAGCTCGACGAGATGACCTCCGGCTTCCAGCCGTCGGACCTGATCATCGTCGCGGCCCGCCCGTCGATGGGGAAAACCGCCTTCTGTCTGAACATCGCCCAGCACGTGGCCGCCGTCAACGCCGTTCCCGTGCTCATATTCTCGCTCGAAATGTCGTGCAAGCAGCTCATGCAGCGCCTCATCGTGTCCGAGGCCCGCATCGACGGCCAGAAGATCCGCAACGGCTTCCTTGCCGACGAGGACTGGGCGAAGCTGACCATGACGGCCGGGGTGCTCGAGGAAACCCCCATCTTCATCGACGACTCGCCGAACGCGACCCTCATGGAGGTCCGCAGCAAGGCCCGCCGCGCCAAGGCCCAGGAGAACATCGGCCTCATCGTCATCGACTACCTGCAGATGATGAGCCTGCAGAGCGGCGGCAGCAGCCAGGACAACCGCGTGCAGGAAATCTCGGCCATCTCCCGCGGACTCAAGGGAATCGCCCGCGAGCTGAATGTGCCCGTCATCTGCCTGTCCCAGCTGTCACGTGCCGTCGAGTCGCGCACCGACAAGAGGCCGATGCTGTCCGACCTCCGCGAATCCGGCGCCATCGAACAGGACGCCGACGTCGTCATCTTTTTGTATCGCGATCAATATTATAATCAGAAGAAAGAAGAAAGCAAAAACAAGGCCGAGGTCATCATCGCCAAACAGCGCAACGGGCCGGTCGGCACCTGCGAAATGGCGTTCTTCCCGCATTTCGCGCGGTTCGACAACCTCGAGACCGTCATGACCGAAGACTACATGGGCGAGTAGGGCCGACGGCCCATGGAGACGATTCTCGCGGCCGACCGGGCCCTGTTCCACCTGCTCAACGGCGTCTGGACATGCGGCTTTCTCGACGTCGCCATGCCGCTCGTCACCGACGCGAAACTCTGGGCGCCGTTCCTGATCCTTCCCTGGCTCTGGCTGATCTTCGGCGCGCAGGGGAAACGCCGCGCTCTCGCGCTTCTGTTCGCCCTCGGGATCGGAGGAAGCGATTACGTCACCTCTGGGATCATCAAGAAATCCGTCGGCCGCAAACGCCCCTGCTGCGCGGAACCGGGCGCCCGTCTGCTGGTTCCCTGCAAGAGCAGCAGGTCCTTCCCCTCGTCGCACGCGGCGAACACCGCCGCCGCGGCCGCCGTCATCTGGCTCGAAGCCGGGGCGCCCGCCGGCGCGACATTCGCGTTCGTTTCGTTCGTTGTTGGATATTCAAGAATATATATTGGTGTGCATTATCCTGCCGACGTCGCCGCCGGCTGGCTGGCCGGCATTCTCGTCGCAAGCATCGTCGTTCTGGCCCGACGCCGCTTCTTCGGCCGGCCGGCTCCGCCGGCGGAATGCCTTTCGGTGGAGGCGCCGGCGGCCGGTCATGAGTCCTTGGAGGGTCCTCCGGGCCCTGAAGCGTCTCGAGTCCTGCAGAATGAACACCCCCGTTCGCCCTGAGCTTGTCGAAGCCTGTCTTTAGTCTCCCGAAGGGGGCGAGAGCCTCTCGCGCTTCGACAGGCTCAGCACGAGCGGGAACGTGAAATTGGATTTTGTTCTGCAGGGGTAAAGAGGCTTCAGCTCGTGCGCCTGCAGCGCGAGAGGTCGATGCCGAGGCGTTTCAGCGCTTCCCCCAGAGGCTCGCCCGTGACGGGACGCATGCGGATCTCGAGCGTCCAGATGCCGTGCTCCGCCGCCTGCGGGGCGGAAATCTTGATCCGGTCCTTGGCCGTGCAGACCGGCGTTGCGCCGAGCCGCCGGGCTGCTTCCGCCACGCTCGCCAGACGATCCGCGGAAAACGCGTCGTGATCGCGAAAGGCGCGGGTCTCGAGAACGGTGTTTCCTGCGCGCTTCAACTGGGCGGCGAACGTTTCCGGTTGCGCGATGGCGGCGAACGCGAGAACGGGATCCGGCCCCTCGCCGACCGGGAGACGCCGGCCCTGGGGGTCGATCCAGCCAGCCGGCTTCGTCTCCATCTCGAGGATGGGAACGCGGGGAGCCGTGGCGGTGAACCAGTCGAACCACCGCCGCTTCGTCGGATCATCCGCGAGTTCGCACCGGGTGAGAACGATCAGGTGGGCGTCGCGCAGGCGCTCGGGGGGCTCGCGCAGCCTGCCCAGCGGAAGCGGTTGCGCGTGTTCCGCGGGCATCAGGGCGTCCCACAGAACGATATCGATGTCGCGGCTCAACCGCCGGTATTGAAAACCGTCGTCGAGCAGCATGACGTCGGGTTCGAACCACCGCTCCGCCTGTCTCGCGGAATGGGCGCGGTTCTTCCCGACCAGGACGGGCACGTCGGGAAACAGGGCGGCGAGGAGGCGCGTCTCATCCGTCAGATCTTCCGGATGCGGCCCGGCGCCGGTCACGAGGTAGAAGCCGCGCTCCCAGGGGCTTCGATACCCGCGGGTGAGGACGACCCGGTTCGACGGCAGAGACGGGTCCGACAGGAGTTCGAACAGGAACGGCGTTTTGCCGGTGCCGCCGACCGACAGGTTGCCGACGCTGATGACGCAGGCGGCCGGCCGTTCGACGAGGAAGGGGACGGCTTTGAAAAACCGGTGCTCGGTCCGGGCAAGCCGGCCGTAGAGGTGCGAAATAGCGCTCAGAAACCTTTTCATGAGACGTCTTCCCAGGTCCGTCGCAGGAGGTCTCTCATGACGGCGATTTTCCCGGTTTCGGCGGAAATGAAGCCGGGATCGGCGGTGCGCGGCTCCGGCGGTTCGGGATCGGCCGGCGAGGGAACCGGAAGGCCCGCGTTCGCGGCGAGTTGACTCGCCTTGTGATCGTACGGCAGAGCGCGGACGGGAATGCCGGACCGAAGCAGCGCGAGCAGGACGTGGTATCGCATGGCCCAGCCTTCCCTGAACCTGGCGGCCGTCGAAAGCAGCGTCGGAAAATTCGCGGGTTCATGCACGGGAAGGCCGGCGAACAGATGCTCCAGCAGACGCCGGTCTTCCCCGCGGGCCGAAATTCCAAGCCGGTTTGCGTTGCCGGCGCGAGGCCACCAACGGAGGGCGGCATTCTGCCAGTCGGGAGTGAGCCAGGGGCGTATATTTATAACTATTGAATTGTCAGGAATTCCGCTGGCCTCGGTGCAATCCGGACTTTCAGGATTCAATGCCCACGACCAGTCTGTGCCAAGGTCGGCCCGGCGGCCGGTCAGCCGGTTGAACAGACCGACCGACTCGGCGTCACGAAGCATGCAGACATCAATCCCCGTAAGTGCGGCTGTTGCCAGCTTGCGCGCCGCCCTGCCGCGGAGGGGGCCGATGCCGGCGCCGAGCAGGGCCGCGGGTACGCCGGCCAGGCGCGCGGCGCACAGCCGGAGGGCGTAGAAGGAAACGCCCTCGAAAGACCAGTCCTGGAGCAGGCCTCCGCTGGCGACGACAAGTCGGGAGCCTCGCAGGGCGCCGATGAACGACGGCCACGATGCGATGCCGCGCCGCCGGATGGCGGCGACGCAGGCCGGCAAGGGCGTGTTGCCGGCCGTGGCGACGATCGGGGTGCCGGGCGGCATGGCGGAGGCGATTCCCCGGAGAATCGCGTCGTCTCCGAGGTTGCCTTCGCCGAAAAAGCCGATCAGCAGCAGGTGCCTGGCGGTCATCGTCCCTTCCGTTCCTTCAACAATCTGCAAATCACGGCGAGCCGGTCGTCCCAGGTCGCAGGCCTCAGCGTCAGAGGCGCGAGCGAGGCGTCTGCTCCGAGCCGGTCCGCCGCTTCGACCGGCGTCAGTGTCCGTGTGACCAGGGGATGCCGGCGCAGGGATTCGATGCGCGGGGCCCAGACGGCAAGCCCTCTCGCCGCATACTCGTAGGCTTTCACCGGATCGACCCCGGCCGTCAGCGGATCGTCCCGGAACGGTATCAGGCCGATGTGGCACCGGTCAAGCAGTTCGCGGAGCGCCGCATGGTCGAGGACGCCGTGCCAGGTGACGCCGGGGCGGGCCAGCAGGTCTTTCCAGCCCCGGCCCCGGCCCGGACCGGCGATGTGCAGTTCGACGCCGGGGTGTTCGGCGAGGGCTGCAAGCCACGCGTGGTCCGTCCATTCGTAATGCGCACCGGCCGAAACCAGCCGGAACGGCGGGCCGGCCGGTCGTTTCGGCGGCTGCGGAAAAAGCCAGCGCGCGTCGACGGCGTTCGGCACGAGATGAACCGAAGCCGCCCCGGCTTCGGCGGCTTCGTCGGCCAGCAGGGGCGAGGAGGCGAACACGAGATCGGCGCGCCGGTACAGCCGCTGCTCGTGAACGAGCCATGGGAGCCGTCGCTGGCCCGGAAACGCACCGTGCCTGTCACACCGGTCGTAAACGATCGAATTCCAAGGAAATCGGGATAATGGCGAAAGCGAGGGTTCGCCCACCCAGAGACGTGTTTCGGACGGTCTGACGCCGTTCGCCGCCAGGTGAATCATGGCAAGTTTCATCGCAACAGCCTGGAGACCGGGAAATCCGGCGGCCCGAAAGGGAACGCGGATCGAAAGCGTTCTCAGCCTGCAGCCCAGTTCCCGCAGCCTGGCTCCCCAGCCGCCGCTTAGCAGCGGATCGAGATACGTCACGTCCCAGCCGTCGCCGGCAAGCCCCGAGGCGAGCGCCTGGTGCCGCTGTCGGAGGCCGTTCCAGGGAACGGCGCCCGCGAAGAGCATCGACCGGCCGCTCATGACGAGCGAGGGACGGCCGTGTCGAAGCCGGGCAGGCCGGAAACATCGGCGCAGACGTGCTCGAACCGGTCGATCATTCCCTCGAAATCATTGATCGCCTGAAACTTCGCGCGTGCGGCGGCGCGGAATGACTCGTATGCCGGTCCGGAAAGAAGCCTGTTCAGGCCGTCGATCAGCCCCGCTTCGTCGCCGGGTTTCACGAGTACGCCGTTCGCGCCGTCCTCGACCACTTCGGGAATGCCGCCGACATTCGTCGCGATGCAGGGGAGGCCCCACCGCATCGGCTCGATCAGGCTCAGCGGGATGCCTTCGCCGAGGGACGGAAGCATGACCAGGTGGAGTTTCGGATACCAGGCGTCCATGTCGGGCTCAAATCCGTGAAACGTCGTGATCCCCTTCAGCGGGCCTGATGTGACGAAGGATTGGAGGGCCGCGCGCTCCGGGCCGTCGCCGAAAATCTCGATTCGCAGATCCGGCAGATTATGAATATTACTTGCTATAGCATTGAACGCCCAGCGGTGTCCCTTGTTCGCGTGGAGTTTCGCGGGAATGCCGACGACCCAGGGCGGGGCCGGGGGAGCGGTTCGATGCATCGGCTTTCCGGGAATGCGGTTCGGGATGACGGAAATTCGCTCAGGCGGAATGCCCTGGCTTCGGAGATGCTCGCCGACGGATTCCGAAACGGCGACGAGATGGTCGGAAAACCGGTAGTAGATCTCCCGGTTCAGGCCGTGAACGTGGGAGATCACGCTCGGCCCGCCGATGAGACGCAGCAGGCCCGAGGCCAGGGCCGCCCGGTTCAGGTGGGCGCTGACGAGATCGGGACGGTGAATCAGGAGGTCCCGGGCCAGGCGGACGCCGAAGAACAAGCCGCCGGCCGTCATCGGAGCGACGGACGTCGCGATGCCCGACTCTCTGAGCTTGGCCGCGAGCGGATCGCCGGCGCAGGTGGCCGTGATGCGGAATCCGCGACGCCGGAGCGCCTGCGCGAGCGAAAGAGCCAACCGCTCGCCGCCGCCGAGTTCGCATGACGAAACGGCAAGATGGACGGCGGCCCGATCGCCGGGCCAGTGATGCAATATGTTATGATATAATATCATGTGCGTGTCGAGGCATGATTTTCGGCGGAACTCCGCATTGACGCGGCGGTTGCCGGAGATGCCCATCGCGAGCCGGCTCGGCTCGTCCTGCAGAAGCCGCTCGATGGCCCGTGCGAGGGCATTCCTGTCCTCCGGCGGCACCAGAAGACCGTCGACGCCGTCACGGACGATTTCGGGGATTCCGCCGACCCTGCTGGCGACGACCGGAAGGTTGCGATCCATGGCTTCGCAAATCGTGATGCCGAAGGCCTCCTCGCGCGAGGGTGCGACGAAGATGTCGAGGGTGTCGAGAAACTCCTTCGGGGAGGAAACCGGGCCGGTCCATTCCACGCAGGCGTCGATGCCGAGACGCGCGGCGAGTGTCCCGAGATTGCCCCGCTCCTTCCCGTCGCCGCCGATCACGATCCGCAGGGGATACCTGGAGCACAGTCCGGCGCACGCCTCGAGCAGGATGTCGACACCCTTGACTCGATGAAGGCGGGAAAGCGTTCCGATCCTGATGGGGCGCCCCGGCGACGTTCGCACCGCTCGGGGCGTCGTCGAGGTTTCCACCCCTGGGTAGATGACGGATGCGCGGCCGGGCGGCAGTTTGTGGATGCTTTTCTCATACCAGTCGGCAAGAAACCCGCTCGGGAAGAGAATGTGGTCGGACAGGCTCGCCATGCGCTTTTCGACGGAGTGGAACCTGCCCGATTCGAAGCCGTGGATCGTCGTCACCAGCCTGGTTTCCGTCAGTCGGTTCCGAAGAACCCGGGCCCAGAAGGTCGCCCGCGACAAATGGGAGTGGATCACGTCGGGGCGGAACTCCCGGCAGAGCGCGAGAAGCCGCCAGGCCGCGGCGATGTCGAACAGTTCCTCGCCCAGGATCCTGACGTCGAAGCCTTCCCGGCGCAGCGGGGCACTGAGAGGCCCGTCGCGGAAGGCGGCGATGACCGTGGCGTGGCCGGCCCGCCTGGCTGCACGCGCCAGGTCCGAGACCAGGATCTGCGCGCCGCCCCAGGTGAGAGCGTTCACCAGTTGCAGAATTTTCACGTGGATGTCCGTGGAGGTGGTTTGTGTTTTGGCTATCATCATGGTTAAATGAAACGTGTCGCTTTGGCAATCTGCATGCGGATGTTTTGCGTTTATGCGGGGAAGACGGCGTGCAGCCGACCGCCAGAGCCCATCCCCGGGAAAAGGAGAAGTGTCATGAAACACTCCTGGTGCGCACGAACGATTCCTCTTGTGCTCGGTATGTTGCTCGTGATCGGAGGCGCGTTTGCCATGATTCAGACCATCCCCAACGATCAATTGATCGCCGGCTCGGAACTCATCGCGGTTGTCAGCCTCAAGAAAAGCACCGAAACGGGCACGGATGAAAAGGGCTTTGCGCAGGTCGAGAACGTTCTCACGGTCCATGAAACCCTGAAGGGCGAGGCGAAACCCGGCGACGAGATTCTCGTCGACACGATCGGCGGCGGATTCGAGGATGAGGTCGTGTTCAAGCCCCGCCGGCAGGTGCTGGTGTTCCTGGTGCCCGGAGCCCCCGGGCGCTTCCAGGTGAATAACTTCGTCCAGGGCGCCTGGCCCGTCGATCCCGACGGCAGACTGCACGGCATGGGTGAGGGCGAAACCCTCGAGACCGTGAAAAAGACCATCGAGCATCTGAAGACCAACCCGCCGGCCCCTGCATCCGATACCCGGGCGATGCCTTCTGACCAGCCCGGCGCCACGAGGCGCACCCCGGCAGATCTCTTCCTGCTCATCGGGGGAATGAGCTGCGCGAACTGCTCGCGCGGCATCGAAAAGGGGCTTTCCAGGCTCGACGGCATTCTTTCCGCCCGCGTCTACCTCGCCGACGAATCGGCGGAAATCTCGTTCGATCCTGAAAAGATCGACCCCGAAACGATCCGGAAACAGATCGTCAGCCTGGGATACGAGGCCCGGCCCCTCGATGCCGAGCCGGTCGGGGAAACCGGCCGCGCCGGGCTCGCATTCACCGCGCTGCTGGCTCTTCCCGTCGCCGTTCTCGCGATGGGCGCCGCCGATACCTGGGCGAACCGGTTCTCCCAGATGGTGCTGTCGGGACTTCTCCTGATGACCTCCGGGCGGCATTTCTTTTCGGGTGCCGTGCGATCGCTGAAAAACCGCAGCACGAACATGGACGTTCTCGTCGCGCTCGGAGTGGGCGCAGCCTGGGGCTACTCGGCCCTCGTCCTGACCATGCCCTCTTTCGCGGGGCATCACGGCATGATCCATTTCGAGGCGGCCGCCCTGCTCATCCTGTTCATCTCGATCGGAAAACGCCTCGAGTCTGTCGCCCGGCGCGAAGCCGCCGCTTCTTTGCGCGGCCTGACGAACCTCCAGCAGGGAACGGCCCGCCGCGTCGGCCCTGACGGCGCGGTCGTCGACATCCACGTCGATGCCGTCGAGCCCGGAGATCAGCTGGTGATACGCCCGGGCGAACGCTTCCCGACCGACGGCGAGGTCTCGGCCGGCGACTCGTCGGCGGACGAGAGTCTGCTGACCGGCGAATCGATGCCGGTCGCGAAGTCGCCCGGCTCGCCCGTGGTATCCGGCAGCGTCAACCTGAACGGCGAACTGCGCGTGCGGGCCACACGCCGCGGCGCCGAGTCGACGCTTCAGAGCCTGATCCGGACGATGCGTCGCGCGCAGGCGGACAAGCCGCGCCTCCAGCGGTTCGCCGACCGGGCGTCGGACGTCTTCGTGCCGGTTGTCGTCTCGCTGGCCGCAGCGACGTTCGCCGGCTGGTTGTTCGCCGGGAAAGGCCTCAACACGGCGCTCATGCACGCCGTCAGCGTGCTCGTCGTCGCCTGCCCATGCGCTCTCGGCCTCGCGACGCCGACGGCCATCGTCGTGTCGAGCGGCATTGCGATGGCGAGAGGTCTGCTCGTGAAGAAGCCCTCGTCGCTTGAAGCCCTCGCCGGCGTGAAATATATTTTATTCGATAAAACAGGCACGCTCACCGAGGGCGTGCCCGCCGTTGCCGACGTCGCATGGCTCGCGCAGGACGGATGCCGGCGCTTCGCCCCCGCGATCGCCGAACTGGCGTCGCGGTCCCTGCATCCGTTGTCGCACGGCATTCATAAAAACCTTTCTCAATATATAGAAAAAAATAATACCCATTCCTTCGTTTCCGTCGAGGAAAAACGGGGCTTCGGGCTCGTCGGAGTGTCGTCTTCGGGCGAACGGCTGGTCATCGGCAGCGAACATCTGCTTGCCGAGGAAGGAGTGAAGCCCCCGAAACTCCCGGCCGGATTCGCAGAAAAGGCGCTGACACCCGTGTTCGCCGCGTCGGGCCGCGAGGTTGTCGCCGTCTTTGGCCTTGCCGACCTGCTTCGGGCCGAATCACCGGGCGTTTCAGCCGCACTCCGGGCCGCGGGGATCGAGCCCGTCATCATCAGCGGCGATAGGCCGGAACCGGTGCGCGCCGCCGCGGCCGCCTCCGGCATCACGGAGTTCCGTGCGGGCGTGCTTCCCGGGCAGAAGCTGGAAATCCTGCGCGAATACATCGGGCGCGGCCCGACCGCGTTCGTGGGCGACGGGATCAACGACGCGCCGGCGCTTTCCGCCGCCACGGTGGGGATCGCCCTCGGCTCCGGCGCTGACGCGGCCCGCGAGGCCGTCGACCTCGTGCTGGTGCGCCGCGACCTGTCCCTCGTCCCGTTCGCCGTCGACCTCTCCCGCGCGACGATCGCGAAGATCCGCCAGAACCTGGCCTGGGCCGTCTTCTACAACATCCTGACCCTGCCCCTCGCGGCCGGCCTGCTGGAGCCCTTCTGGGGCCCCGGCTACAGCCTCACGCCCGCCGTAGCAGGCATGACGATGGCCCTCTCCTCCATCTCCGTCGTCCTCAACTCCCTGACCCTTCGCCTGAGGTGGCGGGCCTGACGGCACAGGGCCTTTTCATGAGGTGAGACCGTTCGCCCTGAGCTTGTCGAAGCCTGCCCTGAGTCTGCCGAAGGGGGCGAGGGGGCATTCGTGCTTCGACAGGCTCAGCACGAACGGAATGATGATGCGGCTCTGGTTTCCAAGGTCTCAGGGTTTGACGGGGCGTTTCTGGGCGGCCGGGGCGGCGGGTGCTGAAGCCGGAGCGGCGTGCGGGGTTCCCGACTTCGGAGTCATGCCCTGCATCAGTTGCTGGAAGGATTTTTTGTCCTGCACGTGCGGCATGACCGTTTCGACGGAGCAGATCTCGTAGGCGGCGAGGCGGGCGAGCGCCTGGTCCATCGTCTGCATGTGCTCTCCGGACGCCGTCTGCATGATCGAGATGATCTGCTCGGTCTTGGCCTCCTTGATCAGGTTGCGCACGGCGATGTTGCAGATGAGCATCTCGTGGGCCAGCACGCGCCCTTTCCGGTCGCTGCGGGGAAGCAGTTTCTGGGAGATGATCGCCCGCAAGACGCCGGCCAGTTCGAGCCGGATCTGGTCCTGGTGGTCGGCCGGGAACGCGCCGATGACGGTTGAGCTGACCAAGCTCACCGGAGTCGACACG
>ENA-UPSM01005843-UPSM01005843.1-activated-sludge-metagenome-genome-assembly--contig:-NODE-5843-length-11831-cov-15.053159_pt1 | contig 11831 bp, 9 predicted proteins | sample MGYA00238181_ERZ773283 | MGnify/ENA primary metagenome ERZ773283 (study PRJEB29023, sample SAMN05720199) | activated sludge metagenome | isolation source: Anaerobic digester | place: Japan... | reverse complement strand
AGAGGTCGGAAAATGAAATAGGAGGAAAACTGTTTCATTTTCCTCCTACTCGATTCGAGCTTACTTATTAAAATATTAATTTCATTACATTTCCACTGAAAAGAGAGGAGTAATTGCAATATATATTGTGCTCCAATATGTAATCAGGCAATCATTAAAAAGACTTCATGACGGAACTACCCATCTGAAAGTGCTTATTCCTGACAATTGTACCCGATATTCAATTGCATCGAGATTGAAATAAGCCACATAGAGATAAGTTGACCTGAGCAGAGTCGTTTTTCCAGTCTGACGTGCTCAGGTAAGAAGTATTAATACCCTTTCCTTTTACGAAGGGAGAATATATTGAATAAGCCCATTTATCTGTAAATTTTCCCACATAATGAGCAAATTTACAGCTTTTTTGTTGCTCCGGAGTTTTATACTTTACATGGTTTCGCAACATTGAAAATTAAAAACTCTTTATATTTTTATAAAAAATTCACTGACATTTTTCCATGACATCCAGAGAGAGATTTGATTTGACTGTGAACCATCGTGAGCCCGACAGGGTAGTTGTTGATTTTGGGGCTACTTCCGTAACGGGCTTACATGTTCTTGTTGTTGAAAACCTGAGAAAATATTATGGCCTGGATTATAAACCTGTTCGGGTAGTAGATCCACTGCAGATGCTTGGCGAAGTAGATGCAGAACTAATTGAAATTATAGGCGTAGACACCATTGCGGCCAGGGGAAGAAAAAATTCATTCGGAATATACAATAACGAACCTTTTAAGGAATATATGACTCCGTGGGGACAAACGGTGTTGATGCCGGAGGGCTTTTATACAACTACCGACGAAAAAGGTGATATATTAGCTTATCCGGAAGGGGATTTATCAGCGGGCCCTTCGGCTCGAATGCCCCGAAATGGTTATTTTTTCGATGCAATTATCCGTCAAAAGCCTTTTAAAGAAGAAGAGTTGGACCCTAATGATAATCTGGAAGAATATGGACTTGTCGGTAACGATGATATTGAATATTGGAGAAAGACCACTCTGGAAGCAAGAGCTACTGGGAAAGCAGTTGTTGCCAGCCTTGGTGGTACCGCACTCGGAGATATTGCCCATATTCCTGGTATAAAGCTGAAAAATCCCAGAGGAATCCGCGATATTACAGAATGGTATATGAGCATTGTTATGCGCCCTGATTATATCAAGGCAATCTTTGACCGACAGTCGGAAATAGCAGTTGAAAATCTCTCGCGCCTGTATCCAGTTATAGGGGATAATATAGATGTAATTTACATCTGCGGAACTGACTTTGGAACTCAGAATTCTACATTTTGTTCACCAGAGCAGTTCGATGAATTGTGGCTGCCATATTATAAACGCATTAACGGATGGATTCACGAACATACAGGCTGGAAAACTTTCAAACACTCATGTGGTGCCGTTGAACCTTTCATGCCAAGGTTTATTGAGGCAGGTTTTGATATTATAAACCCCGTACAGATCAATGCCAGAGGAATGGATCCCGCTCATCTGAAAAAGACTTATGGTAAAGATCTTGTTTTCTGGGGTGGTGGTGTGGATACCCAAAAAACATTGCCTTACGCAACTCCCAAAAAAGTAAGGGAAGAAGTGCTTCGCTTGTGCGATATTTTTTCCAGAGACGGCGGCTTTGTGTTCAGCACGGTACATAACGTTCAGGCTAATGTCCCGGTGGAAAATCTGGTAGCCGTGATTGACGCGATAAAGGAGTTCAATGGAATTCATTAGATTTGTAATTGTCGTTTCTGAGAGAAAGATTTACAGGTATATCTTCATTCAGGTTGAAGCAATTGTTGGATATTGAAATGCAGGTAAGAGACAGGAAATATAAATTCATAAATAAATGGACGAGATTACGATAGGAATAGACCTGGGAGGTACAAGGATAAAAGCAGTAGCTATCGCCAGGCCCGGGAATCTAATATATCAGGATTATTACTCAACCAGTGATGAAAGTGACCTGGCATGGAAGGAAACAATTTCGGCTGCCGTCCTTAAGATTAAGGAAGAAATAAATTGCAATAGTGCTGTTGTCGGTATCTCGGCACCCGGGCTGCCAAATAGCGACAACTCAGCTATAGCATATATGCCAGGTAGGCTACAGGGATTGGAAGATTTTAACTGGACTAAATTTTTGAAAATAAAGACTTATGTTTTGAATGATGCCGTTTCGGCTATGATTGCTGAGTCCAGACTGGGTGTTGCCAGAGGAAAGAGGAATGTTGTGATGGTTACGCTGGGAACCGGTGTAGGAGGTGCTATTTTGATTGACGGAAAACCTTATCAGGGCGCTTTCAACAAGGCCGGGCATATAGGACACATGGTGATAGACAGCGATGGAGATCAGGATATTACAGGCATGCCGGGCAGCCTGGAAGATGCAATCGGGAATTGTAGTATTGAAAAAAGAAGCCTTGGGAAATTTCATTCCACGCAACAATTACTCGAAGCTTACAAAAATGGTGATTATTTTGCAGCCCAAATATGGCTCACCTCAGTAAAAAAATTGGCGATTGGAATAGCATCTTTAACAAATATCCTTTCTCCGGAGATGATCGTTTTGGGAGGGGGTATAACAGAAGCAGGAAAAGAATTGTTCGCTCCACTCGATCAATACTTGTCCCTTTACGAATGGCGTGCAGGCGGAAACAAAACCGAAGTTGTAAAAGCACAATACGGAGACATAGCAGGAGCAGTGGGAGCTGCATGTTTCGCTATGGAACAGTTTTTTAATTGATGAGTACGGTCTGAAATTGTAACAGAAAAAAGTATTTAATGTTTCTAAAAATTACATCTGGAACATGCTGTAAATCAGCTCATTGAAAATATTGTAAAAGATAGATAATCAATGTGTTGCGGTTCGCATGAAAAACTTATTTATTTGAATATTAAACAATAATAATATTTATATTTGGTATTTGCATATTTTAGTTAGTAACTCAAATAAATCTTTTTATGGCAAAAATTGCAATGCTTGGAGCCGGTTTCATAGGCGATTTTTACACTCACTCCCTTCATGGGCTACGCAGCCACGACCGCGTTGTTGTCGTCAGTGACCGCGACCAGTCGAGAGCGAAAGCTTTTGCAGAGAAACATGGCATACCCCGCTGGACTACCTCTATGAAAGATGCTATTAATGATCCTGGAGTAGACATAGTGGTTATTGGGCTCCCAAATAATCTTCACCTCGAGGCGGTAAAAATGGCTGCTGAAGCAGGCAAAGGTATACTCTGCACAAAACCTTTGGGCAGAAATGCTGCTGAGGCTTTTGAAATCCTTGAAACAGTAGAAAAAGGAAGCATTTTTAACGGCTACCTCGAGGATCTTGTTTATAGCCCTAAGACAATAAAAGGCCGTGAAGTAGTAACACAGGGCTCATTAGGGCAGATTATATGGGTGAGGTCACGCGAGACTCACCCTGGTCCACACAGCGACTGGTTCTGGAATAAAGAGATATCGGGCGGTGGCGTTCTTCTCGATATGGGCTGTCATTGTATAGAGATTGCTAGGAATTATATAGGCAAGGATGTCAAGCCTGTTGAGGTAATGAGTATTGCTGAAACACTCGTAAAACCAATTGAGGCCGAAGATAACTCTCTTGGCTGGGTACGGTACGAAAACGGTGCTATAGGACAGTTCGAAGTGAGCTGGAGCTTTCGCGGCGGAATGGATCTGCGCGATGAGGTAATGGGTACAGAAGGTACAATATGGGTGAACAATTTCCTGCGTACGGGTATCGAAATATTTACTGCAGGAGGAAAAAAAGGGTATGTAGCAGAAAAAGCCGAAAGCGAGAAAGGCTGGATATTCCCCGTTGGCGACGAAGTTACGGAACTCGGATATAACCATATGTTCGCCGATATGTTAAGGTCGTTCGAGAATAAAACTCAACCTCTTGAGACATTTTATGACGGGTATATCATTAATGAGATAATGGATGCCTGCTACAGGTCAGCAAAATCAAAGAAGTGGGAACCGGTGAACCTCAAAATATGGCGCGGACAGGAAAAAACAAAACCAATTGCCGAAGTGAGAGAATATGATAAAGACCACATTTTTGTAAAGGAAGAAGTGCTTCCGGATGGAACAGTTAAACTGATTCTCAAAGAAAAAGCTACGGGTAAGATAATTCAGAAAATCAAGGAATAAGGTAAAAAAACAGAAATTTTGTTATCTTCAGCGAATTCGTCCTCTACTCGCTGTATCTGGCATTTTTATCAAACCTGGAATTCTTGAATCGCCTTTCATAGATAAAATAAGAGGGGCTGCTGTTGAAACATCAATGCCTGCAATTATAATTTGTTAACTGGTTTCAGTATAGGTTAAACCATTGTCCTGCTGTATAAAAGCGAACTTATATCCTCTTGTTTATAAAGCGAAATTAATAAATTTACAAAAATATATCTGAATTTTGAAAGGACAATTTTAAGATGACTTCTGTTGTTTATATAGGAACTTCGGGCTGGAGTTACAGACACTGGTTGGGTGTCTTTTATCCCGAAGATTTGAAATCCGAAAAATATCTCGAATTTTACACCAGCCATTTTACATGTGTGGAACTTAATTCCTGCTTTTATCATCTGCCGTTGAAAGCTACTGTAAAAGGATGGGTGAACCGCACACCCGATAATTTTAAGTTTTGTCCGAAGCTGAGCCGTTATATAACTCATCAGCAACAACTGGTTAATGTAGAGGAGCCTTTATGGAAGTTTTTCGATGCGTTCGAAGAGATGAAACATAAGATAGGGCCTGTCCTCGTTCAACTCCCCCCTGGCCTCCATTATAATCGTAACCTTATAGAAGGGTTCATTCATGTCCTGAAAGAACAATACTTGAGTTACAGATTTGCTTTTGAGGTAAGAAACAAATCATGGATCAACGATGAATTTTTTAGCCTTCTTAATACAAATAATATAGCCTTTGTGATAGCCGATTCCGGGAACCGGTATCCTTACAATGAAACATTGACTTCTGATTTCGTCTATCTTCGACTCCATGGGCGTGAGCATTTATATGCAACGGATTATTCCGACGAGGAGCTTGACGATTTTGCCTATAAAATAAGAGGATGGATGAATGAGGACAAAGAAATATGGGCATTCTTCAATAATGACTATAACGGCTTTGCGGTTAAAAATGCCGCACGGCTAAAGGAAATGATTTCCATAGTTAAATAAAATACTGAATCCTGATTTTTTGTAATTATTTCAAAGCCTTTTACAGGTTTTGAAATTTCCTGGGGAACATGTCTTACTTGAAATATCCGGTTTTGTCGGCAAAAAATTCCTGTGCGTCTATTTTATTTTCCGGATATATATGTGTCATCTACTTTTATCCAAGAAAATGAAAAAAGATGAAAAGGTTTTTCTTGATATTTTTAGTAATACTGGCGGTTTTTCAGGCTGAAGTCGGAGCGCAGAATGCTAAGGAATGGACTCTCGCCGATTGTATAAGCTACGGTCTTGAACGAAACATACAGGTGCTGAAAAGCGGACTCTCTAATGAACGCAATGAAGTAAATGCATTACAGGCAAAGGCACAAAGGCTGATGTCTGTCAATGCTTCGGTTGGAAATAACTTCAACTGGTCGAAAAGCACTTCTTATGGTTCGTCAGCTCTTTCTTCAACATTTGGTTCGAGCTATTCTTTGAATTCTGGCATCACTGTTTTCAATGGATTGAGACTTAATAATCAGGTTAAACAGGCAGAACTAGGAATTGAAAGTGGTATTTATTCGCTCGAAACGATAAAAGAATCGGTAAGTCTGAGCATACTTAATGCATATCTCCAGATTCTTTATGCTGAAGAGCAGGTTAAGAACAGCATTAACCAGATTAAAGCAACTGAGGAAGAGCTGGCGCTGGCAGAAGAAAGGTTGCTTTTGAAAGTGATTTCCCAGGCCGATTATGCTCAGGTAAAGTCTCAGCTTGCCAGCGAAAAACTTACTCTGGCAAATGCCGAAAGTCAGCTTGCAATCACCAAGGTCAATCTGATGCAGCTTATGGAGTTGCCGGTGACCGACAGCTTCAAGATTGCTGTTCCGGTTATAACTGAACCGTTAAACATTAATCTAATTCCTGATGTAAAGAGTGTTTATGAGACAGCCCTTTCAGTGAAGCCTCAGATTAAAAATGCAGAAATAAGCAAACAAATTTCAGCCCTCGATGAAAAAATTGCAAAATCAGGATATTACCCGGTTCTTTCTGTAAGTGCGGGTGTAAGCTCATCATATTCAGATGTATTGACTGATTCTTATTTCGGTCAGCTAAATGACGGAATAAGACCATCCGCCGGCTTTTCGATTTCAATTCCAATTTATCAGAAGAATCAGGTAAAGACGAGTGTCGAGCTGGCAAAAATTGGTTATCGTGATGCTGAACTGACTGAGATAAATACAAGAAATGAACTGAGGAAAAGCATAGAGCAGGCTTGCCAGGACGTCATTTCGTCACAAGCTGAATATGAGGCGAGTCTCGAATCGTATAATGCCGCCGCCGAATCGGGAATCCTTTCGGAAGAGAAATTCAGACAGGGGCTTATAAACTCCGTTGATTACCTTGTCTCAAAAACAAACCTTATAGCTGCTGAAAGCAAATTACTTCAGTCGAAATACAAACTGATTTTCAGCTACAAAGTCCTTGACTTTTATAACGGGATACCTTTATCATTATAAATATAAAAATAAACAATCATGAAAAAGAAAATTCTGATTACATCAATTGCAGTTTTTGCAGCAATAGTAATAATCTTATTGGCATTCAAGCCATTTCATAAAAAAGACAGCGGTTTCACATTTGAAACTGTGAAAGTGGAGAGGGGCGATATAGCAAATGTTGTTACTGCAACAGGAACTATAAATGCGATTACAACTGTTGACGTAGGCACTCAGGTTTCAGGAATAATTAAAAAAATTAATGTTGACTTCAACGATAATGTAAAAAAAGGACAGATACTTGCCCAACTGGATGAGACAAACCTGCTTGAACAGTTAAGACAGAGCCAGGCTTCGCTCGACCAGGCTCTGGCCCAGCTCAGGTTTAATGAAGCTACATATAACAGATTAAAGGCGTTGTATGAGAAAAACCTTATAGCACAGGCTGATTACGACCAGGCAATTTTCAACTATGAAAATTCAAAAGCTGCAGTATCGAATGCCAGGTCGGCAGTTTCAAGAGCACAAGTAAACCTCGATTATGCGACAATAACTTCGCCGATTGACGGTGTAGTCCTTAATAGGGCAGTTGAAGAAGGTCAGACTGTGGCAGCAAGCTTTAATACCCCAACTCTTTTCACTATTGTGAATGACCTTACACAGATGGAAGTCCGCACAAGTGTTGATGAAGCGGATATTGGAAAGGTGATAGAAGGGCAGAAGGTCGAATTCACTGTGGATGCTTATCCCGACCTGAAATTCGAAGGCTTGGTATCACAGGTGAGGCTTCAGCCTGTAACTACAAATAATGTGGTTACATATACCGTGGTAATCAATGCTCCGAACCCTGAGAAGAAACTTATGCCGGGAATGACTGCAAGTGCCACAATTTTTGTAGAAGGAAAGAATAATACCCTTATACTGTCGGGCAAAGCAATCAGGTTCACCCCTGACCAGGAATATCTCCAGAAAATGATGGCCGAATTTATGAAGAATGCCGACATGCCAAATATGCCACAGGCAAATATGCAGTCGGGTATTCAGCCGGGTCAGGTACCCAACATGAGCTCGATGCCGCAGGGTATGCCTCAGATGGGAATGTTCTCCGGCACAGGAGAGGCTGATCCGAAAACAAAAGTTGTATGGGTTAAGGACGATAAAGGAGGCATACGTCCTGCAATGGTCAAACTTGGCATCGAGAACGGCTCGAAGGTTGAAATTGTTACAGGCCTTAATGAAGGTGATGAGGTTGTGATTTATATGTCGGAAGGAAAGAAGAAGGAATCCGTTTCGAGAAATAATGGTGGACCGAGAGGACCAATGCCATTCTGAACATAAAATGATCAGAAGTTAATACCAGTAATTATGAACAATATAATTATAGAGATTCAGAATCTTAAGAAAGATTACCATGTGGGAGAAGTGACAGTGCATGCTCTCCGGGGGATCGATCTCAGGATTGAGGAGGGTGAGTTCGTTGCAATAATGGGAGTAAGCGGGTCAGGGAAGTCAACGATGCTGAATATCATTGGCTGCCTCGATAAACCTACTCAAGGGGAATACAGGCTCGATGGAGTTGATGTTAACACATTGAGCAAGGATGCCACAGCCAGACTTCGCAATAAAAAACTTGGCTTCGTTTTTCAGGCATTTAACCTGCTGCCAAGAACCACAGCTCTCGAGAATGTTGAACTTCCTTTATTCTATAACGGTAAGGTAAGTTCAAAGGAACGTAAAGAGAAGGCTGTCAGAGCGTTGGAAGCTGTCGGACTTACCGGTCGCATGAACCACATGCCAAACCAGCTCTCGGGCGGTCAGCAGCAAAGAGTCGCCATTGCCCGCTCACTGGTTAACGATCCGGTGCTTATTCTTGCAGATGAACCGACAGGTAACCTCGACACCCGTACTTCATTTGAAATTATGGAGTTATTTCAGAACCTGAATGACAAAGGAAGAACCATAGTTTATGTTACTCATGAACCTGATATAGCAAGGTTCGCTACACGTAATGTGATTTTCAGGGATGGTAAGATCCAGCGGGAAAATATCGTAAGCGAAAGACTTTATGCAACGGAAGTTCTTAAAACCCTTCCCGTTGAAAATATCGAAGAGTTTGATGTCTGATTAATTTATTGATTATGAACTTGACTAATTTATTCAGAATAGCAATAAGAGCTTTGTTCAGGAACAAAATGAGAGCATTCCTGACAATGCTCGGGATAATAATAGGAGTGGCTTCTGTTATAGCCATGCTTGCCATTGGCGAAGGCTCCAAGAGAAGTATAACCGAAGAAATGTCTTCAATGGGATCTAACCTCATTATGATAATGCCAAACTTTCAGCAAAGAGGTGGAGTAAATCTTGGCGCTTCAAGCTCCATGGCACTTAAATACAGCGATGTGACAGCTATCAGGAATGAAGCTGCATTTATTACTGCGGCATCACCAACCGTAAATGCAAACGGACAGGTGATTTATGGCAATAAGAATACCCAGACCAGCATATACGGAGTGAGTGAAGAGTATCTTGACATAAGAAAACTGAAAATTGCAACAGGCAGGATCTTTAACGAAACAGAGACAAGAAGTATGGCAAAGGTTTGCTTGCTTGGACAAACAGTTGTGGATAATCTTTTTGGAGAGGGTGTGGATCCTGTTGGGACGACAATACGCATAAAAAACCTGCCTTTTGAAGTAATCGGAGTACTGGAAGATAAGGGTGAAAGCGGAATGGGACAGGACCAGGATGATATGATAATTGCCCCATATACAACAGTTCAGCGCCGCCTTGCAGCTATTGATTATATTAATGGAATTTACTGCTCAGCAGTGAGTGAGGAAAAAAGTGCTGCAGCTATAGAAGAGGTTAAAGAGATACTCAGGCGAACCCATAAACTAAAAGAAACAGAAGAAGATGACTTCAGGGTGATGTCCCAGTCGGAATTGATAGAATCGGTATCAACCGTAACAAATATCATGACTTACCTGCTGGGAGCTATCGCAGGGATCTCATTGCTTGTCGGAGGTATAGGAATTATGAATATCATGTTTGTTTCTGTTACAGAACGTACCCGTGAAATAGGTTTGCGCATGTCAATCGGAGGAAGAGGCAAGGATATCCTTTTACAATTCCTTGTTGAATCAATGCTGCTGAGCCTTACAGGTGGTATCTTTGGTATTATATTCGGGTACCTTATAGCGGAAGTAGCCGGTACACTTATGAACTCTACAATTTTTATAACGACACAGTCAGTCGTACTGGCATTTGCAGTCTGCTTTGCCATTGGCGTTTTCTTCGGCTGGTACCCTGCCAGAAAAGCTTCAAACCTGAATCCTATTGACGCTCTCAGATATGAATGAAACAGATTACATGTTTTGATTATATAAGGGATATTTTATTTAACTTCGGGATATATTAGATATATTAAAGGAAAAACAATGAAAAAGAAACCTAACGAAGTAATTATCAAAATCACACTTCATATACTGGCCTGGGCTATTTTTATTGGCCTGCCATTGTATTCTGCCAGAAGGTTTCAAATGGGAAAAGATTTCCTTTTGATATATTATACTTTTATTACCATTAACGGTCTTATTTTCTATATAAACTATTTATTTCTTGTACCAAAATTTTTTTTTCAAAAAAAGAAATTTAAATATTACCTGTCAACTTTAATATTGTTAATTTTTTTCTATTTCGTATCAGACATATCCAATGGTTTAATATTCAGTTATATATCTGAAAACAGCAATCCGGAACAGTTTAAGCGGCCTCCGGATGAGGGAAGAAGGCCTATGCCACCACGGAGAGGAATAATTGGTGCAGTAAATCCTTTTCGTGAGGCACACATCATGAGTTATGCGTCATCATCACTTTTCATAATTTTCTTCTCTCTGGGACTGAGAGTTCTGGAACGTCAAACAAAAATTGAAAAAATGCAGGAACAGCTGGAAAAAGAGAAGTTGAATTCTGAACTTGCACTCCTTAAAAACCAGATAAGCCCTCATTTCTTCTTTAATACTCTTAATAATATCTATTCACTTATTGGGATCAACCCGGATGATTCTCAAAAAGCAGTTCTGAGACTTTCGAAGCTGATGAGATATCTGCTTTATGATTCAGAACAAGTTGATACGAAATTAAACCAGGAGATTGATTTTATGAGTAATTATATTGATCTTATGAAACTCCGGATGAGCGACAAGGTTACTCTTTCCGTCTCTTTTCCTGATAAGTATGAAGATTTAGCTATGCCTCCGCTGCTTTTTATACCCTTTATTGAGAATGCATTCAAACATGGAGTGAGCTATAGGAGTAAATCTTACATTGATATAAAACTGGAAACAGAAAAAAATACGATAATTTTTACATGCAAAAACAGTATTGCCCGGAAAAGTGATAATATTGACAAAAACATTACTGGTATCGGACTCGAGAATGTAAAACGAAGACTTAACCTTCTTTTTCCAGGGAAACATGAACTGGTGATAAATAAAGACGAAAACGAATTTTTGGTGTTTCTTAAAATAAAGACTGCCTGATGTTATCGGTTATTGCCATAGATGATGAGCCTCTTGCTTTGAAGCTTGTTACGGAATATATCGAAAAAACTCCCGGAATGAAGCTGGCCGGTAGTTTTGATAATCCGTTCGATGCCATCGAATACTTGTCGGAAAAACAAGCCGATATTATATTTGTTGATATCCAGATGCCCGACCTCACTGGAATAGAATTTACAAGGCTTATCGAAAAAAGCTCTAAAATTATTTTTACCACGGCATATGCGCAATATGCGATTGAGGGTTATAAGCTCGAAATTACCGATTATCTTCTTAAACCATTCAGCTATGAAGAGTTTCTTGCAGCCGTCAATAAAGCAATGAAACAGATTAACCTTGAGCGGAAGGCTATGAGAGGTCTGGAGGCAAACGATGAATTTTTATTTCTTAAATCGGATTATAAGATTAAACGAATCAATTTCAATGACATACTATATATAGAAGGATTGAAAGATTACATAAAAGTTTATGTTGAGAATCTACCACATCCGATTTTATCCCTTTCTACAATGAAGCTTGCAGAATCAAAACTACCAGGTGAAAAATTTATGAGGGTTCATAAATCATTTATAGTTAACCTCGATAAAA
>ENA-UPSM01005842-UPSM01005842.1-activated-sludge-metagenome-genome-assembly--contig:-NODE-5842-length-11832-cov-6.582321_pt1 | contig 11832 bp, 9 predicted proteins | sample MGYA00238181_ERZ773283 | MGnify/ENA primary metagenome ERZ773283 (study PRJEB29023, sample SAMN05720199) | activated sludge metagenome | isolation source: Anaerobic digester | place: Japan... | reverse complement strand
AAAGAGGCGTCGTATAAAACCGCAATCGCTTCGAGTTTCACTTCGGCTTGGCTCAATTGAATTTGCATTTTTGCTTTGCGCAAATCGGCCATTCTTTTATTAATCCAAAGTCCTTGTCCTAAAGGAACGCTAATTCCTAAAGAAGTCAACCCTTGGGCAGGCGTGGTGTTTTGCGGATTCAAATAATAACCTTCGTTGTCGTCAAAACCAGCTTTAATTTCGACGCCATACCAAGTTGGAATTTTGAAACTACTGTTCAAAATAGAATAATATTCTTTGCCTTTGAATTGTTTTTGGTCGTAATTGGCTTCTAGTTTTGGGTCGAAACTACCTCTTGCCATCATCAATTCCGCTTGGGCTTTGTTGAGTTCCAATTGGGCATTTTTTACCAAAGGATGATTTTTTTTCACATACCCCAAAAACTCATTATAACTCAATTCTTTTGAGACCGTTTCTTGTGCATTTATAACTGTCGAAAACAATAACAATATATAGAAAAGTCGTTTCATTATTTCTTTTCTTTAGAAGGTTTTGTGTCTTTTTTGTAATAATTAGGAGGAAATCCGTTTAGGGTCCTCCAAATTTCAAACCAAATCGGAACAGTGTCTAGCAAAGCCAATGTTTGTGCACCTGAACCAATGCTTAATTGTTTCGGCCATTTTGCCTCATTTTTATCTGGGGCAATCAATACACGGTATTTTCCGTTGTCGCTAATGAAGTTTTCGATGGCAACAATTTCGCCACCAAAAGTACCATACGAAACATCAGGCCAACCCGAAAAAACAATTGTTGGCCATCCGTCAAACCAAATTCGCACTTTTTCGCCTTTGTTAATTAATGGTAAATCAACAGGATTGACGAATGTTTCAACAGCGATATCGTACTCGGCAGGCATTATGGTTGCAATGGCTGTTCCTTCCTTAATGGTTTCGCCAATTCCGGATTGCAAAGCCCTATTGATGTAACCACTTTGTGCCGCTCTGATGTAGTACATCTTGTTGCGAATGCTGTAATTGACATATTGATTTTCGAGTTTATTTACTTGTGCGGCAGCATCATATTGACTGCTTCGGGCGGTAAATTGGTCGCTCTCGGATTTGGCTGCTTTTTCTGAATATTCGGCCATAATTCGGTTAATTTCAACTTTTGAATTGATGTATTCATTTTTGCTGCTCAATAATTTATTTTCTTGATTGATAATTTTGGCTTCAACGTCTTGTAGTTTCAAGCGTTTTTCTTCGAGGTCAGTCAAGGGTTTTAAGCCTTCTTTGTTCAATTGCAAAGCACGATTGTATTGAGTATTGGCAATTTTTAACTGGGTGTTGACCGCAATCAAATCGATACTGTCGCTTTTAATTTTCAAGCGGGCTTGTTTGATTTTGTTTTGAGCTTGTTCTAATTTGAGTCTTTTTTCAGCTTCAATCGCTCGCAATTGGTTGTCTAAACTTCCCACTTTTGAGGCATAGGATTGTGTGGCTTGTTTTTTGGCTTCCACTTGGTTTTTGGTGTTTTCAACCAAATTCGGATCCATATAATCCTCTTTTATTTCAGAAATATAAAGAATGGTATCGCCTTTTTGTACAAAATCGCCTTCTTGTACATACCATTTTTCTATTCGACCTGAAATGACACTTTGTATCGATTGTGGTCTTTGGTTGGGTTTTAGCGTAGTTACCGCTCCCGAACCCGAAATGTTTTGGGTCCACGGAAGAAACAAAAGGCAAAAACTGAATATAGAAACACCGATTATAATTTTATTTAAAATTTTATAATGTGTTTTGTTTTCAATCGTATGTATGGTTTTGAAATCAGTAAACGATTGCTTGATTTTATTGTTTTCAGATATATTTAGCATCTTCTTAAATTTTGGAGTCTAGTACAATTTTACCGTTTTGCATTGTGATGATACGATTGCTTTTATCTCTCCAATACGGATTTTTAGACGAAACAATAATAGTCCATAAATGTTCTTTGGCGGTTATAAAATCAATAATTTCATTCGAAACATCATTATCCATTTTGTCTGTTGGATCTTCGTAAAAAAGAATTCTAGGTTTGTGAATGATACTTCTCGCTAATAATATTTTCTGAATATTAGAGGAGGACAATTGCTTTCCTTCAGGAAAAACAATCGTATCTAATCCTTCGGGTAATGATTTGATAAAACTTACCAATTGCACGCCATTAATTGCCCATTTTAAATCTTCTTGTGTAATAGACAAATCTTTGAAAGTGATATTGTCTAAAATACTGCCTTCAAAAAGGGTTTCGCCATAAATGATGCTACCAATTTGGGCGCGATATTGTTTGAGATTAATTTTCTTGAAAGTATCATCATTAATATAAAACGAACCAGAACTAGGCTGTAAAAGTCCCGAAAGAATTCGGATTAAGGTTGTTTTTCCCGAGCCGTTGATTCCATCAACAAAAATGCGTTCTCCTTGGTTCATTTTTAAATCGATGCTCTTCAAGGTGTTTTGTTTGGTATCTGGAAATTTAAAAGTTAAATTCTCAGTTTCCAAACTGATATTAGTATAGCAATTGTCATAAGACTCTTCTGTTTCTTCTTCTAAATCCAAGTCGGTTACTTGTCCAATTTTTTCGACAGCGGTTAGTACGTCGTAGAAAGTTTCTAAACCAATGATGATTTTTTCGACAGAATTTATAACGAGCAAAATAATGATTTCTGCTGCCACAAATTGTCCAATGTTCATTTCTTGCGACAATACCAAATAGCCTCCAATAGACAACAAACTGGCAGTTATAATGACTTTAAAAAGTATTAATTGAATGAATTGTCTTTTGATAACATTGAAATGTTTTTCTCTGTAATTTAAATAGTCATTGGCCAATTCGTCGTTTTTTTGCAAGGCATAATTGTAATTCAATTCGTTTCGAAAACTGAAATTATTTCTCGCAACTTCCTGCAACCAAGTCGCTACTTTGTATTTGAATTTGGATTCTTTTAAACTGGTTTCTAAACCTGATTTGTATGAGAATTTAAAAATAAAGTACAATAGAAAGAACAACAAAATTCCAAAAACGATGAAAAAAGGATGGTAGAGCGAAAGGAGTATAATTCCGAAAGCAATTTGAAGCAAGGCTGCCGAAAAATCAATCAGTAATTTCGAAGTTCCTTTTTGAATGGTTAAAGTGTCGAAAAAACGGTTGGCCAATTCGGGCGCATAGTGACTATACAATTCCTCGAATTTTATTTTAGGCAATCGGCTTGCAAATTCAAAAGACGAACGAACAAATATTTTTTGTTGTAAATTCTCTGTGATTCGAAGCTGCATTAACGATAAGATTCCCGCAAGTGCAACGCCTATAACAACTAGAAAAATTAAAACAATCCAAGAAGCACTAACTCGTCCTGACTGAATAAAATTGATAATCGCTTGAATGCCTAAAGGCAAAGACAAGCTGATGAGTCCTGCAAAAATAGCATAGAAAAAAATCTGTAGCACATCTTTTTTATCTAATTCGAGTAAGTTGTAAAAACGCTTTAATGGTGTCATAATAAATACGAAGTTTGTTTTTATTTTTTTAGTGCTCTATTCATTAGATCTAAGTAAAAAGCAGTTACGCTAATGCTTTCGTTGCAATTGGTAATGGTTTTTAAATGATCATTAAGAAAGTGCTGGTGCAAACTCCCTTCAACAATGGTCGAAACTAAGCTTTTGGGAAAAGGATAGTCTGGATTTACTTCTTCTACAATAGCCACAATGCGATTGATGACATTTTTGTAGGCCAAAAAACAGCCTTCTTTATTGTCTTCATCAACCTCTTTGGTATAAATTGCTTTGTTGAATTCCGAGATGATAATTTTATTCAAAACAGCTTCGTCAATATGTTCTGTGCTGCTATCGTCTTTTATCTTTTCGGTCACAATAGTTATGGCTTTTTCTAGCTTTTCAATAGTGTTAGAAATGTTTGCTGTTGTAAAAACCAATCGATATTCAATCCAACTCCAATACCAAGCCGACAAATACATTACCAGTTTGTGCTTGTTGTCGAAATAACGATAAATCGAACTTTCGTTGGAGCCAATTTTTTCGCCTAATTTTTTAAAAGTAAAATGTTCTAATCCAACTTCGTCAATTAGAAGAATACTGTTTTTAATAATTTTCTTGCCCAAATCAGAAGTCTCAGGGTCTTTTACATACAAGTTTTTGTTGACCTGTATTTTTATGTTTGATAATATTAATTGCATAAATAATTTATTTAAGCGCAAATATAATAGTAAAACTATTGATTTTTGATTTTTTAACTTTCATTTAATAAAAAAAACTGCCCGAATCGGACAGCTTTCTTAAAAAATTTTTTTTTGTAACTTGTTACAAAAGAGAATGTCTTGTCATAACTGCTGGTTGTTCTATTTTCATTAAATCAAGAATCGTTGGAGCAATATCGCCTAATACTCCATCCTGAATAGATTTCAATTCTTTGTCAACTAAAATAATAGGCACTGGATTTGTTGTGTGTGCTGTATTTGGAGACCCATCAGGATTAATCATCGTTTCGCAGTTTCCGTGATCGGCGATGATTAATGTTGTGTAATCATTGGCCAAAGCTGCAGTAATTACTTTTTCTACACATTTATCTACAGCTTCACAGGCTTGAATTGCAGCACTCATTACTCCTGTATGTCCTACCATATCACCGTTGGCAAAATTCAAACAAACAAAATCAACCTCGCCTTTATTCAATTCTGGAACCAATGCATCGGCTAGTTCATAAGCACTCATTTCGGGTTGCAAATCATAAGTAGCTACTTTTGGAGAGTTTTTCAAGATTCGTGATTCGCCTTCAAAAGGCAATTCTCTACCACCAGAAAAGAAGAAAGTCACGTGAGGATATTTCTCAGTTTCGGCAATTCTGATTTGTTTTTTGTTTGCTTTTTCTAAAACTTCACCAAGAGTTTCTGTAACATTATCTTTATTGTAAACCACTTTTACATTCTCATAAGTTTCGTCATAATTGGTAAGCGTAACGTAGTACAAATCAAGTTTGTGCATGTTTTGCTCATGGAAATCCCTTTGCGAAAGTGTTTCGGTCAATTCACGACCTCTATCGGTTCTGAAATTAAAGAAAACAACAACATCTCCTTCTTTAATTGTAGCCAATGGTTTATCGTTTTCATCCACCATGATAATCGGGTTGATAAATTCGTCGGTCACATTATTTTCATAACTTTCCTCGATGCTTTTCACGGCATTTTTAGAATGTGTTCCTGTTCCGTTTACCACTAAATCGTAGGCAATTTTAACTCTCTCCCAACGTTTATCACGATCCATTGCATAATATCTTCCCACTACCGAAGCAATTTTTGTAGAAGTATTGGCAATATGATTTTCTAAATTTTGAATATCTGTTTTTGCTGATTTTGGATCTACATCTCGTCCATCAGTAAAAGCGTGAACGAAAACTTTTTCTAATCCGAAAGCTTGAGTTGCATCAATTAATCCTCTCAAATGAGAAGTGTGTGAATGCACACCACCATCAGAAACTAGGCCCAAAAGGTGTAAATTTACATTTTTGTCTTTGGCATATTGAAAGGCGTCAACAAGCACTTGTTCTTGTGCCATTGAATTATTTTCGACAGCCAAATTAATTTTAGCCAAATCTTGATATACAATTCTACCCGCACCAAGATTCATGTGTCCCACTTCGGAATTTCCCATTTGACCTTCTGGTAAACCTACGTTCAAACCATCTGTTCGAAGTTGTCCAACAGGATATTTTGTATATAAACTTTTGATGAAAGGAATGTTTGCATTGTCTATTGCAGACACTTTTGGGTCAGGAGAATTTCCCCAACCGTCAAGAATCATAAGGATTACTTTTTTGTTCATTTTGATAAATTTTTAGACAAAGATAAAGCTTTCCAAAAAAATATAAGTACGTCAAAACTACTATTATAGATAAAAAAGAGAACTGCAACAAATACTTAAAAATCTGTTGTAAAATATGGTTTTTTATACAATATATGCAACAAAAAATCTTCGAAAACCATGTAGAAAAAAGATGGTTTTTGAGGACTATTTTGAAAAATTTAAGGGAATTAAATCTCTAACAGCTTGTTTTGGATATTCTACTATTTGAGAGACTATTTTTCAAGTAAAATTTATTATTTTCTTTTCAAGGAATTGTAATCAATATAATAACGGATACTAACCGAAAAAATAGTAGTCAAGTTGGTATCAAAAACATTATTAAGATTGGTTGATATACTTTTTTGCACAAGGTTTGTACTCTCTAAAGCATAATTTCTATATAAAACTGAGATTTCGCTTCCAGGAGCAAACCACCAAGAATAGGAAAAGTCGAAATTCCAAGAGTTAAAATTCCTATTTCTATTTTCTGAATAGGTAGAATTAGCAATTAATTTTCCATCGTCTTGAAGACTGAAGAACTCGTGATTTTCGGCATAAGACCAATAATATCTTGCTATTAGATTTAATGACATCTTATTAGATATGGAATATTTTCCTGTAAAATAATGATCTACTATTTCGCGATTGCGTTCCGCAAAAATGATATCGTCTGCATCAAAATCTACCCAACCTCTATCATTCACTTTTCGGGTATATATAAGATTGTAAGACAACGAAAATTTATCGTTGAATCTGTGTTTTAAACCTGGCGAAATGGCATATACAACTCTACCATCTTCATCAAATTTTTCGATTGAACCATCAATATCCAAACTAAATTTATTGTTTTGATTCGTTGAATAGCGAAAATAACCTGTTACACTTTTAGGAACATAAACGTATCTACCATAAACACGAGGCTCATAAAAATTGTACCTATCTACGGGATTAATTTGAAATTTTCCTTCCAGATAATTATTTTTTAAGGTTATAGCTGCCAATTTTGCCTGATACCAAGCCTCTTGTGCTTTTCCTGTTTTGTTTTGAATTTCTACATTTATATTTTGAGAAAATTTCAAAGAGTTAAAAGTCTTTGTGGGATTGATGATTCTGTAACTCATTTCTCCATAACCCGAATGATAATTATTCACAAAAATAATCCCTAAATCATTGACATCATACATCTCTGATAAATATTTCCCAGAAAACATATATCTATATTTTCCACTTGTTTTGGCAAAACTTAATTGTGTTTTGAAACCATCATAGTTTTCTAAACCGTAAATAGAACCGTAATTGATGTCGCTATCTTTTACTGCACTGTATTTAAAATCTCCTGATAATTTGTAAGTATTTACTTTTGTATTCAAATCGAATAATAAAGCCGAAACATTGGCATCCCGAAAATTTCCATTTCTAAGGGTATTGGTATTCACAAAAGTCACCGATGAGTTTTGATTGAATCGTTGGTCTAAAACCAAAACATTGTAATTAACCAATGGTTCGACAATTTCTTTTCGGGTTGCTCCTGAAATAGTATCTTGAATTTTAGCGTATGTTTTTTCGGTAATGGCATTCAAAAATCCTATTCCAAGTCCTTTTTCTGTTCTACCCGAAACTTTTACTGCATTCAACAAATCGGTCGAACTTGGATATTCAGTAACTACTTCATTGTCTCCTGTTGTAGGTTCTATTGTTGGTGCACCACCAATTCTTCGGGAATAAAAAAGGTTCCCCTTTGAAAACAAATCAGCAGCTTCGGTAAAGAAAGATCTATTTTCGTCAAATTGTTGTTCGAAAGGTTCAAGATTCAAAATGGCATTATCAAATTTGGTTTGACCAAAATCAGGAACCAGAATAGCATCGAGTGTAAAGGCATCATTTATTCCATATTTAATATCCATTCCTGCTTTTAAAGTTTTATCAGAAGCAAAATCATCTTGCTGATAATACGCTGAAGTATAAGGGATTAAAAATAGACGTGTTGGGGTTTTTATGTTTTCGATTCCTTCTAAAATTCCTTCTTGAGTAATTACAGCACCAATTTTTGTATCGACAAAATTCCAAGTATAACTTTGGTCTTTATCATCTCGTTTCAAATCACGTCTAAAATTTAAACCCCAAGTTTGTTTGGTTGCTTTCGAAAATCGCAATGCGGCATAAGGTATTTTCATTTCTACAACCCAACCAAAATTGGTCATTGTTACTTCGCTATCCCAAATAGCATCCCAATTAAAATCTTCATTATCCTCAGTTGCCAAACAATCTAATTGAACTCCAGCTGCTGTAACAAAAAATCGAAAATCTTGTTGCCCATCATTATTTCCATTGATAGAAACCGAAAAAACATCAGAAACTCCATATTCGTCTCTATTGGTTAATTCTCTAGAAATTTTATTAGGCTGATTGTCATATAAAACTGCCGAAATATAAACAGCATTATTATCATACAAAACTTTTACATCTGTCTTTTTGTCTTCGCCAATTGGCTTTCCGTTATCAGGCTCATACATAACAAAATCAGTCGCAATTGGAGCAGTTTTCCATGCTTCTTCATTTATTTTTCCGTCAATAGTAATGCTTTCCGTAATGTTTTTAGCCCGAAGTGTCTTTTTTTGTCCATAAGTGCAAAAACTTATAAAAATTAAAAAAAGAATAAAGATTGAACAATATTTAGGCATAATTTGTGAGAATGGTTAGGCAAAAATAGTAAAATTAACACAAAAAACAAGTTGTGCATAGTATTTTTCAACATCATTTTAGAACTAAAAAGTAGCCAAATCATATTTTTTTCATAAAATTCTAAAAAAAAAGCTCAAACCTGTTGTATATTTGCAACCCCAAGCCTTTTGTCTAACCTAAACGTTATCAATGATTTATAAGATATTTCCCGTTAGTTTATTTTTGCTGATTTCTATATTTCTAAATAATACTAATCCCGTAAAAACTCAAAAACCAGTAATTGCGAGTGTTCTAACTCCAAATGCCGATTTAGACATCGAAACAAAATATAGTGCCCTAAATGCTAACCAATTCTCATTACCCAATATTGAAAGTTTTAAAGAAGCCCTAAAAGGTTTTTATGAACTTAAAGAGAGAGGATTAGTCCAAAAAGATATTTTGACTTTGGTAGATTTCAGTTTATCTTCAAACGTAAAAAGGCTTTGGGTAATCGATTTGGACACCAACACTATTTTATACCATTCTTTAGTTGCACACGGTAGAAATACTGGGGAAGAATATGCCAACAGTTTTTCGAATTCCAATAGCTCTTACAAAAGTAGTTTGGGATTTTATTTAACTGGCGAGGTTTATAACGGAAAACACGGAATGTCTCTTAAACTTGACGGATTAGAAAAAGGAATTAATGACAATGCAAGAGAAAGAGGTGTGGTAATGCATTCGGCCAATTATGTTTCAAATTCTTTTATAAAATCCAACAAAAGATTAGGCAGAAGTCAAGGTTGCCCTGCTATTCCAGAAGAATTACTTAAAGACATTGTGAACACAATCAAGAATAAATCTTGCCTTTTTATTTACCACCCATCCAGAAGTTTAGAATACATGAAACCATTATTTTCCTAGTTTTTGATATAAATCAGCATCTAGATTATAAATATCATCTCTAAAAATAAGTGTGTTTCCTTCGCTCCAAGCAGTCCAATATAAAATATGAACATTGACATCGTCATTTATTTTAATGTACTTAGTCTTTTCGCTTTGAAGAATTTTAGTAATTTTTTCTGCATTCCAATTTACCGTATCATTCAATAAGGTTTCGGCCAATTTTAACGGATTTTCAACTCTCACACAACCCGAACTCAAAGAACGTTTTTGTTTTACAAAAAAATCTCTATGATTGGTATCGTGCAAATAAACCGAAAACCGATTTGGAAAATTAATTTTAACCATCCCTAACGAGTTTGATTTCCCTGGACTCTGAACATAGCGATACTTTTTGGCTTTGGATGGTTTCCAATCATTAGCAGAAACTAAATTTCCGCTACTGTCATATATTTTGATATTGGTTTGTGCCAAATAGTTTCGATTTCTTGAAATGGCAGGAATCATATCTTCTTTCAAAATAGTTGGTGGTACTGTCCAAGTAGGATTCAAAATGATCTGATTTATTTTTGAAGAAAGGACCGGAGTGGGTCTTTTATCTCGGCCAACAACTACTTTATGCGTTCGTAAAGTATCGTTTTCTTTTACTAAACTCAACTTATAATCTGGAATATTGACTATCACATATTTCTCTCCCATCTCTCTTGGAAACCATTTCCAACGTTCGAGATTGGTTAGAATTTGCTCTTTTCGTTTTCGTTTTGAAAAATTGAGTGCATCAACTGTTCCTTTTCCAATAACACCATCAGCTGATAATCCATGTCGGATTTGGAATTTTTTCATCGCTTCATTCGTTTCGCTGTCGTAAATAGCAGACAAACTATCTTTTGGCTTCATATCTTTCCAATAAATTAATCGTTTTTTAATGGCTATTAAAGAGGGATTTGTATCATTTAAAACAATTTTATTGGCTATTTCAATGGTAGTAAAATCATCATTTGGAAAAGAATTGATGATTTGGAGTGCTTTTTTCAAACTTTTATACACAATGTGATTGGGCTTAAGTTGTTCAATTTTAAATGGCAAAGAATCACTTTTTAACATTGAAGCAATAGTTTCGTTTACATCAACATTATTCTCTTTCAAATCCCAATTTTTATACAAATACTTATGATGAATTTGCCCATTACTCAAATGCGAAATGTATTTTTGAAAGCTGTGCGTTAATAAAATATCATAACTTACCCTTTCTTTATCTTTTAGAACGGCATATTTTTCTTCAAAATTCTGCAATTTATTTACATTATACCGCTCTGGATTTAAGCCCTCTTCATCAGAATTCAAGAAACTCTTCAATATAAATTTCCTATTTTCTTTGGATTGCCAAACCGATTTATAGCTAGTAGCCCGATAAAACTCTTTTAATACTTTACTGCGAAAAGGCTCTAACAAAATACTATCTATAAACACCGATTTTCCTTCTACTTGAATAATAGAAATTGCAGCGGGAAATGGCTTTACTTCCTTTATTTTCAATTCTTTTTTGCAACCAAAAGCCACAAAAACCAATAACAAAATAAAAATTTTATTCATTTTCAGTTTTTTTTAAACATTACGATATGCTCACCAACATCGGGTATTTCAAAAATCTTGCCTGTTTTCTGATAGCCCATTTTTTCATAAAACCCTACTGCTTCTACCCTAGCGTTAAACCAAATTAAATCAACCTTTTGGGTATTCAAAAACGCTTCACTATAAAGGATGAGCATTTTGCCAAAACCTGATTTTTGATACTGTTCCAAAACTGCCATTCCTCGAATTTGATATTGCTTTTGTTCCTTAAAAACAAGGTTTTTCGTTAGGAACAATGATATAATACCTACCAATTCTTCATTCAAATAAAGACCAAAATGATGAGTAGCTATTAAATCATCACCATCAAAGCGGCAACTTTCAATAGGTTTTCCTGCTCGAAGAACAGGATGTCTAACCGAAAAAGTTTCTAAATATGGTATTTCTTTTATAATAGTCGTCATAATATAAAAATAATGAATTTATAATGATTTAATTTTAAAATGGTTATAAATAAAATCTGTTTTTTTCAAAAAAAAAACTTGCAATGAAACGAACTAATTGCATATATTTGCACCGTTGTAATGCGAAAGTAGCTCAGTTGGTAGAGCTCCAGCCTTCCAAGCTGGTTGTCGCGAGTTCGAGCCTCGTCTTTCGCTCTATAAAACCTCAAACGAAAGTTTGGGGTTTTTTATTCAAAGAAGCAAATTTGGTTTTTACAAAAATTTGGATAAACCCTGATTCTTTTTTACATTTACACCATTCTAATGCGAAAGTAGCTCAGTTGGTAGAGCTCCAGCCTTCCAAGCTGGTTGTCGCG
>ENA-UPSM01005834-UPSM01005834.1-activated-sludge-metagenome-genome-assembly--contig:-NODE-5834-length-11842-cov-5.973276_pt1 | contig 11842 bp, 14 predicted proteins | sample MGYA00238181_ERZ773283 | MGnify/ENA primary metagenome ERZ773283 (study PRJEB29023, sample SAMN05720199) | activated sludge metagenome | isolation source: Anaerobic digester | place: Japan... | reverse complement strand
GCACGGCATGACCGTGGCCGGGCGCTACCTGCAGTTCTCGGTCGTCGTGCCGGACAGCCCCGGCAACCTCGCGGCCCTGCTCACCGACTGCGCCGAGACCGATGCGAACGTCCTCGACGTCGAGCACGTCCGGACCTCACACGAGATCACCGTCGACCAGGTCGAAATCGCCCTGGTCCTGGAAACCAAGGGCCCGGAGCACCAGGAGAAGGTCCTCCAGGCGCTCCGGGCCAAGGGTTATGACGTGCGGGGCCCCGCGAGTCAGCCGGTGTAGGGCTTGGCTCCGAGGATCTTGACGTCGATCGTCTTGCCGTTGGGAGCCTCGTAGCTGACCGCGTCACCGACCTGCTTGCCGTTGACTGCGGCGCCGATCGGGGAGCGCTCACTGAAGACCTGAAGGGACTCGTCGGTGATCTCACGCGAGCCGAGGAGGAAGGTCTCCTCGTCGCCGAACATCTCGACGGTGACGACCATGCCGGGCTCGACGATGCCGTCGTCGGGCGGGGTCTCGCCGATGATCGCCGTGGTGAGCAGCTGCTGGAGCTGGCGGATCCGAGCCTCCATCTTGCCCTGCTCCTCGCGGGCCGCGTGGTAACCACCGTTCTCACGGAGGTCGCCCTCCTGGCGCGCGGCGTCGATCTTCTTGGCGATCTCGGTGCGCGCGGGACCGGTGAGGTGGTCGAGTTCGGCCTGCAAACGGTCATGGGCCGCCTGGGTCAGGTAGGTCGCGGGTGCGGCAGTCTCGGTCACGTGGTCCTCCAACAAAGAGAGAGCCCGGGCCCCAAGGTGTCCTCGTGTGACGCCGTGTGTGGGCCCAGACCCGGTGGTAAAGGACCAAGCCTAACAAACGGGGTCTTTGATCGTCCCGGGATCGCGAATCAGCGACGGACGCAGGAGGTGACGACGCCGGTGACCGCCCGTTGGGTCGTCCGGATCGTCACCTCACGTCGCACCGGGGAGTCGCCGGCGGGGATCTCGTCGACCACGGTGCCGACCGGACCCTTGCGCTCGTCCAGACCGGTGAGCTCGCAGGTGAGGGCCGTGTCCGCGGGACGGACGACCTCGTAGGTCAGCGTGAGCTCAGAGTCCGACTCCACTGAGTACCCCACCACTTGAGGAGTCACCGCGCCGAGAGTGGTGGCCAGACCGCGCCAGATCACCAGTCCGGTGAGCAGACTGACCCCCACGACGCCGATGATCCACCAGCGCAGGGTCCCGGGTTCGGGGCGGGAGAGTGGCACGGCGTGGTCCTAGCGTCGGTTGGGGATGGAACGGGGATGGATCGGGAGGGTGTGGGATGGAGGATGGAACGAGGGGCAGTCACGAGTGAGAGACTGCCGAGGGCTGATCGTCCGGCGCCCCTCGCGCGAGCCCTCTACCGGCGCTCGACAGGACGTCGGACGATGGCCTCATTCTCCCCGCATCACCGAATCACCGAGCAGGAGGGTCCACGTGACCGAACGGTTGCGCCTGATGTGCGTGCACGCCCACCCCGACGACGAGTCGAGCAAGGGCGCGGCCACGATGGCCAAGTACGTCAGTGAGGGACACGAGGTCCTCGTCATCTCCTGCACCGGCGGCGAACGCGGCGACGTCCTGAACCCCAGACTCAAGGACGACCCCCACATCCTGCGCGACCTCGCCCAGGTGCGTCGTGACGAGATGAAGCGCGCCCAGGAGATCCTCGGTGTCGACCATCACTGGCTGGGCTTCGTGGATTCCGGTCTGCCCGAAGGGGATCCGTTGCCGCCGCTGCCCGAGGGCTGCTTCGCGCTCGAGCCCCTCGAGGTGCCGACCGAGGCCTTGGTCCGCGAGATCCGCCGCTTCCGCCCGCATGTCATGACGACCTACGACGAAAACGGTGGCTACCCCCACCCTGACCACATCAAGTGCCACGACGTCTCGATGGCGGCCTTCAACGCCGCGGGTGACCCCACGGCATACACGAATGCCGGTGACCCCTGGCAGCCGCTCAAGATCTACTACAACCTCACCTTCCACAAGGCTCGCGTGACGGCCTTCCACGAGGCTCTGGTCGCGATGGGGGAGGAGAGTCCCTATGGCGACTGGCTGGCCAATTGGGAGCGCGCCGACCGCCGCATCCACGCCAAGGTGCCGTGCGCCGAGCACTTCGCCACGAGGGATGCCGCCCTACTGGCCCACGCGACCCAGATCGACCCCGACGGCGCGTGGTTCAAGGTGCCGCTGGAGCAGCAGGCGAAGGTGTGGCCCACCGACGACTTCGAGTTGGCGCGCTCCTACGTGCCGGTGGAGGACATGGAGGACGACCTGTTCGCAGGGATCCCCTCCGACGTCCCGGCGGCGGACGCGCTCGCGACGAGCGGCACACTGGAGTTGGCCTACGACGACCTCAAGGAGCGTGTGGCATGAACGACGGTGGATTCGGACCCGGCATCGGCGCCTTCGCGATCTTCTTCACCCTGGCGATCGTGCTGTGGCTGCTCATGCGCAACATGAATGCGCGGCTGCGCCGCATGACGTATGCCGACCGGCAGGCCGAGCGGGAGCGCTCGACTCCCACAGGTGGGGACGCCACGGCTGGCGACGCAGGGAGCGATTCAGGCCGCGACCCGGTGCAGGGCGATTGACGCGGCGACGAAATGGGCCGTGAAGGCCAGGATCGTCAGCGTGTGGAAGATCTCGTGGAAGCCGAACCAGCGCGGCGAGGGGTTCGGGCGCTTGATGCCGTAGACGACGGCACCCGCGGTGTAGAGCAGTCCGCCGATCCCGATGAAGGTCACCAAGGCCGCCCCGCCGCGCTCGAACAACGGCTCGAGGTAGAAGATCGCCACCCAGCCGAGGGCCACATAGACCGGCACATAGAGCCAGCGCGGGGCATCGACCCAGAGGATCCGGAAGAGGACTCCCGCCAGCGCACCGAGCCAGACGATGAGGAGCATGGTGCGGCCCTCGCTCGGGGAGAGCAGCAGGGCGAAGGGCGTGTAGGTCCCGGCGATGATCAAGAAGATGTTCGCGTGGTCGAAGCGCTTGAGGAAGCCAGTCATCTTCGGTCCCCACGTGCCGCGGTGATAGATCGCGGAGGTGCCGAAGAGCAGGACGGCGGTGAGGGTGAAGACGGCGGCGCTGATGCGGGCGGCGAGTGAGTCGGAGAGCACGACCAAGGTCATCCCGGCCAGGAAGGCCAGGGGCGCCATGCCCAGGTGCAACCAGCCCCGCAGGTGCGGCTTGATGACCTCGAGGACCGCGTCGACGCGTTCCTCGAGGGCCTCGCGGGCATCCCGGAGGCGGCCGGGGTCGCTCTCGGGCTCACGGGTGGTCATGAAATGTGAGAATAACCTACGGAACCGTAGGTTTTCTGTGCCCTTCCTCACCGCTGGTGTTCAGGCGAGTAGCGTGGTCATCCGTGGCATTCGCTGCCGCTCGGGTCGAGGAGGGAGAGTCGATGGGCCTGCAGGACGTCCTGTATGCCGCGTACGCGCGCCGACTCTCCGGCCAACTCAAGAACACCCCACGACACGTCGGGGTCATGCTCGATGGCAACCGGCGTTGGGCCAAGGCTCGTGGGTCCTCGACGGCCGATGGCCACCGCGCCGGTGCGGCCAACATCGCCAACCTCCTCACGTGGTGCGAGGAGGCCGACGTCGAGGTGGTCACCCTGTGGCTGCTCTCGACCGACAACCTGAGCCGTCCCGAAGCCGAGCTCGCACCGTTGCTCGAGATCATCGAGGGAGCAGTGTCTGGTCTTGCGGCGCAAGGGCGGTGGCGCTTGCATCTGGTCGGTGCCCTGGACCTCTTGCCCTCGACGACCGCGGCCCGACTCAAGGCCGCTGTTGAGACGACGACCGGGGTCGACGGGATGCTCGTCAACATTGCTGTGGGCTACGGCGGTCGACGTGAGATCGCTGATGCCGTGCGCTCGCTGCTCCAGGAGCATGCGCGAGCCGGGACGACCATCGAAGAGCTCGCCGAAATCCTCGACGTCGAGCACATCGCCGAGCACCTCTACACCAAGGGTCAGCCCGATCCTGATCTCGTGATCCGTACCTCGGGGGAGCAGCGGCTCGGGGGCTTCCTGCTTTGGCAGAGCGCGCACAGCGAGTTCTACTTCTGTGAGGCCTACTGGCCGGACTTCCGCCGGGTCGACTTCCTGCGGGCCCTGCGGGCCTATGGCGATCGCCAACGCCGCTTCGGATCCTGACCGTGTGACGCGCTCGGCCCTTCGATGAGGATGCGCCCGCGCCGCCTGTGACGTGTGTGGCTTGATATGCCCAATGTGGCTGAAGTTGCTCATGATTTGAGGGGAAGGTGGCTGTTCAGGTGAAGTTTGCCGACACGCCGTCGAGGGGACCGGTGCACGCGTTCGGGCGAGTCGTAGCGTCCCGTCCAACGCACCTCGATGTGCGAGGGGCGCGACCGAACCGACAAGGAGCCCCGACGTGCCCTCGACCTCCACCGGCCAGACCCCGCAGCTCACGTATGTCCTGGACACCTCGGTCCTGCTCTCGGACCCCAAGGCGATCCTGCGATTCAAGGAGCACGAGGTCGTCCTCCCCGTGGTCGTCGTCACCGAGCTCGAGGCCAAGCGGCACCATCCCGAGCTCGGCTTCTTCGCCCGGAGCGCCCTGCGCCTTCTCGATGACCTCCGCATCCAGTCCGGCCGCCTCGATGCCCCGGTGCCCGTCGGTGACGAGGGGGGCACCCTCCGCGTGGAGCTCAACCACACTGATGCTTCGTCCCTCCCGGCCGGATTCCGGTTGGGAGACAACGACACTCGCATCCTCGCCGTGGCCAAGAACCTCGCCAACGAAGGCCGCAAGGTCACCATCGTCAGCAAGGACCTGCCGATGCGGGTCAAGGCCTCGGCGTGTGGCCTCCAGGCCGAGGAATACCGCGCCGAGCTCGCCGTGGAGTCCGGTTGGACGGGCATGGCCGAGTTGGACGTCACCGTCGAGGAGATGGATCACCTCTACGAATACGGTCGTTTGGAGCAGCTCGAGGCGGCCGAGTTGCCATGCCACACCGGGTTGAAACTGCTCTCCCCCCGCGGCTCCGGCTTGGGTCGCGTCGGAGCCGACAAGCAGATCCGGCTGGTCCGAGGCGACCGCGACGCCTTCGGTCTCCACGGTCGAAGCGCTGAGCAGCGCATCGCCCTCGACATCCTCCTCGACCCCGATGTGGGCATCGTCTCCCTCGGCGGTGGTGCAGGCACCGGCAAGTCCGCTCTCGCGCTGTGCGCGGGCATCGAGGCGGTCATGGAGCGCGGCCAGCACCGCAAGGTGGTCGTTTTCCGTCCTTTGTATGCCGTGGGCGGGCAGGAGTTGGGCTACCTCCCCGGCAGCGAGGCCGAGAAGATGAACCCCTGGGGTCAGGCCGTCTTCGACACTCTCTCGGCCCTGGTTTCCAAGGAGGTCGTCGAGGAGATCCTCGATCGCGGGATGCTCGAGGTCCTCCCCCTCACCCACATCCGGGGGCGCTCCCTCCACGATGCCTTCGTGATCGTCGACGAGGCACAGAGCCTCGAGCGCAATGTGCTGCTCACCGTCCTCTCGCGGATCGGCCAGAACTCCCGGGTCGTTCTCACCCACGACGTGGCCCAGCGGGACAACTTGCGGGTGGGCCGGCATGACGGCGTCGTCGCGGTCGTCGAGGCGCTCAAGGGCCACCCGCTCTTCGCCCACATCACCCTCACGCGCTCCGAGCGGAGCCCCATCGCAGCGCTGGTGACGGACCTGCTCGAGGGCATCGAGATCTGACGCCTGATCTGGCGCAGGATCTGACGCCTGATCTGGTGGTGACGAGCGTGACCTTGTCCACAGGCCCGGGATCGACTTTGCCCTCCGAGGGTGCCCTCCTCTAGTCTTGGTCTCGAATTGGTAACGCCCACTCCCAGCACTCGGATCATCGTGACCGGGGGAGTCGTCACCACCCCTGCCCCCTGCGGCGGCTTCGGCTGCCACGGAAGGACCCGAGTTTCTTCATGAGTCAGTACCGCGGACGTCATGCTGCACGCCATGCCAAGCCCAAGACCTCACGTCTGGGCGCTGTGGGCAGTGGCCTGCGTCGACCCGCGGTCTCTGCTTCGCTCGCACTGGCAGTCGTCGCGACCGGCGCTGCCGGCGTCAGCGCGCAGGAGCGAGTCACCATCGGACCCGCTGCCTTCACTCTGAGCGCGGACGGCCTCGCCGCGACCGACACGACCACCGCAGATCGGGCCCGATTGGCTGCGGACCGTGCCGACGTGGCCGAGCAGCGGTCCTTGGCCGTGGCTCAGGCTCAGGAGGAGGCGCGGCTCAAGGCCGAGGCCGATGCCAAGGCACGTGCCGAGGAGGAGGAGCGCGCTGCCCGTGAGGCCGCTCGCCAGGACCTCATCGCCAAGGCGAAGGAAAACCCTCAAGGTGCCGCGCAGGCGATCATGGGTGAGTTCGGTTTCGGTCAGGACCAATGGGGCTGCCTCAACCAGCTCGTCATCGGTGAGTCGACCTGGAACTACAAGGCCATGAACCCCAGTTCCGGCGCCTACGGTCTCTTCCAGTCCCTGCCGGCCAACAAGATGGACAGTGTCGACACCGACTGGGCCGACAACCCTGTCACCCAGATCCGTTGGGGCTTGGACTACATCAAGCGTTCCTACGGCACGCCCTGCGGCGCACTGTCGGCGTGGCAGAGCCGCTACCCGCACTGGTACTGATCGGGCTTCCTCCGCACGCGGACGACGGCCGCTGAGCTGGCCTGTCGTCCGGCATTGTTCGTATGCCGTGTGGTCCTTTGACGTTGTGTTGTGCAAGTGACATTCCTCGGGTCTGAATAGGCCCTAACCTCGCGGCATGTCCGCTCCCGCGATGGTCAGTCGACCCGTGCCCTCGGCCGCCGGCAGGCTCGACACTCGACTGGCGGTCAATGCTCTCGGTCTGGCGACCTGCGCCGAATGGGCTGCCTGGGTGTCGGTCCTCGTCTTCGCCTTCGATCGCGCCGGGGCTGCCGGCACCGGCGCCGCTTCGCTCACCCTGCTCATCACCGCCGGTGTCGTGACCCTGGTCGGGGGTGCCATCCCAGACGGACCCCTGCCCAACAGGGTTTTCCTCGCGCTGCTCATCGTCGAAACGGTCGGCTTCGGCCTGGCGGCCGTTGCGGCGTTCGCGGACGCGCCGCTGTGGGTGATCCTCGCGCTCGTCTCCAGTGCCCTGGCCGTCGTGTCCCTCATGCGACCCACCATTGCCGTGGTCATCCCTGCCCTGGTGCGCACACCAATCGAACTGGTCCGAGCGAACGTCTGGATCACCGGGTGGGAGGCCTTGGCCATCATCGTGGGCCCGTTGCTCGCGTCGTTGGCGCTCGAGTTGGCGGGACCGTGGGCCGGATTCGTCGTGTGCAGTGCGCTGGCGCTCCTCGCTGCGCTGCTTCTGGTTCCGCTCTGGCGGCGACAACTCCCCTCGGGTCGCCCACCGGGAGCTGCTGGGTCCTCGCCGTTGGCCGTCCTTCGCCAACTGGGCCGCGTGCTCCGGCACGGGCCCACGCGGGCCCTGCTCGTGGTCATCGCCGGTTGGGATCTCGTCGTGGGTGCGGTCGACATCCTCGCGGTCGTCATTGCTCTCGACCGCCTGCACCTGGCCGAGTCGGCGCCCGGGTGGCTCGTTGCCATCGGTGGTGTCGGTTCGGTCGCTGGGTCGCTGCTGGCCAACCGGTTGGTCGGGCGTCCACGACTGGCTCCGCTCCTCCTGCTGGGTTCGGGCACGGTCGCGGCTGCGTGGATGGCGCTCTCCGCGGGCCAGACGCTCCTGACTCTCGGGGCGGCTCTCGTGGCCTCCGGTCTCGGTGGCGCTCTGGTCATGGTCGCCTCGCGCATCCTGCTCCAGCGCGTCGCCCCCCAGGATGCCATCGCGTCACTCTTCTCCGTGGCCGAGCTCGTCGCCCTCGGTGCGACGGCACTCGGCGCACTGGTCGTGCAGACCCTCATCGTCACGCGGGGGATCGAGGCGGCGCTCCTCGGGCTCGGCGCGATCATCGGGCTGGCAACCCTGACGGTGCTGCGCCCGCTCCTGCGCATCGACAAGAGCGCTGATGCGCCCGTGGTCGCCATCCGGCTCTTGCGGAGGACGACACTGTTCGAGCATCTGCCGGCACCCTCCCTCGAAGGGGTGGCTCGCGCGGCAGAGCCCCGTAGCTACCTCCCGGGTGAGCGAGTCATCACCGCCGGGGAGCCCGGCGACCACTACTACGTGATCGTCGATGGCCAGGCTGATGTCGTCGTCGACGGCGTGCATCGGCGGGTCATGGGCCCTGATGAGGGCTTTGGGGAGATCGCGCTGCTGTCGGAGGTGCCCAGGACCGCGACGGTCTCGGCCGTGGGCCCGCTCGAGGTCCTGAGGCTGGAGAGGATCGACTTCCTCACGGCAGTGACCGGTCACGACTCCACCCGGACCGCTGCCTGGGCCGTGTCCGACCACTACCAGGACGACGACCGCCGAAACGGTCGAGAGTAGCCTCAGGACCGCTCGCTGCCGGTGCGAGCGGTCCCGGGACTACTTTCGACTGTCTGGGAGCGGGGTTCTGGGTCGTCAGTTGGCCGGGAGATCGAAGGTCGCGAGCTCGGCCCCGAGGATGACGTCGACGCCGGAGCCCGCGGCGGCGTCGGCGTGCAACTGTCTCGCCTGTGCATCGGTGCGGGAGGGATCGTGGTGGAAGAGCACGACGCGACGGGCACCGGCCGCCTCAGCCAGCCGCACGGCATACGCGGCAGCTGCATGTCCCCAGTCCCAGCGGAGGTCGAGCTCGGACCTCGTGTACTGCGCGTCGTGGATGAGCAGGTCTGCGCCAGAGGCCAATTCGAGTGCCGCGTCGTGAAGTTCTCCGATGCCGTGGCATCCGGCGCCCAAGGCCTGCGGGCCGTGGTCGGAGAGGTAGGCGACCGTGGACATGCCGTCACTGACCCGCAGGCCCATCGACCGGCCGCCCTTGTGCGGGATCTCGCGAGCCAGGACCTCGAAGCCCTCGACGTCGTGGCGACCCTCGTCGTAGGTCGCCGCTGTCCAATCGCCGCCCAACGCGTCGAGGTCGATGGGGAAGATCGGGGGAGACATGGCGCGGTCGAGGAGCGCTCGAGGCGGGGCTCCCTGCTCCGGGACCAGGACTCGGACGCGGGCTTCGGGGTGGTCGCCGGCCCGGAAGAAGGGCAGGCCCATGATGTGATCCCAGTGCAGGTGGCCCAGGATGACGGTCCCACGGAAGGGGCGATCGTCGATGCGTGAATAGTTGACCAGCCCGGTGCCTGCATCCAACAGGACTGTGGGAGAAGCGGATTCGTGCCCAATGGCCACGCAAGAGGTGTGACCCCCGACGTGGACGAAGTCGGGTCCGGGCGCTGGAAGGGAGCCCCGGACCCCGAGCAGGGTGACGCGCACCTGGTGTCCTCTCGTCGGTGAGTCGGCTCAAACTGTGTCACCGATCCGTCGTCCGGACTGTCAGCGACCTGACAGTTCTCTGGCGGTGCCCCCGAGCATGCTTCTTCTTGTCAGCAAGGCCCGGCAACACCCCACCAGGAGGTCAGGATGGACAAGCAGCAGCTCCCCGAGGACGGCGTCTACACCGAGAGCACCGACGGCCTCGACACCGAAGGCCACCGGTTCTACGTGGACGGCACCGACGCGACGGAAGACACCGAGGGTCACAAGGTGTATCTGCGGATCGACGAAGGCGAGGACACCGAGGGTCACATCAAGATCCGCATCGATGGTGACGACAGCGAGGACACCGAGGGTCACCGCACCCCGCCGCGCGTCGACTCCGGCGACGAGGACACCGAGGGTCACCGGCGCTACTACGCCGATGGTGACGGCAGCGAGGACACCGAGGGTCACCGCACCCCGCCGCGCATCGACTCCGGCGACGAGGATGTCGAGGGCCACAAGCGCATGGACATCATCGACACCGGTGATGACGTGACAGGGCACATCAACTTCCCCCGCCCGTCCGAACCCTTCCCGGGTGCCTGACCACCTAACCCGACCAAACCGAGATGCCCGGCCCACGAGGCCGGGCATCATGGTGTCCGAACCCACCGAGGGAGATTGCCGTGGCCGTCACGCACGATGCGGACCTGCGCGCCAGTGTCAGCGCCATCCGTCGCCTCTACTCCGCCGCGGCGTGCTCCTGCGCGCTGGTCAATGACGAGGGCAGCGCGCTGCGCTTCGTCGCGGCCAGCGGGGAGGGAGCGGACACCATCGTGGGCACCGACCTGCCCATCGGCCGGGGCATCGCCGGCTGGGTCGCCATGTCCGGCCAGGCGATCGCGGTCGGGGATGTCCACTCCGACACCCGGTTCGCGCGCGACATCGCGGAGGCAACCCACTATGTGCCGACCGCGATCATCGCCATCCCCGTCCTCGACCCCACCGGTGAGTTGCTCGGCGTCATCGAGGTGCTCGACCCGCACACCCCCGAACCCACGGACCGCACTCTCGACGTCCTGGGCACCTTGGCCTCCCAGATCGGGGCCTTCCTCGCGCTCCGGGGCCGCCATCTCGACCAGGGCGACGAGACCACCACGAGGCTGGCGGCCTTGGGCCGCACGATGTTGGAGGCGGCCCGCCGCTACGAGGGGACACTTTCGTGACCGACGCTCCGGAGTGGTCGTCCGCCTTCGACCCCAGCTCCCTGGCGCAGACCCCGACGCTGCCCTTGACGAACATCCGTGACTGGGCCATCGGCGGCAGCACCGGGGCGGGGGTCAAGGTCGCGGTCATCGACAGCGGTATCGACGCGGACCATCCCCGAGTCGGTGGCGTCAGCCGCGCGGTCGCCCTCCGGATCGACCCGGAGGCAGAAGATGGGTATGCCGTCGACGAGGGTCCGCACGACGACCTCGTTGGGCACGGCACGGCGTGCGCCGCGATCATCAGGTCGATCGCCCCGGACGTCGAGCTCCACAGCGTCCGCGTCCTGGGAGCGAACCTCAAGGGTCGAGGCGCACTCCTCCAGGCCGGCATCGGGTGGGCGATCGACGAGGGGATGCAGGTCGCCAACCTCTCCCTGTCGAGCAAGGCCGAAGCGCTCTTCGGGCCGCTGCACGACGTCGCCGACGAGGCCTACTTCAAGAACACGATCCTCGTCTGTGCCGCGAACAACATGCCCGGCCCGACCTACCCCTCCCAGTTCGCCTCCGTCGTCTCGGTCGCTGCCCGCGCGGGTGATGACCCGCTGGAGATCGCGCACAATCCCAATCCACCCGTTGAGTTCGCCGCGCGAGGCATTGACCTCGACATCGCCTGGGCCAATGGGGGCTCGATCGTCGCGACCGGCAACAGTTTCGCCGCCCCGCACGTCACCGGGCTGATCGCCCTCATCCGGTCCAAACACCCCGGGCTGACGTCCTTTCAGGTCAAGTCGATTCTGCAGGCCATGAGCATCAACGCCGCGCCGCCGATCAGGCGCTTCGAGCCCATCACCCACCGCGTGGACCTGACAACCGACGTCTCCAATGTCGGGGAGGCCATCGACCAACTCGAAGGGTCACGCGCTCGATAGGTAGTGCTACCACCGGTGCTAGCATCGGACGATGCAGGCGCTCCACATTCGCGATGTCCCCGAGGAGACCGTGGCCGCGCTCCGTCGACGAGCCGCGCGCCAGGGACACTCCATGCAGCAGGAGATGCGTGAGGCGCTCGCCCGGGCGGCGGCCGAACCCTTGACCGAGAGTCCGCCGCGGAGTCTCCGGCTGCACACCGTGGACTCGGGGCGCACCGAGGCTTTTGATCGTGACGACTTCTACGACGATGACGAGCGGTGACCAACGGCCGCTGGTCATCGTGGACACGAATGTCCTGCTCGCGGCCACTGACGCCAGTCGGGGAAGCCACGTCGCGGC
>ENA-UPSM01005827-UPSM01005827.1-activated-sludge-metagenome-genome-assembly--contig:-NODE-5827-length-11858-cov-5.544014_pt1 | contig 11858 bp, 10 predicted proteins | sample MGYA00238181_ERZ773283 | MGnify/ENA primary metagenome ERZ773283 (study PRJEB29023, sample SAMN05720199) | activated sludge metagenome | isolation source: Anaerobic digester | place: Japan... | reverse complement strand
AGATCTACACACAGAGGTACACTCTTTCCCTACACGACGCTCTTCCGATCTTAAAAAAATTCAGGCCATCATCCTTAGGTCATCCTTATAAATTATAAGGTTGACCCAAGGTTAACCCACGCCTGAGGCCATGTTGCAAATGAGGGCGCGTTGAAGTTTGTCCGCCAATAAGATATCGCTTGCGTTACCACACATGGATGTCTATTACTCCCAATAAAAAAGTGTCCCCCCACTAATAATTGGTGCTATGCCAGCCGAATTAAGACAGCTCTTCACTGCGCCCGGAAAAGCGGGCCAGCCGAACCGTCCCAAACCTGTTTGAACTGCCGGGTTATTTGTAGTAATAGAGCTCCGCGGGTGTGCTGCCCACCCTTTCGCTGAGGGTGAAATAGCCTTTGCCCTTGTGGTCCCAGGCCACCGCCTCGCCCTGCTGTTCGAGCTTGTAGGGCATGGTTTGGGGCTTTTTCGCGAAAGCCTGGGCAAGCGTTTTTGAACCTGATCTTTTGTAGCGGTAGATGTTTGTATAAGTCTTTACCAGGATATACTTTCCATTGGGGGAAATGTCCGCCGCGGTCACCCAGCTATAAGGAAGGGTGGCGATCTTTTTGGCCTGGTTCACCTTGTCGGTGGATTGGGGGTAGGGAACCAGATAGACTCCCACCTGCTCTTCTCGTTTGCTGATGATGCAGATATCGCCGCTGCGGGGGTCCACCAGCAGGGCTTCGGCGTCCCGGGGGCCATCCTCGTAAACGATCTCATATTTATCAATCCTGGACACGCTCATCAGCGTATCTTCCAGGGGGATTTCCTCAAAGCGATAGACAAACACGGAGTTGTAACGCGCGTTGTTGTCGCCGATATCGCCCACATACACACAGGGCTTTTTGGTGCGGGGATCGCGGGCTACGGCGATGTCCTCCCAATCGCGGTTGGTGACGCCTTTCAGATTGATCCTGGCAGGCACCAGGCCGCGGCGGTTGAGGGTATAGACGGTGGGAGCGCCGCCGGAATCGTTGTGGGTGTAAAGGATACCCGGGGTGAGCAGGCTGGAGGCCAGTCCCGAGGCCTCTGCCAGTTCATCTTCATCAACTGTGTCGTGAACAACGGAACCCGCGGAGACAAGCGCCACTCCGGCAATAATCAGTAATAGAACAATCAATAAAGCGTTGTTTCGCAAAAAACCTCCCTGTTCATGTCTCGGTACTTTCCTCATCAAAATCAGCCAGCGCTTCCAAAACCACCTGGCGCTCCGGCTTGGTTCTCACGTCCGCTTCCTGTAGATTGGGAATGATGGGACTCCCGGCATCCAATGCCAGCCTGGGTTTGAGGTTCAGTTCCAGATTGCCGGGCAGGGTGATGGTGCAGTTTCCCGCTCCCACCGCCATTCCGATGATGCTGCCGGTACTGAAGTCGGGATTATCGAACCAGATGACCCTGGCGATATTGAAGCGGAAACTGATCTTTCCCGCTGCCGAGGGCAGGTGCAGCACTCCGTCCTCCAGGGTGCAATCCTGGTGGGGGCTGCGAATCTCGACACTGTCCAACACCATCTTGCGGATGTTTACCAGGGTGATGTCGCCGTTGCCTTGCACGGAGCGAATCTTACCCTGCACCGGCGAGACCAGCGAACCCTCGGGTGGGATGGGGATGCGCTGTCTGTAGCGATAACAAAGCCCGAGGTAGAGGAACCAGGCGATGGCCACAAGAGCCAGCACCAACGCCAGACTGTAGAGGTTGGCGGAGGGAAAGATGTAGTTGAGCGCCAGAGCCAGCACCAAAAGTAACAGGGCAGGCACCTGGCTGCGAAACTGGTGCAGCTTGATCCGCCTCAGGCTGGCGGCATCGGAAAGCAGATACTGGCTGGTTTGAGCGGGCATATTATCCTCCCTGCGCGGTTTTGGAGCTGGCTGGCTCCGGGCAAACGGCGGCAGTCGATGTCTTTACTTGGTGGCTCTGGTCCAGACCGTTGATCTCCCCAGGGTTGGCAAGCCAATATAGCCACGCAGCTTGAGCACGTTCTCGCTGGTCAGCTCGCCTCTGCAGGAATAGGTTTTGCCGGATTCGGGATCGTAGATGGTGCCGTTGGTGTATTTGTTGTCGCCTTTGTCCACCAGTCCGCTCAGAATCACGAGGTCGATCAGGGGGCGGTTGCGCAGCTTGGGATCTGGATTCTCTTTGTCGGTGAGGGGTTTGCCTTTGGCGTCGTTAGGCTCTTTGAGCCAGTTGATCTTGCCATAGAATTTGCCAGCATTGCTTTGGTAGATTTCGATCTTGCTGGTTTTATTTTCATCGAACCACAATCCTTTGATGGAGTGTGTTTCCGCGATCAATGCCGCCGGCAGCAGAATGGCCAGCAGGATCAGGGCGCTAATTATGGTCTTCATGACTTCTCCTTGCAGAAATCTGCGTTCGGGGGTTGGGCGCTCAGATGATTCCACAGCGCTTCAGGATGGCATCCACATTGCGCAGATACCGGTCGTAATCGAAAATATCTTTGATCTCGGCGGCGGGCAGGAGGCTGGTGATGCGCTCGTCCGCCAGGACATATTGGATGAATGGCTTGCCGGTCTCAAAGCAGCGCATGGCGTTGGATTGGACCAGCTCGTAGGCCTTTTCCCGGGAAAGCCCCTTTTGAGTGAGATGCAAGAGCAGGGCCTGGGAAAAAACGAGGCCATTGGTGAGTTCGAGATTTGCCTGCATGTTCTGGGGATAGACCACCAGGTTGCTGATCAGGCCGCAGGCCTTGGAAAGCATATAGTGGGCCAGGATGCAGGAATCGGGCAGGATCACGCGCTCCACGCTGGAGTGGGAGATGTCGCGCTCATGCCAGAGGGCGTTGTTTTCCATGGCTGCCAGGGCATTGGAGCGCAGGACGCGTGCCAGGCCGCAAAGCTGTTCGCTAATGATCGGATTGCGCTTATGGGGCATGGCGGAGCTGCCTTTCTGGCCCTTGCCAAAGTTTTCCTCCGCTTCCTGCACCTCGGTGCGCTGCAGATGCCTGACCTCCATGCCGATCTTCTCCAACAGCGATCCGATCAGGGCCAGCTCACACAAAAAGCTGGCATGCCGGTCGCGCTGGATCACCTGGGTGGAAACCTTTACTGGCTCCAAATCCAGATATTTGCAGGCCAGTTCCTCCACCTGGGGATCCAGATGGGCAAAGTTGCCCACCGCGCCGCTGAACTGGCCCACCGAGACGGTCTCGATGGCTGCCTGCAGGCGCTGGATGTTGCGCTGGGTCTCCTCATACCAGAGGGCAAACTTGAGGCCGAAGCTGGTGGGTTCAGCGTGGATGCCGTGGGAGCGCCCCATGCAGAGGGTGTTGCGGTATTGGCGGGCTTTGAGCTTCAGGGTTTCGCCCAGGCGGTTCAGCTCCGCCAGGATCAGCTCTCCCGCCTGTCTGAGCTGCAAGGCGGTGGCGGTGTCCAACACATCCGAGGAAGTGAGGCCAAAATGTATCCAGCGGGCGCTCTCGCCCACGTTTTCCGCCACATTGGTCAGGAAGGCAATAACGTCGTGACGGGTGACCGCCTCTATCTCGTCAATCCGTTCGCTGTTGAAGTCAGCTTTGCCGGAGATGTTTTCCCAGTCGGCATCGGGAATGATGCCCAGGTCGTGCATGGCGCGTGCGGCTGCCAGCTCCACTTCCAGCCAGCATTCATAGCGATACTCCTGGGTCCAGATGCGTTCCATTTCGGGCAGGGTGTAGCGGCTGATCATGGCTGTTATTTTCCTCGCGGGGATAAAAGTTTATCCATGAGTTTGAGCAGATCGTCACTCAGGGGAGCGGGCTGGCTTTTGGGCAAGGGGCTTACCGCCGCCTGTCCGTAGCTGATGCTGTCCACAAAAAGTTTCAGGCTGGCTTTGTTTTCCAGGTTAAAAGCCACAATGTCCGGATCGCCTTTTTTGCTGTAGGCCACTTCAAGGCTGCTGTCCATGTCCTTGATGTCGATGCGGGTGAGCTGCAGACGGTCGTTGAAGCTCAGGTCGGCATCGCCGATGCTAACCTTGTGGTTGGCAATGATCTCGTTTCCGTAGCGGGACACGATGCCGTCGGTATCTTTGAGGAATGCCAGGGGATTGCTCTGGATGTCCAGGCTGGCGGCGATCTGTTCCAAATCGGGATAGATCGGTATCTTCAAGGAAAGATAAGGCCCCATGTAGAGGCTCATCAGCGGCTCGGGATTGATGCCCATGATGCCTCCGTCCAGCATATCCAGCCGGAATTCGTCGCCCGTCTTGTTCACGGAAAACATCTTGCGCAGAGAGATGAAGGAGTAATTGACTTCCATCACGCCTTCCGCAGAGAAGTTTTTCCACTTGAGCAGTTCCGCCCGCAGGATGTCCTGCGGAGAGGGAACCTTGAAAGTGGCGCAGGAGGTCAGCAGCAGCGCCGCCAAAAGCAGTGATACGATCAGGCAAAGCTTGGTTTTCATTCGTTAGACTCCGGTTTTTGTCGATAGAGGCTCCAGATGCCGATGGCCGCGGCTATGATCATGAGCAGGCTGAGTATCTGCCCGATGGTCATGAAGCCCAGAAAGTAACCATATTCGCGGTAAACATCCAGATCATCCGGTTCACGCACAAACTCGATCAGGAAGCGAAACACCCCATAGAGGCCGATGAAGCCCCAAAAGCCCATGCCATCCTTCTTGCAGCGCCTGAGGGTCAGATAGGTGACGATGAACAGCACCACCCCCTCAAGGAAGAACTCATAGAGCTGAGTGGGGTGCCGGGGCAGATCACCAGCCCCGGGAAAGACCATTCCCCAAGGCACAGTGGTCACATTGCCCCACAATTCGCCGTTGATGAAGTTGCCCAGGCGTCCCAGGCCCAGGCCGATGGCGACCAAAGGCATGGCGGCGTCAGCCAGGGGATAGAAACTGAGTTTATGCTTCCTGAGATAGACCCAGCCGGCGATGATCACGCCCAGAGCTCCGCCGTGGAAAGACATTCCCCCTTCCCAAACGCTGAAGATTTCCAGAGGATGCCGCAGATAGTAAGGCAGGTTGTAAAACAGGATATAGCCAAGCCTGCCGCCCAACACAACGCCCAGCATGATGGCAAAGATCAGCCCCTCGTAATGCTCCTTGGAAAGATGCAGGCCTCTGATCTTTAGCATACGGCGATAGAATATGTAGCCAATGATAAAGCTGAGCACATAAAAGAAGCCATACCACCGGATATGCAGATCCAATCCAAACAGGTTGAACTGCACGATGTCCGGGCTTATCTGCGGGTATTTCAGCATCGCTTCAGGTTCCCTTGGTGAGGTCGTGCAGGGATTTCACGATCAGTTCCACCGCTTCATCGGAATCCCCTTCAAATTTCTGGGTGAGCTTCTCGTGTTTGGGGGTAAAGATGTTCAGCACCTGGGTGGGTGAGCCGTTGAGGCCGATGTCCTTTTCGTCCAGACCCAGATCGTCGGCATTCCACACCTTCAGTTCCACGCTCTTGGCGTTGCGTTTGCCGCGCAGGGAGGGCAGGCGGGGAGTGTTGATCTCCTTGACCACAGAGATCACGGCGGGAAGCTTGATGCGGATGCGGTCGCTGCCATCTTCCATCAGCCTTTGCAGGGTGATGTTGCAGGGGGTGACCTCTTCGATCTTGCGCACAAAGCAGGTCTGGGGGATGTTCAGATGGGCGGCGATGCCCGGTCCCACCTGGGCTGTATCGCCATCGATGGCCTGCTGCCCTGTGAGAACAAGGTCCGCCCCATCCAGCTTACGGATGGCCGCCGCCAAAGTGTAGCTGGTTGCCCAGGTATCAGCTCCGGCGAACTTACGGTCGGAGAGCAGGATGATATCATCCACTCCCAGAGACACCGCCTCACGCAGCGTAGCTTCGGCCTGGGGAGGCCCCATGCAGATGGCGGTGATACTGCCGCCATGCTGCTCTTTCAGGCGCACCGCCTCTTCGATGGCATAGGCATCGAAAGGGTTCAGGATGCTTTCCACACCCTCCCGCACCAGCGTGTTGGTGATGGGATCGATCTTTATCTCCGTGGTGTCGGGGACTTGTTTTATACAAACTATCAGTTTCATAACTCAGCCTCTATAATATTCTACTATTGAATCGCACACATACTGTTTCTGAATATCGGTTATTTCCGGATAGACAGGAATGGAAAGCACGCTGGCAGACATTTTCTCCGCCACCGGCAAATCTCCGGCCTTATAGCCCAGTTCGGCAAAGCATTCCTGCAGATGCAGGGGCAGCGGATAGTAGATGGCGCAGCCTATCTCTTTGGACTGCAAGTGCTTCTTCAGGCCATCCCGGTCTTCGCAGACCAGTGTATATTGATTGTAGATGCTCACCGCCCGGGGATCGATCCAGGGCGTGCGGATTTGGGGGACGGAAGCCAGATGCTGGTTGTAATAACCCGCATTGGCGCGGCGCATTTCGCTCCAGCCCGCCAGCGCATCCAGCTTAACGCTCAGGATAGCTGCCTGCAGGGTGTCCAAACGGCTGTTCAGCCCCACCCACTTGTGAAAGTATTTGGGGTTTTCGCCATGCACCCTCAGTTGGCGCAGCCTGGCGGCCAGATCGTCACTATTGGTGAGGCACATTCCGGCATCGCCCATCGCGCCCAGATTCTTGCTGGGAAAGAATGACAGGGTGCCGATATCGCCGAAGGAGCAGCTCATTTTGCCGTCCCAGGTGCAGCCGATGCCCTGAGCGTTGTCTTCGATCACCGCCAGCTTGTGTTTGCGGGCTATCTCCATGATCGCGGTCATGTCGGAGCATTGCCCGAAAAGATGCACCGGCATGATGGCTTTGGTGCGCGGGGTAATTGCCGCCTCTATCAGCGCCGGATCGAGGTTGAAGGTTCTGGAATCGATATCCACAAAACGCGGCCGCGCGTTGTTTCTCCAGATCGAGGAAGCGGTGGCAAAGAAGGTAAAGGGGGTGGTGATGACCTCGTCGCCTTCCCCGATGCCCAGGGCCTTCACAGCCAGCACCAGGGCGTCTGTTCCGGAAGCGCAGCCGATGGCGTGTTTGACGCCCAGATACTCCTGCATCTTCTCTTCCAGTTCCTTCACTTGAGGCCCCATGATATATTTGTGAGAGGCAATCACTTTTTCGATAGCCTGCCGGATTGCCGGTAGCAGCGGTTCATATTGAACATTCAAGTCCAGCATGGGGACTTTCATAATCTATAAACTCCTTGTTGAAATTAACGTTTTATTATCGCGCGGACGCTCACAAAGATGGTCAGCACCGAGGCTGCCACTGAAACTGTGTCCTTCACGTCTGTCCAGAACTGGCGTTCGTTCTTTTCAGATACGAAAACCACATCTCCCGGCTCCAGAGCCTGTCTTCTGGAAGGTTTGATCCAGTTGCCGCTGTCAGCGGAGATAACTCGCGTGCCAAATACCCGATGGTTGTTTGTATAGCCACCCGCTTGTTTGATGTAATAGTTGTAGTTTTTGCCCTGTACCCAGGGAACCAGCCCGGGATTTACCACCTGGCCGCTCACCTCCACCATCTGCAGAAGCTCCGGCACATAAAGGTAATCCCCGTCGCGCAGGGTCACATTGCCTTCTTTGCCCTGCGTTTCCCATATTCTTGCCACATCCACGCTGTATCTGCCCTGCACCTGACGCAGGCGGTTGCGCATATATTGGTATTCCATCAGCGTCATCTGCGAGAAGTAGAGGATTTTAAGGCGCTCAAAATCCGGATCGGTGCGCAGGCTATAGCTGCCGTTCAGATACACGGCTTTACTTAAATCTCCGCGCGAGCTTGGCCCGCCGCACATCAGCAGGACGTCGTAGAGTGTGGTGCTCTCTCCCACGAGGTAATCGCCCGGGGCTTTCACATTGCCATCCACGGTGATCTTCCAGCCCCGCCTTTTTTCCAAATCCTGGGGCACGATCACCCGGTCAAAAGCCTGCAGGGCAATCTGAGACGCGTCGGTCTTATTCAGATCGATGGCCAGATTGTCGAAATCCACCAGGTTGTCCCGATAGCGGTAGATGACTATCTTGCCCAGATCGGCCTGCGGGGTGAAGCCCTGCGCCAGAGCCAGGATGTCCGACAGCTTGTCTCCCTGCAAAAACTCATATTCCCCGGGCAGATAGACCATGCCGGTGAGCGACACGGTGCTCTGCAGGGCGTAAACAGTGATCACGTCGCCATCGCGCAGCAGGGGATTCTGGCTGGCATCCCCGGTCAGTTTAAACTTTTGCAGGTCGTAATATGAAATGCTGCCGCCCCGGCTGACCTTCACCCTGCGCAGCCCTTGCAGGGCTTCGTAATCCGGTTCTTCCGGCTCCTCAGCTTCCAGCGGGAAGCGGGAGGTGGGGGCTTTCGGCTCTTCAATTGTCTGCATCGGCAGAACCTGCTCGGGAACAAGCTTCCTGGCTTTTTCCAAAGCGTCCGACAAGCGGTCCATGGGCAGCATTTTATAGACGCCGGGGTTCTCCACATAACCGGTCACGCTCACCGAAATGTAAGTCTGAGCGGTATTCAGCAACTCCAATTGTGCGCCCAGCAGGGTAACGCCAAACAGCAGCAAGGCAATCAGCAGCTTAGTTTTCATAATACTCGATCATACGCTTGATGATGTCATCCAACGAATACCGTGGATCGTAACCGATGAATCTGTGAATCTTATCCAGCGAGGGCTTGCGATTCATCATATCCTCAAACCCCTCTTCAAAAGCTTCTTCATAGCTCATGTAATCAATGCGGCTTTTACTGCGGCAGATGCTTTTGACCTTTCGCGCCAAATCGTTGATGGAAATGGACTCCGTGGTGCCCACGTTGAAGATTTCTCCCTCACATTCCGGCGTACTCATCAGCTTCACAAAGGCGTCGGTAACATCCGAAACGTCCGCGAAACAGCGCGTTTGCTTGCCGCTGCCATAGACGACCAGAGGCTGATCCAGCAACGCCGCCTTGATGAACTTGGGCAGCACCATGCCATACTGGCCTGTCTGGCGCGGGCCAACCGTGTTGAAACAGCGCACTATCACCACCGGCAGGCGTTTTTCCCTGAAATAAGCCAGTGCCATGAACTCGTCGATGGCCTTGCTGCAGGAATAACCCCAGCGGCTGATGTGGGTGGAGCCCAGCAGGCGGTCGTCTTCTTCCCTGAAGGGCACTTGGTCGCTTTTGCCGTAGATTTCCGAGGTGGAGGTGATCAGCACCTTGGCCTTGTGCTTGTTCGCCAGTTCCAAAACGTTGTCGGTACCCACGATGTTGGTCTTGAGCGAAAGCAGCGGATTTTCGATGATGTATTTCACCCCCACCGCCGCTGCCAGGTGATACACCTGATCCACGCCGTCCATCAGCTTGTCCAGCAGCTCGCGGTTGAGGATGGAGCCGATGGTATAGTGGAAATTGACGTTATCTTTGAAACTCTCTATATTATCCAGGCTACCGGTGGAAAGGTTGTCGATGATGGCAACCTGATGTCCATCGGCCAAAAGCCGTTCCGCCAGATGCGAGCCGATAAATCCGGCGCCACCTGTGATCAGTATCTTCATATCTACTCCAGTTTGGGAATGCAGGGCTTGTGTCTTATAAGCTTTTACTGCTATGTAACAAGATTTCTTACGCGGATTTTGTCAATAGAAAAGAGACGTAAAGTCTCGGGAAAAGCAAGTGCCCGCGACAATGGCAAAGCCAGTGACGCCCCGCTATGCTGGTGCCAAATCCGGAAATTCGCGGTATCCCAACCCTGGTTTCACACCCGCGCCCCATTCCCCTATCCTTCGGTGCCACATACTGTTAAGCCATCATCCTTAGGTCATCCTTATAAATTATAAGGTTGACCCCAGGAAGACCCACCCCGGAGAGGGGGATGCAAATGAGACCCATCCCCCTATAATATATAGGTGCTATGCCCTGAAAGGGCTGTGGAAAGGTGTTTTTGAGGTGGAAAGGTAGAAAGGTGAAATGGTGGAAAGGAGCCCACAAAACAAGTCCCACCCGACCCCAAAACAAATCACCCCCAGACTAAAAACGTGTCATCCCGGGCAGCGACCCGGGATCCAGTCTTTCAGAAACAAGCACCCAGCCCCGAAACAAACACCCCCAGACTACATTGCCGTGTCATCCCGGGCAGTCGGGGTCCTCGCCAAAGCGCGCAGCGGTTTGGTGGGGTGGTTTAAGCCGTGATTCAGAGCCCAGGGGCGGCAAAGTCCGTTTGCCACAGAGACCAAAGGTTTCTTACAAACAGGCAACTCCGTTGCCTCTGCCGAACAGACTTCGGCAGCCCTTATCTTACACAAATTAACACGAGTTATACTCTTTCGCCTGCATTATCACAATTGGCTCTCTTTCCGCATGAAGTCCATGAGCCTACACGCCTGTTGGTAGTTTGCAGCCCGGAAAGGCTCATGAACTCCATGCTGGCTTGCGTTTGGAGTTCAAACCGGCAATATGGGTTTCATGCTTATGCCAGTCCTGAAGCCGGTTTGGACTCCAAACATTCCAGGTTTATGGACGGCGAATTGGCATCAACTAAACTTACTGGTGATATCCTCCTGGGAAGGCAGTTTGAACACCTTGAACTGGTCGGTGCGCATTTCGGAATCGCTTTCGATGTCGATCTGGTCGCGATAGGCGATGAAATACTCCTTGTTGGATTTGATATGATCCAGCAAGTCGGGATGGACCACGATGCGCATGCGGGAGTTTTTCACAAAATACTCCGAGCGGTTGAGCCAGCGATGGATGCGCATCAGCATGGCGTCGTGGGAGATCACGCGGCCGCTGCCATTGCAGGTGGGGCAGGTGTTGGAAAAATTGGCGATGAGGGTGGAACGCATCCTCTTGCGGGTGATTTCCACCAGCCCCAGCTCGGTGAAGTTGTACACTTTATTTTTGGCGCGGTCACGCCGCAATCCCGCCTTCAGGGTTTCCAGAACTTCCTGTTTGTTTTGTTCGCTCACCATGTCGATAAAGTCGATAATGATCACCCCGCTCAGGTCGCGCAGCCGGATTTGGCGGGCTGCCTCAGCGGCGGCCTCCATATTGGTGCGCTTGATGGTTTCCTCATAGTGAGTTTTGCCGGTGAAGCTGCCGGTGTTGATGTCGATGGCAACCAGTGCTTCGGTCTGTTCGATCTTGATATTGCCGCCGCTGGGCAGGTAGATGCGGGAGTGGAAGATGGTCTCGATCTTCTTCTCGATGCTCCAGGCGTCGAAGATGGGCGAATCTTCCTTGTAGATCTCAACATTGTTGATCAGTTCGGGGGAAAAGTCTTCCAGATGGCGGATGATGCTGCGCGCGAAGGCTTTGTCATCGATCACCAGGCGGTCCACATGCTCGCCGAAGAGATCGCGGATAAGGTAGTTTTCCAGGGCGTTCTCTTCAAACACGCAGATTGGTTCCCTGGCATATTTGATCTGCTTTTCGGTGAGCTTCCAGGTCTTGGCAAGGGCATTGTATTCGGTGCGCAGGTCGTCCTCATCGCAACCTTCGGCTTCGGTGCGGACGATGAGGCCAATGTTGGGGTCTTTAAAGCTGCTGAGGATGTTGCGGATGCGGGAGCGTTCGTGCTGGTTGTAGATCTTACGGGAGATGGCGATCTTGCTCTTGTTTGGAAAGAGCACCAGGTATTTGCCGGGGATGGAAATCTGGCCGGTGAGGCGGGCGCCTTTGGAGCCGATCGGGCCTTTGTGGACCTGCACCACGATCTCCTGTCCGGCTTTGAGCAGATTGCCGATCTGCGATGAATCCTTGGGGTTGAGGCGGGCGCGCTGCCTGTCGTTTTCAAAAATGTCCAGAAAATCGGTCACAATATCCGAATAGTGGAGGAAGGCCGTGCGCTCCAGGCCGATCTCGATGAAAGCCGCGCCCATGCCGGGCAGGACGTCTTTCACGTGGCCTTTGTAGATGTTCCC
>ENA-UPSM01005824-UPSM01005824.1-activated-sludge-metagenome-genome-assembly--contig:-NODE-5824-length-11865-cov-7.513887_pt1 | contig 11865 bp, 12 predicted proteins | sample MGYA00238181_ERZ773283 | MGnify/ENA primary metagenome ERZ773283 (study PRJEB29023, sample SAMN05720199) | activated sludge metagenome | isolation source: Anaerobic digester | place: Japan... | reverse complement strand
CAACCCCCAAGAGAGGAATTCCCATGATCGGTTCACTCACCTCCGGCGTGCAGGCGATGTCTTCGTTTGTCAAAGGCATCGAAGTCATCGGCAACAACATCTCCAACATCAACACTGTCGGCTTCAAGGGGGCCACGACGCGTTTCCAGGACACGTTCTCGAACACCCTGCAACGCGGCACCGGCAACACCGGTCTCGGTTCGAACAGCATCACCCAACAGATCGGCACGGGCAGCAAGATCGCCACGATCAAGACGGGGTTCGCGCAGGGCTCCCTGCAAACCACGGGCGGACTCTCCGACCTGGGCATCTCCGGCGAGGGCTTCTTCCGCGTGCGCGACACGCTCCAGGGCCTCGAGTACGTGACCCGCGCCGGCGACTTCCGCGTGGACGACCAGGGCTATCTCGTCACCAACTCCGGATTCCGGGTACAGGGCCTCGGCATCGCCGCGGACAACACCGATGCGGACGCCAACGGCGTGCCCGACGGCACTTTCACCAACACCGCACCGCTCGACTACTCGGCCTTGCGCGACATCCGGATCGACTACCGCGACGCCTCCGCCACGGCCCCGCGCCTGGAGACCTTCCAGATCGACCAGGGTGGCAACGTGAACATCTTCCTCAGCGACGGTACCTCGATGGTCCGCGGCAAGATTCTGTTGCAGCGTTTCCAGGACACCGGTGCGCTCGTGAAGGAGGGCGACAACCTCTTCAGCGGCATCGCCGACGCCGGTCCGACCGAGCCCTGGCCGGATTCCCGCGCTCCCGGTGCGCTCTCGGCCGCGTTCGGTTCGGCCACCGAGTACGAGGCGCTTTCGGCCGCCCAGAACGGCAACGGCCGCATCATCTCGGGGTCGATCGAGATGTCGAATGTCGACCTGACCAACGAGTTCGCCAACATGATCACCACGCAGCGCGCCTTCCAGGCCGCTTCGAAACTGATCACCACCTCCGACGAGATCCTCCAGGATATCGTCAACCTGAAGCGGTAACCGCCTTCGCCCATGGCCGCCGAAAAAAGCGAGAAACCCGAGGCCGCCGCCGCGGCTGCCCCGGCGACCGATGCCGCCACGCCGAAGGGCGGCGGCATCGCGGGCTTCATCCCCCTGATCATCGCCTTGGTGCTTGCGCCGGTCATCTCCTGGGTTGTCGCCGAGTTCGTGCTCTTGCCCCGCATGAAACAGCAGCTCGCGGCGGCGATCCCGGCGGCGCCGGCGGGCGAACATGCCATCGCCTCGTCCCAAGCTGCGGCGGCCCACGGCGAGGCGGCCAAGCCGGAAGCCAAGTCCGAAGTCAAGAAGCCGGAGACGAAGAAGGCCGGCCACGGAGGAGGGGAGGCCGCGACCGCCGAAGGCTACAAGTTCGAGAACGTCGTGGTGAACCTCTCGGGCACCATGGGTACCCGGTACCTGAAGACATCGTTCCTCGTCACCGGCCGGGAGAATCTCCGCGGACTGTTCGAAGAGCGGCAGCCCCAGCTGCTCGACGCCACCCTCAACACGCTCGGCTCCCTGACTTTGGCCGACCTCGAGGAGGTCGGTTCCCGCAATCTCATCCGCGCCCGCCTCATCGCCGCCTACAACGAGGTGCTCGGGGTGCGCGCCGTGGATCAGATCTACTTCTCCGAGTTCGTCGTCCAGTAGCCGCACCCGCGCGGCTCCCAACTTCCACCGTCCGCGTATTCTTCCGTGTCCGACGATCCCAAGAAACCCTCCGAGATTCTCGACCAGTCCGAGATCGACCGGTTGTTGGCCGACACCCTGAAGGCGCCGGAGTACAAGGTGTTTCGGCACGACGGTACGCAGTTCACGACGCTCGAGGGGCTGAAGATCGATGCGTACGACTTCCGCAACCCCGTCTTCCTCACCGAGGTCGAGCTGCGCCGGCTGCGCATGCTCCACGAGGACTTCATCCGCTATCTCTCCGCGCGCCTCTCGCTGTTCCTGCGCATGGAGCTCTCGCTGAAGATGGCGCGTTTGACGACGGTCACCTACGAGAAGTTCACCGAAAGCCTTCCGAGCCCGACCCACATCTCCCTGTTCAAGGCCGAGCCGCTGCTCGGCATGGGCATCATCGACGTCAACCCGCGCCTCGCCCTGACCATCGCCGATCGCATGCTCGGCGGCCGCGGCCACTCCATCAAAGTCGAGCGTTACCTCACCGAAATCGAGGTGGCGCTGATCGAGGACGTGTTGATGATTCTCCTCGAGGAGTGGTGCAACCAGTGGCGGGCCGAACAGGAGCTGCGGCCGCTTATCATCGGCCACGAAAACAGCGGCCGTTTCCTCCAGACCTCGCCCAAGAACGCCATCGTGCTCGTGCTTGCCCTCGAGGCTTCGCTGGGCGACTGCTCCGAGCAGATCCAGATCGGCGTGCCGTACTACACCATCGAGCCGGTGGTGAAGAAGATGCAGGCCCGCCGCCAGAAGGAGACCGAAATCTCGCAGATCGAGCGCAAGGCCGCCTGGCTCGCCTCCTACGACGGCATCACCGTTCCCGTCCGTGCCGAGTGGGAGGCCTTCGAACTCACCGCCCGCGAGATCTCACAGCTGCGCGTGGGCGATGTCGTCGAACTGCCCCGCGACATCATCGACAAGACCCGCGTCTCGCTCGCCGGCACGGCGAAGTTCACCGGCCGAGCCGGCCAGGAAGACGGCAAGGTTGCCGTCGAACTGACCGGACGGATCGAAGCCCAGGAAACCGCCAAGAAACGCTGACCCCCTTTCCCCATGGAAGACCGGAATCTCGACATCCTCCTCGACGTGAAGGTGAAGATCACCGTCCAGCTCGGTAGCAGCCAGCTGCCGATGCGCGAGGTCATGGAGCTGCAACCCGGCTCCGTCATTCAGCTCAACCAGTTGGCCAACGACCCGGTCGGCCTCTACGTCAACGACAAGCTCATCGCGTTCGGCGAAGTCGTCGTCGTCGAGGACAACTTCGGCATCAAGATCACCGAGCTGGTGGGTGCCGCCCGCTGACCCATCCCATGTCGCCACGCTTCTCCTCTCTGTTGGTCGTCCTCGCGCTGGCGTTTGCGTGGGGGGCGCCGGCGGTTTCCGCCGCCGAAAGCACGCCCGCCTCGCTCGGCTCGGAGGGCGTGATCTACCCGCGCAACTCGCCCGAGGCGCGGCAGCAGCGCGCGGCCGACGAACCGTTCCCGATATGGGGCGCGCTGGGCGTGGCGGCGGTGCTCGGCGGCGCCGGCTTCTATCTGCTCCGCCGCGGCCAACTAGGACGCCGCCCCGGATCCGAGGTGCACCAGCGGCTTGTGCTCGAGGAGACTCGCCCGCTGGGCAACAAGCAGTTTCTGGCGGTCGCCGCCTACGGCGAGAAGCGGCTGCTGCTCTCGGTTTGTCCGGGCCGTATCGATTTTCTCTGCCGCCTCGACGAGGCGGGCGCCGCCACCGCGGCGGCGACGTCCTCGGCCGACGCACCACGCCGCGAGCCGGCGACGGGGCAGGCCTGAGACCCCGCCCCAGGGAAGTCGACTGCTGCCCGCACGGACCGAACTTTTGCGCGCTGTCGCGCCGCTCCGGGATCGCCGAGCGCCACCGATTCCCCATACTTACCGCCATGCCTACGGCCATCGTCCTTCTCAAGACCGATCATCAACGCGTCACCGGCATCGCCGAGCGTCTTCTCGAGATGCCCGACATCTCGGAAGTCTACTCGGTATCCGGCCGCTACGATTTGTTGGTGATGATCCGCTGCGCCCAGCTCGACAAGATCGAGTGCGTGATCACCGACCAACTCCTGAAGACCGACGGCATCATCGACAGCGAGACGATGTTCGCCTTCCGCAGCTACGACAAACGCGAGGGCGGCCGCGCCGTCGACGTGGACTGAGCGGAAGGCGGCGCCCGGGTGTCCGTCGCGTGAAACGGGTCGGGCGACTGCGGGTGGGGCGGCCGATTGACAGCCCCGGCCTTCCGCCGACTTTCACCGCCAACCTTTCGTCGATCATGCCCCCTGCCACTACGTGGGAATTGCGGAAGTTCGTCGCCCCCGAGTTCGTTTTCGGCAGCGATGCCCGGCGCTTGGTCGGGCGCTACGCGCACAATCTCGGCGCCACCCGCGCGCTCCTCGTCACCGATCCCGGCGTGTTGCGCGCCGGTTGGGCCGAGGAGGCGGCGGCCGGGTTGCGGGACGAGCACATCGAGGTGTCCGTGTTCTCCGGCATCACCCCCAACCCCCGCGATCACGAGGTGATGGCCGGCGTGGAGGCGTTCCGGCGCAGCGGCAGCGACTTCCTCGTCGCCGTGGGCGGTGGCAGCGCGATGGATGCAGCCAAGGGGATCGGCATCGTTGCGAGCAACGGTGGCCACATCCTCGACTACGAGGGCATCGACCGCGTGCCGGTGCCCATGCCGCCCCTGCTGTGCGTGCCGACCACCTGCGGCACCTCGGCCGATGTGTCGCAGTTCGCGATCATCAACAACGCCAAGGAGCGCGTGAAGATCGCCATCGTCAGCAAGGCCCTCGTGCCCGACGTGTCGCTGGTCGATCCCGTGACGCTCTCCACCCTCAGTGCCTCCATCACCGCCGCGACCGGCATCGATGCGATGGTCCACGCCATCGAGGCACTGGTCTCCAATGCCGCCAGCCCGCTCACGGATGTCCATGCCATGGAGGCGTTGCGGCTGTTGCGCGCGCACCTGGCCGCGGCGGTGCGACAGGCGGACGACCTGGAGGCGCGCGGCGGCGTGATGCTCGCGAGTCTCGAGGCGGGGCTGGCGTTCTCCAACGCGAGTCTCGGCTGTGTGCATGCACTGGCGCACAGCCTCGGCGGCTACCTCGATCTGCCCCACGGCGAGTGCAACGCGCTGTTGCTGTCTCATGTGGTCGATTACAACTTCCCCGCTGCGGCCGGGAGCTACGGGCGCATCGGCGAGGTGCTCGGCCTGGACTTCCGCGGGCAGGCCGAGTCGGAGATCCGGCGGCGCTTGTGCGATCATCTGCGGGAGCTGCGACGCTCGCTCGGCATCGACGGCGGGTTGCGCGAGCGAGGGCTCGACAGGGCGGACATCCCGGTGTTGGCCCGCAAGGCGATCAATGATCCCTGCAATGCCACGAACCCTCGTCGCCCTTCGGTCGGCGATCTCGAAACGATCCTCGGCGAGGCTCTCTGAGACACGGCGATGCACCACCCCGAAGACAACACAGGCATGGGGAACCGGTGGACGCAGTGGCGCGAGAGCATCATCGGGCTGGGCGAGCAGTCCTCCCGCAAGAGCTACTATCCGGAGCTGCAACGGCGGCTCGCCGAGCTGAAGGACTCCGAGGAGAAGCTGCGCGCCGTCTTCAACAGCACGCACGACGCGATCTTCATCCACCGCTACGACGGCACGATCGACGAGGTGAACGACCCGATGCTGGCGCTTTTCGGCGTGCCGCGGGAGCGAGCCCTCCAGTTCACCGTGGCCGACTACACGAGCGCGGAGGCGGGGCGCGAGCGGCTGCCGCTGCTGCTGGAGGAGCTGCGCCACACGGGCAAGGACCAGCTGTTCGAGTTGCGGGCGCGGCGGCCGCTCGATGGCACGGAGTTCGAGGTGGAGGTCTCCCTGCATCCCTCCTTCTGGGGCGGGCATGAGGTCGTCGTGGCCGTCGTGCGCGACATCACGGAGCGCAAACAGGCCGAGGCCGAGCGCCGCCGGCTCGAGGCGGAGCTGGCGCAGCTGTACCGGATGGAGTCCATCGGCCGGCTCGCCGGCGGCGTGGCGCACGACTTCAACAACATGCTGACTCCGATCCTGAGCTACGCCGTGATGCTGCGCGACGATCTGCCGGGCGACGACGAGCGCCGCGTGGACTTGGGCGAGATCGTGCGCTCGGCGGAGCGGGCCCGCGATCTGGTGCGCCAGTTGCTCGCCTTTGCGCGGCGCCAGACCTTCGAACTGCGCCCGCTCGACCTCAACGGGACCATCCGCGGTTTCGAGCGCATGCTGCGGCGCGTGCTGCGCGAGGACATCGCCCTGCGGCTCGAACTGGCGCCGCAGCCGGCGACGATCGCGGCCGATGTCGGCCAGATCGAGCAGGTGCTGATGAATCTGGTGGTCAACGCCCAGGATGCCATGCCGCAGGGCGGCACCCTGGTGCTCGCCACCGCGGCGTTGCCGCCCGGCGGCGCCGATCCCGGCCTGCCGGACGGCCCGCTGGTCCGGATGTGCGTCAAGGATACCGGGACCGGCATGGATGCGGCGACGGTGGCGCGGATCTTCGAGCCCTTCTTCACGACCAAGGAGCAGGGGAAGGGCACGGGGTTGGGGCTGGCCTCGGTCTATGGCATCGTGCAACAGCACGGCGGGCAGATCCTGGTGCACAGCCAGCCGGGGCAGGGCTCGACCTTCTCGCTTTATTTCCCGCGGCTCGACGCGAGCCAGTGCGCTGGCGCGGCGCCGGAGCCTCCCGTCGTGGCAGGGCAAACCGGGGCCGGCACGATCCTCGTGGCCGAGGACCAGGAACAGGTCCGGTTTCTGGTGGCGAAGGTGCTGGGCCGTGCCGGTTATCGGGTGCTCGTCGCCGCGAGCGGCGACGAGGCGCTGCGGCTCGCGGAGGCGCAGCACACGCCGATCGATCTGCTGGTCTCGGATGTCGTGATGCCCGGATTGAACGGACGGGAGCTGTACGGTCGGCTGCAGGAACGCTGGCCGGGGATCCGGGCGTTGTTCGTCTCCGGCTATGCGGCCGAGGTCGTGGCGACCGGGCTCGACCTGTTGCCGAAGCCCTTCACGCCCGACGTGCTACTCTCGCGGGTGCGGCACGCGTTGTTGAGTTGAGCGGTGGCGGCGCTGGCGCTGGGCAGATCTTGCCGTCGGGGGCGAGTAGGTGGGGGCGGGGCCGCTGGGCTCCCGCGGAGAGTTTCGTGAGCACCTGGTAACCAAAGGTTAACGGTGGCGATCCGGGGCTTGGCATCGGCATTGCTGAAACGGCCCCGATGTCCACTCCGCCCAAACCCTGCCGGTGGCTGTACCGTGCGCTCGGACTGTTGGCCCCGCTGCTGTTTGCAGTGGGCGCGCACGCCCAGGGCACCGCGCAGCCGCTGAAGCTGAACATCGATCTCTCCGGCGGGACGGCCGGCATCGGGGACCTGAGCGTGTCGGTGCAGATCGTCATCCTGATGACGCTGCTCACCCTCGCGCCCTCGATCATCATGCTGATGACGAGCTTCACCCGCATCGTCATTGTGCTCGGATTCGTGCGACAGGCGATCGGCGTGCCGTCGGCGCCGTCGAACCAGATCGTCATCGGCCTGTCGCTGTTCCTCACGTTCTTCGTGATGACCCCGGTGGTGGACCGGATCCACGACGATGCGCTCCAGCCGTACTTCGACGGCCAGATCAAGTCGGTGGAGGCGCTGCAGCGGGCGCAGGAGCCGCTCAAGCAGTTCATGCTGCGGCAGACGCGCACGCGCGACATCGAGTTCTTCCTCGAACTCGGCGGCTACGGGCCCACGCCGGTCAAGGATCTGCCGATGCGCATCGTGATCCCGGCGTTCGTGCTGAGCGAACTGCAGACGGCCTTCCAGATGGGCTTCCTCATCTTCCTCCCGTTCCTGGTGATCGATTTCCTCGTCTCCACCGTGCTGATGGCGCTGGGCATGATGATGATGCCGCCCACCATCGTGGCGCTGCCGTTCAAACTGCTCCTGTTCGTGCTCGTCGACGGGTGGGAGCTGGTCGTGCGTTCCCTCGTGCAGAGCTTCACGCAATGAATCCCGACCTCGCGATCGAGCTGTTCAAGCTCACCATGTTCAAGGCGGTCGTGGTCGTGGCGCCGTTCCTGGTCGCCGCGCTCGTCGTCGGCCTGACCGTGAGCCTGATCCAGTCCGTCACCAGCCTGCAGGAGCAGACGCTGGTGTTCATCCCGAAACTACTCACGGTGGTGGGGGTGTTCCTCTTCCTCTCGCCGTGGCTGGTGCGCACGCTGATGGAGTTCACCATCGCCTGCTTCGCCCGCATGGCCGACATGGCGCACTAGCGCAACGCCCCGCACCCCGATGCCCGTCCCTGTGCTCATCGCCTGGCTGCTGATCGCGATCCGTGCGACCGCGTTCCTCATGCTGCTGCCCGGGCTGACGGGGCAGCCGATGCCGGTGACGCTGCGGCTGGCGCTGGCGTTGGCGATCGCCACGTTGCTGGCGCCGATCATCCCGATCCCGGCGCAGACTCCGGCGACGTTGCTGGCGCTGGCCGGGGCGGTGGGCGCGGAGGTCCTGGTCGGGCTGCTGATGGGCTTCGTCGGACGGATGGCCTTCTACGCCACGGAAATGGGCGGGCGCGTGATCGCCACCGAGATCGGTCTCACGCCGACCCCTGGAATCGAGGCGCCCACGGCGTCGAGCGAACCGTTCGCGGCGATGCTGCACCGGTTCGCCGTGCTCCTGTATTTCCTGGTCGGCGCGCATCTGATGGCGGTCGGGGCCTTCGCGCGCAGTTTCCACTTCGCTCCGCCCGGATTGGCTGGGCTCAACCCGGCCGCGGCCGACCAGCTCATCGTGATCACCGGGCGGACGATCGGGGTGGGGGTGCAGCTGGCGGCGCCGTTCATCGCGCTGAACTACCTGCTCACCTTCGCGTTCGGCCTGCTCGGGCGCACGGTGCCGAAGGTCAATGTGTTCATGCTGAGCATGGGCGCGCGGTCGTTCGCCGGGCTGGCGCTGCTGGGCGGGGCGGGCGTGTTGTTCGCGCGCTACCTGCTGGCGGCCTTCGAGCAGCTGCCCTCCGACATGCTGCTGTATCTTCCCCGCACCTGAGGCGTATCCACCATGGCCGACCAGGACAAGGACCAGAAGACCGAACCCGCGACCCCGAAGCGGCGGGCCGAGGCGTTCAAGCGCGGGCAATTCGCGCGCAGCCCGGACGTGCAGGTGGCCTTCACGCTCACGGCGGCCCTGGTCGTGATGCTGTTCTCCGCGCCGGACATCGCGCGCTCGTTGCGGGACTTCGCCCTCTACAGCTTCCAGAACCTCGGCCGCACCACGCTCAGCAACGAGCTGATGTTGTCCCGGCTCGTCGAGGCGGGGCAGCGTTGCCTCGGGCTGATGACGCCGCTGCTCGTCGCCTGCTTCGTGGCCGCCGTGCTCGGGGGCGGCGCGCAGAGCCGCTTCCAGCTCACCACCGAGGTGCTCGAGCCCAAGCTCGACCGGCTCAACTTCGTCAGCGGCTTCAAGAACATCTTCAATACGAGTGCGCTGATGACGCTGCCCTTCGATCTGCTCAAACTCGGGGGCATCGGTCTGGCGCTCTGGCTCGCCGTCAAGCGGGTGATGCAGGACCCGCTCTTCCATGTGCCGATGAAGGCGGAGCATCTCGCCCAGTTCCTCAACCATTCCACGCTGCTCTTCCTCGCCTGGATCTGCGGGGCGATGGCGATCATCGCGATCGCGAGCTACAGCTACCAGCACCACAAAACCGAGAAGGACCTGCGCATGACCAAGCAGGAGGTGCGCGACGAGCACAAGCAGCAGGAGGGCGATCCCATGGTCAAGGGCCACCGCCGGCGCCTCGCGCGGCGCCTCATGCAGAAACAGATGCTCCAGGCTGTGCCCACCGCCGACGTCGTCGTCACCAACCCGACCCACTTTGCCGTGGCGCTCAAGTACGAGCGGGGCAAGGACGAGGCCCCGGTGATCGTCGCCAAGGGCGAGGGCGCCTTCGCCCGCCGCATCAAGGCCCTCGGCGCCGAATACGGCGTGCCCATGATCGAGAACAAGCCGGTGGCCCGCATGCTCTTCAAGGTCGGCGAGGTGGGGGAGCCGGTGCCGCTCGCCCTCTACCAGGCCGTGGCCGAGATCCTCGCCTTCGTCTACCGCACCCACCGCTACTACTTCCACGCCCTGCGCGCCCGGCGCGCGGCGCTCCAGTCGTAACCCGCCGCCCGATCGCCGCCCGTTGACCGCCTGATCCCGAAGCCCGCCCGCCCTTTTCCACCATGTCCGCCGCTCCCGCCAGCACCGTCCCGCTCCCCACCGTCGGTGGCCTCCGCCGCTCCGACCTGGCCTTCACCGTCGCGCTGTTCGGCGTGGTCATGATGTTGATCCTGCCGCTGCCGGCGGTCCTGCTCGATGTGCTGCTGGCCGTGAGCATCGGCCTGTCGCTGCTGATCCTGCTGCTCATCACCTATGTGAAGGATCCGCCGGAGTTCTCCGTCTTCCCCACGCTGCTGCTCGGCCTCACGCTGTTCCGGCTCGCGCTCAACATCACCTCCACCCGCCTGATCCTCATCGACGGCTACGCCGGCGACATCATCGCCTCGTTCGGCGACTTCGTCGTGCAGGGCAACTACGTCGTCGGCACGGTGGTCTTCTCCATTCTGGTGATCATCAACTTCGTGGTCATCACCAAGGGCGCCGGCCGTATCGCCGAGGTCGCCGCCCGTTTCACCCTCGACGCCCTGCCGGGCAAGCAGATGGCCATCGATGCCGAGCTCAACGCCGGCATCATCGACGAGGCCCAGGCCACCGAGCGCCGCAAGAAGCTCCAGAAGGAAACCGACTTCTACGGCGCGATGGACGGCGCCAACAAGTTCGTGCGCGGCGACGCCATCGCCGGCATCCTCATCACCTTCATCAACGTCATCGGCGGCTTCGCCATCGGCGTGCTCCAGATGGACCTCTCCTTCGCCGACGCCGCGAAGAAGTTCACGCTCCTCTCCATCGGCGACGGCCTGGTCTCGCAGATCCCGGCGCTGCTCGTGTCCGTGGCCGCCGGTATCCTCGTCACCCGTGCGGCGGAGAACGAGACCCTGGGCGTGCAGGTCACCCAGCAGCTCACCCGTTACCCGCGCGCGCTCGGAATCGGCTCGGCGATGCTCGGCGTCTTTGCCCTGCTGCCCGGCATGCCGCTGGTGCCGTTCCTCGGCTTGGCCGGCCTCGGCGGCTATTTCGCGATGCGTCTCCACAAACAGCAGCTCGCCGAGGAGTCGGCCGCGAAGGCCGCTCCGGGCGCCCGCCGGGGCGCCGCGGGCGCGGCCGCGGGTGGCGCCGCTCCGGCCGGCGGAGAGGCCGGCGCGCGGGCGGGCACGCCGGCCCGCGCGAGCGAGGAGGAGATCGCGCGCGCCATCGACCTCGACGTGTTCGCCATCGAGATCGGCTACGGCCTGCTGCCGCTCGCCGACGAGAAACAGGGCGGCGACCTGCTCCAGCGCATCACCGGCCTGCGCCGCTCCGTCTCGCGCGAGAAGGGGGTCATGGTTCCGCCGATCTCCGTGCGCGACAACCTCGAGCTCGACGCCAACGACTACCGCTTCCTGCTGCGCGGCAAGCCCGTCGCCCGCGGCCAGGTCATGCCCGGCCGCTGGCTGGCGATGAACGTCAACGGCAGCACGATCCGCCTCAAGGGCATCCCGACCCGCGAACCGGTCTTCGGACTCGAGGCCCACTGGATCGGCGGCGACGAGAAGACCACCGCCGAGGTCAACGGCTTCACCGTGGTCGATCCCGCCTCGGTCCTCATCACGCATCTCTCCGAGACGCTGAAGAACAACATCTGGCTCATCCTCGGCCGCCAGGATGTGCAGTTGCTCGTCGACCACGTGAAGGAGAAGCATCCGGCGCTCGTCACCGAGCTGATCCCCGATCTGGCCAACCTCGGCCTGATCCAGCGCGTGCTCCAGAATCTCCTGCGCGAGGGCGTGAACATCCTCAACCTGCCCGTCATCCTCGAGGGCATCGCCGACTACGCCTCGGTGACCAAGAACGCCGACGAGCTCGCCGAACTCGTCCGCCGTCGGCTCGGGTTGTATTTTGTCTCCGAATTCGAAGCCGAACCCGGCAAGGTGAAGGCGCTCACGCTCGATCCGCGGTTCGAGCAATGGAGATCGGAAGAGCACACGTCTGAACTCCAGTCACACCTCTGTATCTCG
>ENA-UPSM01005809-UPSM01005809.1-activated-sludge-metagenome-genome-assembly--contig:-NODE-5809-length-11882-cov-8.190835_pt1 | contig 11882 bp, 8 predicted proteins | sample MGYA00238181_ERZ773283 | MGnify/ENA primary metagenome ERZ773283 (study PRJEB29023, sample SAMN05720199) | activated sludge metagenome | isolation source: Anaerobic digester | place: Japan... | reverse complement strand
CCGGCGCAGACCACGCCGCCGCCGATGCCCGTGCCCAGGGTGAAGACGACGTAGTCCCGGAGGCCCCGGGCCGCCCCCGCAAAGCCCTCCCCCAGGGCGTAACAGTTGGCGTCGTTTTCCAGGCGGACGGGGGCCCCGAGGCGCTCCTGCAGGAGTCTCCTAAGGGGCAGGCCGCTCCACCCGGGGAAGTTGGGGCCCCGGAGAAAGCGCTCCCGAGGGGCATCGATCATCCCCGGGAGCCCCACCCCCACGGGGGTGCCCCGGGGAGCCAGGCGCCGGGCCAACCCTTCCATGGCCTCCAGCACCGCCTCCAGTGAGCGTCCCTCCGGGGTGGGGACTTCGGCCCGGTCCTTCAGGGTCGTCCCCGTGACCAATGCCGCCCCCAGGGTGTGCCCCCCTAGGTCCATGCCGATGGCGCTCGGGATGGGTTCTTCTTTCATGGTTTTCCCCTCCTTATGGGACGGTGGGGGGTGCCCAAGGCCCCTTCGGGGCTTCTGGGGGGACCCCGGTGGCGATCTAAAGTTTTTTAAGCATCCTCCAGCTCGGGGAAGGCCTCCAGGAAGAAGGCCACCGCCTCGGGGTCGAACTGGCTTCCGGCGTGGCGCCGGAGCTCTTCCGCCGCTTCTAGGGAGGAACGCGCCGGGCGTCCGGGGCGGGGGGAGAGCATGGCGTTGTAGGCGTCCACCACGGCGAAGAGGCGGTTTATGGGGAGGATCTCCTCTCCTTTCAGTCCTCGAGGGTATCCCGTGCCGTCGTGGCGCTCGTGGTGCCCCAGGATGGCCTCCGCCACCGGAGCCAGGTGATCGCAGGCGAGGGCGATGCGGTACCCGATCTCCGGGTGGCGCCTCATGTCCCGCCACTCATCCTCCGACAGGAGGTCTGCGGATCGCCAGATCTCCCCCGGGAGCCCCACGTACCCCAGGTCGTGGTATCGGGCCAGGAGGGCGCCGCAGAGGGGGTCGGCCCCGGGGAAGCTCTTTTGGGAGAGCAGGGTGCGGATCAGGGCCTCCTCCCGGGAGGTGTCCGGGGTCTTCTGCTCGAAACTTTCCAGGAGCCTCTGGAGGAGGCGGGCCCGGGATCGGGGGCTCTGGAGCCGCTTTTGCTGGTACATGAGGTTATCCGCTTCTTCCATCAGGGAGGTCAGCCCCGGGGACTTGCCCGGACCCGAGGCACACCCCACGGAGAGGCTCAAGGGGACGCCCCCCTGGGTCTCGTTGTGGTGCTCCACGGCGGCGAGGATACGACGCCGGGCCTCCTGGGCGAAGCCTTCGCCGCACTCGGGGAGGAAGGCGGCAAACTCGTCCCCTCCCACCCGGGCCACCACGTCCGAGGAGCGGAAGGCCTCTTTCAGGAGGCGCCCCGTATCCCGGAGGAGGCGGTCCCCCGCGCTGTGCCCCAGAAGGTCGTTCACGAGCTTGAGGCCGTCCAGGTCGGCCACCACCACCCCCAGGGGATCGAAGCGCCCCGAGGCCATGCGGGCCCCCTCTTCGTCGAAAAAGGCCCGGTTGTAGAGCCCCGTGAGGGGGTCGTGCATGCTCAGGAAGCGGAGCTGTTCCTCCATGCCCTTGAGATCCGTGATGTCCACCACGAGCCCTCGGATGCCTTCCACCACGCCCTCGTGACGGATGGCCTGGGAGTAGACCATGACGGGAAAGGTTTCCCCGCTCTTGCGCCGGGCCAGGTACTCCCGGGGAATGACGTCCTGCTCTCCTAGGTTTTTTCCAAAATTTTCCCGGGCCCGGGGGAGGTCTTCTGGGGCGATGACTTCAAAGACGGAGAGGCCCCGCCGCAGGTCATCTTCGTCGAAGCCAAAGGCCTCAAAGCCCGCCCGGTTGGTGAAAATAAGGTGCCCCGAAGGGTCCGTCTCGAAGAGGGTCTGGGGCAGGGCGTCGGCCATCTCCCGGTAGCGCCTTTCGCTCTCTTCCAGGGCCCTTCGGGTGCGGCGGGCCTCTGTGACGTCCAGGAGGGAGGCCACGTGGCGCACGCCGTCGGGGAAGGGGGCCACCGTGACGGCCACGTCGTGGGAAACCCCCTGGAGGTCCACGAGGCGCCCCTCGTAGCGACGGGGGGGCTGTTGGGGGCGAGGGGCCCCTCCGGGGAGGAAGGGATCGGCGTCGAAGAAGCTCTCCCAGGTCCGGCGCCCCTCCACCTGGGATCGCTCGAGCCCCGTGAGGCGGCAGAACTCCTCGTTGACGCGGAGCAGGGGCCCTCGTCCCTCCCACACGGCAAGGGCGGTGCCCGAGGTCTCAAAGACCATGCGGTGGAGCGTTTCAGAGTCTTGGATCCGCTCCAGGGAGGCCATGAGATCGGTGATGTCCGTGAAGATCCCATCGATCCACAGGCTGCCGTCCTCGGAGTCGCGGAACTGCTGTCCCCGGTCGTTTATCCAGAGCCAGGAGCCGTCGGCGGCGCGGATGCGAAAGCGGACGTCGTAGGGGCGCCCCCGGGCCAGGCATTCTTCCACCTCGGGGACCACCCGAAGGCTGTCGCCGGGGTGGGCGATCTGGGCCATGTGAAAGCGCCGATTGTCCACGAAGTCCTCCACGGGGTAGCCGGTGAGGGCGGTGAACTGGTCGCTGACGTAGACTTTGGTCCAGTATTCGTCGAGGCGGCTGCGGTATACCACCCCGGGGACGTTGGCCACCAGGTTCTGGAAGCGCTGGTGGATGGCCTGCTCGCGCCGATGGGCCTCCGCCAGCGCTTCGAGCATGCGGTTTACCTCCTGGGCCACCTGGGCCAGCTCGTCATTCCCCTGGTGGGGGATGCGGGTGTCCAGGTGGTCCAGGTCGGCGATGCCCGCCAGGTGCCGTTCCAGGGCCGATAGGCGGCGCACCACCAGGAGGTCCACGATGCCCAGGATGGCCAAAAGCAGGAGGGCCCCTCCCACCACCACCGCGACGACGAAGTAGCGAAGGTCGTGGAGGGCCTTTTGGTACAGGGTGCGAGGGACGGTGATCCGCAGGAGAAGGGCGGGGTGGTGGAAAAGGTCCCGCACCACCATGAAGGCGTGGATGGTATGCCCCCCCGGAGGAAAGGCCAGGGTATTTCGGTCGGAGGAGAGGGCAGAAATCACGGGGGCCAGGGCGGGGTCCTCCGAGGGGAGGGGCCAAAAGGCCACTTCAAGCCCCAGGGACTGGGAGAGGGATCGGGCTTCCTCGGCCCGGAAGAAGCGCCCCAGGATCAAGGTTCCCTGGGGCGATCCCCCCCCTTCCGGGGAGACGATGGGGGCGGCGGCCATCAGCATGGGGCCCTGGGACGAGGGCAAGACCCCGGACCACCGGGGGGGGACTCCGCCGGGAAGGCGGGAAATCCGGGAGATCACGTCGGAGGCCAGCTCGGCCCCTTGGCCAGCGGCGCGGCGGGATGTTTTGATGAAATATGCCCCTTCGCCTCGGCGGAGGGCCAGCACCAGGTCGATGCGGGCGTTCTGGAGCAGGGAGTCCTGGAATCGGCCGTTCTCAAGGGACGAAGGGGTCCCGGCCTCCGGGGGGGCATCTTCCTGGAGGGCCCTCCGGGACCCCCAGTCCGTCGCGATGCTCTGGAGTGTTTCCCGTTCTCGTTGTAGAATGATTTCCTGGGACTGGGCGCGACGCAGGGCGTCCTGGCGCTCCAGGAGGGAGGCGTGGGAAAGCACCAGCCCCCCCACGAACCACCCCGCAGCCCCCAGAGATAGGGTCAGGAGCGCTCCCAGCATCCCGAAGATTTTTTTTCTCAGCGACATGGGTATATCCCTTCTTGGTGGAGGTAGAGGTAAGAGGTCGAGCGCCCGGGGCGCACCCCCGCTCCATGATGGATAATAGGGGGCCCCCTGTCAAGGGTGATGCGACGATTTGGGAAGATCGGGACGATCCCCCGGGGGGGGGAGAAAGGGAGGGTGTCATGCGGATCGTGCGGCGGGAGTTCGAAGGAGGGGGCCGGTGGGGCGTGGAGGGGGACGGCCCGTGGCGCCCCGTGACCTTTCCCGGGCTGGAGCCCTTGGGGGAGGAGGGTACCGGGGCGAGGCCCGGCCGACTCCTCGCCCCGGCGATGCCTTCTAAGATCGTCTGCGTGGGAAGGAACTACCGGGATCACATCCGGGAGATGGGGCACGACGGAGAACCCCTGCCGACGGAACCCGGGATCTTTCTCAAGGGCCCCAATGCCCTGGCGGATCCCGGGGCGGAGATTCCCTATCCCCCCTTTACCCGGTCGTTTCACTTCGAGGGGGAGCTGGCGGTGGTGGTGGGGCGCCGGCTGTGGCGAGTCTCCGAGGAGGAGGCCCTAAAGGGCGTCCTGGGGTACACGGCGGCGCTGGATCTCACCGCCCGGGATTGCCAGAAAAACGATCTCCAGTGGGCTCGGGCCAAGTCTTCCGACCTTTTTTGCCCTCTGGGGCCCTGGATCGAGACCGCCGTGGATCCGGACCACACGGTGGTGCGAACCCGGGTGAATGGCGAGGTGCGCCAGGAGGCGAGCACGGAGCTCATGATTTTCCCCGTGGGGCGCATCCTGAGCCACATCTCTTCCTTCATGACCCTCGAGCCCGGCGACGTGGTGCTGACGGGCACCCCGGCGGGGGTGGGCCCCCTGGAGGTGGGAGACCGGGTGGAGGTGACCGTGGAGGGCGTGGGGACCCTGGGGGTGCGCATCGTGGCGGTAAGCTAGAAAGGGGAGTGGGCTTCGATGACCGATGGGGAAAAAAAAGAAAAAAGGGGCGTGGGCTTTAGGGGCCTGATGGCGGGGATCATGATCCTGGCGTTGGGGGGCGGGGCGTGGGGTTGGATCGCCCAGACCCCCTACCCCCTAGGGGGAGATTTCGACCTTTTCATCCAAAGAAGTGGGCTGCCGGATACGGCATGGCAGGCGGAGCGTGCCGATCTCCTGGTGGGGGATGGGGGGTGGACGGTGGGGTTGGGGACCCTCTCCGTTGACGGGGGGGGATCGCCTCCCCTCATGATCCGCACCACGAAACCTAGCGGGGGGGTCACCTTTCGGGTGATCAAAGACGGGGATCCTAAGAGGCCCCTCACCGTGACGGTGGCGGGGGAGGGGTTGGAGAGCCGGGGGGTGACGCTCCTTTCGGGGGACACCTCGAGGGATATGGTCGTGACCTGGCGCCTCGCCGCCGACGCCCCGACGATGGTCCAGGGGAGCCTTCGGGCCTCCTTCGACACCGTCTCGTCGGACATGCCCCTAGCCCTGGGGCTGCTACGCGACCCCGACGTCTTCGAGATCGGCTTCGGCGTGGGATCGGCGGAGCCCGTGGCCTACCGATCGGCGTTCTATCCGGCCCAGGGCATGGCCCTCGACGTGCCCCTGGTCTGCCGCCCCGGGGATCAGCTCTGGGTGCGGGTGGTGAACTGGGGCACCAACACGTTGGAAAGCTCTCGCACGGGGCTGACGTTCCACCGCCTCTTCTTCGGCGGCACTCCTTCGGGGGCGAAGTTTCCCTTTTCCTCCTTCGGCATGCTGCTTAAGAGCGACTCCCTCCCCACGGGGGATACCACCCTGACCTTGGCGGTGCCCTATGCGGGGGGAAATCGCCCTTCGGTGACCTACTCCCTGGGGTTGCGCGTGAAAAACTACACGGACCTGGGAGGGGGCGTCAGTGCCGATGGCGCCCTGTGGCGGCCCATGAAGATGATCCTGCCCCAAGAGCTGCCCCAACTGATGCCCGTGGAGGCGGTGACCCTCTCGGCGGAGGCGGTGCACCCCAAATACACCCCGCTGGTGCCCCGGGCCTTCCGGGCGGTGACTTTGGAAGCCCCAGTCTTTACTATTCCCCCCCTGGGCAAGTACGCCGCCCTGCCCCTGGGGGTGACGTGGTCCTTTTCCTCGGCGGATCTGGTGCGCTCGGGAATCCTCACCGAGCCCCAGGCGGAGGCCTTTTTTCGGGGGGTCCGAAGCGGAGGGGACGTGATCCGCACGGTGTTGAGCAAGGTGGGCGTTTACAAGCACTTCTCCGATCGAGCCCTGGACCTGCGGACCCTCGTCCCCACGGTGGACCTGCCGCGCTACTTCGACGCGGGCTTCGATGGGACCCGGGTGACCCTGGTCTTTAGGGTGATCCTGGTGGACGCCCCGGAAAAGAGGGTGGACCCCATATCGGATGGGGGGGTGGGGTGGTTCGTGATCTACGACGGCGCCGAGGATCGGCGCTTTACGGACCCCCTTTGCCTGGCCTATACCCCCTTTGCGGGGGGCATCACCCCCACGTCCATTCCTCCCACCGCCGTGCCCACCCCGGGGCCGGGAACCCCTACGGCGACCCCCTCCAAGGCGCCGGATCTGGGATCGGGGAGCGGATGTTCGCTGGGGGGAGGGGCAGGGGCCCTTCTTCTGGCGCTGCCCCTGATCCTTTTGGGGTGGCGCCGGTGAGGCCCTAGGGGGCCGGAACTTCAAGGACGGGAGTGAGCTATAAAGATGCTTTTGGTGACGGGAGGCGCGGGATACATCGGGAGCCACACGGTGCGGGCCCTCCAGGCCCGGGGGTACGAGACTTTGGTGCTGGACAATTTCGTCAAGGGTCACCGGGATCTGGTCTTTGGCCCTCTGGTGGAGGGAGACCTGCGGGACGAGGCCCTGCTTGACGGCCTCTTTGAAAAGTACCCCGTGGACGGGGTGGTGCACTTTGCCGCCTTCAGCCTCGTGGGGGAGTCCATGGCGGACCCCGAGGCCTACGTGACGAACAACGTGGGGGGGACGCTGGCGCTGCTCCGGGCCATGCGGCGGGCGGGGGTGGCCCGTTTCGTGCTTTCCTCCACGGCGGCGGTCTACGGGGAGCCCCTCCAGATCCCCATCGACGAGGAGGCCCCCACCCGGCCCACCAACCCCTACGGGGAGACCAAGCTCTTCATCGAGACGGTCTGCCGACGCTACGCGGCGGCCTACGGCCTGGGGGCGATCTTTTTGCGCTACTTCAACGCCGCCGGGGCCGATCCGGAGGGGCACACGGGGGAGCACCATGTGCCGGAATCCCACCTCATTCCCCTGCTGCTGGACGTGGCCCTGGGGAGACGGGCCTCCCTCACGGTATACGGCTCGGACTATCCCACCCCCGATGGCACCTGCGTGAGGGACTACGTCCACGTGACGGATCTGGCGGAGGCCCACGTCCGGGCGGTGGAGCGGCTGGAAAAGGGCGGAGGCGCCGCCGAGGCCTTTAACCTGGGAAACGGCCGGGGATATTCCGTGGCCCAGGTGGTGGAGGAGGTTCGTCGAGTGACGGGGCACCCCATCCCCGTGACCCCGGGGGAGCGTCGCCCCGGGGATCCCGCCGTATTGGTGGCCTCTTCCGCCCGGGCGGAGGAGGTCTTGGGGTGGCGCCAGCGTTACGCCGATCTTTCGGCCATCGTGGACACCGCCTGGGCCTGGCACCGGCGGCGCTTTTCTTAAAAAAGCGAAAGGGGGGTGACGGCATGGCCCTACGGGATGTGGTGACGCTGCTGCGCCCCCAACAGTGGGTAAAAAACGTTTTTGTCTTTGCTCCGGGTTTTTTTGCCTTTCGCCTGGGGGAGGGGGAGGTCTTCGCCGCCTCCCTTGGGGGGGCCCTGGCCTTCGGCCTGGTGGCGAGCTCCATCTACGTCCTGAACGACGCCCTCGACGTGGAGGCCGACCGGAGGCACCCGGAAAAGTGCCTCCGCCCCCTGGCGGCGGGGACCGTGTCCATGCGGGAAGCGGCGGGGGCCGCCGCAGGGTGTGCCCTCGCGGGCTTCGCCCTAGGAGGGTTTCTGGGGGAGAGGGTTTTGGAGCTCCTGCTCTTTTATGCCATCCTGAACGGCGCCTACTCCCTGCGCCTCAAGCACGTGCCCCTGGTGGACGTCTTCTGTGTGGCCACGGGATTTTTGTTGCGGATCTTCGTGGGGGGGGCCGCTACGGGCATTGCCCTTTCGTCGTGGATCATCGTCATGACCTTTCTGCTGGCGCTATTCATCGCCCTGGCCAAGAGGCGCGACGACGTGCTCCACGCCGCCGCAGGGCGTGACGTCCGGGCCGCCACGGCGGGGTACAACCTTCCCCTGGTGGACATGGCTTTGGGGGTGTTGGCTTCGGTGACCTTGGTGGCCTATCTCATGTACACCATGGCGCCCGAGGTGGGGGAGCGCTTCGGCGGGCGCCCGGTGTACCTCACCTTTCCCTGGGTTCTCCTGGGGATCTTGCGCTACTTCCAGCGCACCTTGGTGTTCCAGGATTCGGGCTCTCCCACCCGCATCATCCTTTCGGACCGTTTCCTCCAAGGAGTATTGGCCCTGTGGGTCCTGTCCTTCTTCTTTTTGGGGCGGTGAAGGGAGCTAGGACCGGGCCACCAGAAAGACCCCGGCGATGATCACGCCGATGCCCGCCCACCGCGCCGGAGGGACGGGCTCTCCCAGAAAGGCCAGCGCCAGGAGGGGCGTGAGCACGTAGGTGAGGGAAAAGATGGGCTGGAGCCAGCTGATGGGCACGAAGCGCAACAGGTAGATCCAAAAGCCCAGGGGAATGACGTAAAGCACCACCGCCCCCACCAGTCGGGGGTTGGTACACGCCGCCAGGAGCTGGGCCAGGGGAGATCCGGCCTGTCCCACCTCCACGGCGGCTTTTTTGAGGAGAATTCCCCCCGCCGATCCGCAGAAAATTCCCGAAAAAATCAGTCCCCAGAGCAAGGCTGGGTGCATGGGCGTCCCCTTTCTTTCACGAAAAAATTGCCCCCGGCTTTCGGCCGGGGCTCTTCCCCCACGGCGTCATCTCCCGTCGGTTCCCCCTTTTCCCTCCGGAGCCCGAAAGGGGTCTTGGGGGAGGGGAATGTCCCGACAGACCAGGCCGTGGGGGCAGGGAGGAACCTGTCCCCAGAGGGCGCAGGGGCGGCAGGAAGCCCCGGGGTTGGTCAGGGTGACGCTTCCCGCTCCCAAGGGGGCCCATTTGCGCTCCTGCCCGCTGGAAAAGACCGCTACGGTGGGAACGCCGTGGTAGGAGGCCACGTGCACCGCCCCCGAATCCACGGTGATCACGCGCTCGGCGCTTCGCACCGCTTCCTCGAAGGCCTCGAAGGAGGGGGGCAGGATCCGGGCCCCGGGGATCGCGGCCCCCAGGGCCTCCAGGAGCGCCCCCTCGCCCCTTCCCCCGGAGATCACCAAAGGAAGCCCGTCGCCGTAGGCCCGGGCCAGGGAGAGCCAAAAGGACGGGGGAAAGTTCCGGGAGGGGGCGAGCCCTCCCCCCAGGGCCAGTAGCCCGTACCCCGCCCCGGGGGATCTCCGGGGGATCTCCTTTGGAGCCTCGAGGGGGGCGGCGATTCCCAGGGCCCGGCCGAAGAGGCGGGCAAAAAGCAGGCTCTCGTGCTCCCGGTTCTGGGAGTAGGGCACGGTGACGTCGGAATCCCGGGAACGCCGGTTGCCCTCGAAGGAGAAGACCGTTCCCCCGGGGGCGCGGCAAAAGAGCGCCATGGCCTGGGCGAGGCCGAAGAACTGCTCGGTGTCGATCACCCGGGGCCATCGACCCCCGAAGGTGGCGAGGATGGCCCGGAGATCCCGGTCGTAGCAGAGGTGGGGCAGGGCGTGGCTCCGGGCCCAGGGGGCGGAGCGCCGCTCCACGAGCCAGAAAAAATCCCGGGGGTTTCGTCCCAGGTACTCCAGGGCCAGATGGCAACAGACCAGATCCCCTAGCCCCCCGGGGCGGAGGATCAGGAGGTCTTCCCGGAAAGGAGATTTTTTCCCGCCCCCCCACCGGGCCCCTCCCCGGGCGAGGGGACCCAGCAGGCCCCCCAGGGGGCGGTCCAGGGTCTTTAGCAGCGTCTGAAGGCTCATGGTTGGGGCGAGGTTTCCCCCGGGGGCCCGGCGTCCCGGGAGACCCGGCGAAAGATCGTCACCTGGGGGTGGTCGTAGACGGAAAAGACCTCCTCGGCGCCGTCGTCGGGGAACTCCCAGGAGAAAAGGCCCAGGTCGATGCGGGGGTAGGAGGTAAAAGTTGCCTCCCGACGAAAGCCCAGGCGTCCAGCGAACAGATCCCGGTAGTACTGCCCCGTATGGGGAAAGCGCCCGGGGAGGCGCATGAGACTCCCATATCCCCGGTTGCTGGAGAGCACGATCCAGTCGGCGGAGGCCAGGACGGCGTTCATGTGGGCCTCCTTGGCGGGGGATTCTTCGTCGAAGACCCGCATCGAGAGGATGGTGTAGATCCCGGGGTTTTTATTCCCCAGGGGGAGGGGGAGGGCGTCGTCCCAGTACTCCGCCGTGAGGACGTCGCCCGGGGGGACGTTTTCGTAGATCCACCGGGAGGCGGTCACCCGGCTGTGCTCCCGGGTGTAGATGGATAAAAACGCCGTGGGCCATACCATGGCGGCGACGACCAAGACCCCTAGGGCTGCCCGCCGGGCCCTGCCGGGGACCAGGGCCACCCCTCCCAGGGTACCGGCGGCGGCCAGGATGGCGAAGAAGGGATAGAGGGGCAGAAAGTACCTCAGGGTCTTGGAAAACTGGACGGACTGAAAGAGAAAAAATCCCAGCACCCAGACGCCGGTGACGAGGAGGTCGGGGCGGTACTCCCCCCGCCTCAGGGCGCGCCAGGTGCTCCGGCACGCGAGGGCGCCCCCCAGGAGCATAAGTAGCCCGAAGGGGAGTCCCACTCCCCAGCGCAGGAGGTTTTCCAGGGCAAAGATCACGGGGGCCCGGTCGATCCACTGAAACGCCGGGGGAAACCACACGTCGGGGCGGCTCCACTGCCTCAGCGTGCGGATGTTTTCCACGAAGCGCCCCTCGGGGGTCAGGGAGAAGACCCCCGGGGCGAACATGTGGGGGTCGCCGATGCGGAGGGCGACGAGGGCGGCGAGGGAAAAGAGGGCCAGATGCCCCCCCAGGGCGAGCCATCGGCGCTGGCGGCCGTGGGGCAGGGCCAGGAGGATTCCCAGGAGGGGGAAGATGAGGGCCGCCGGAAGCTTGGTGGCCAGGGCCCACCCCCCCAGGAGCCCCGCCAGGGCGGTGAAGAGCGGGGACGGGGCGAGGGAGCTCCGAAAGGCGCAGACGAAGGCGGAAAACATGAAAAATGTAAGAAAGCTATCCACCGTGAAAAAGTGGGCCGATTGGATGGGGAGCACCGCCCCGGCGTAGAAGAAGGCGGCGAGCAGGGGAAGGCCCTCGTCCAGGGAGTACCGCCGCTGGATCAGGGCGCTAAACCAGACGACGCAGAGGAGGGTGAGGACGTCGGCGAGGGCCGCCAGGCCTCGCCCCAGGAGGTACAGACGGTCGTAGCCGTCCATGCCGAGAAAGACGGCGAGGGCCTTGGTGACCGACAGAGGAAGCGTGCCGTACACGAAGAGGTCAAAGCCCTTGTTGTAGGGGTTCATGGGGGAGCGTTGGGGGTCCAGGTACTCCCCCGGGGAGGAGGGGAGGGTCAGGGCGTCGGCCACCATGGACAGGAAGCGCTCGTCCGGGTGGAGGTGGCATCCCTGGTCCCACTGGATCCCCCCCAGGCGCATCCCCAGGGCCAGGAGCACGAAAATCAAAATAATTCCCCTATGGCGGGGTGAGGGGAGGAGGGGCGAAAAGGGGCTCATGGAGGATCGATCTCTCCTTACTCGGCCCTCCCCGGCCGAGGGGTCCCCGGCCGGGGCGTGGGCGTTCTTTCTCCGGGGGAAACCCCCGGAGTCTTTCAAAGGGCCTCCGGCGCCTTCGGTCCCCTACCGGGGGGGAAATCCCTTGGTGGAGGCCACGATGTACCGGGGGCGGTCCCGGGCCTCGTCGTAGATGCGCCCCACGTACTCCCCGAGGATTCCCAGGATCACCAGGATGACGCCGTGGAAGAAGAGACTCATGCTCATGAGGGAGCTCCAGCCGGGGACGGTGTGGTCGGTAAAAAACTTCTCATAAAACACATAGATGAGGTAGAGAAAGCTCACCCCCGAGAGGGCGAATCCCAGGTAGCTCGCCAGGCGC
>ENA-UPSM01005805-UPSM01005805.1-activated-sludge-metagenome-genome-assembly--contig:-NODE-5805-length-11886-cov-4.666216_pt1 | contig 11886 bp, 8 predicted proteins | sample MGYA00238181_ERZ773283 | MGnify/ENA primary metagenome ERZ773283 (study PRJEB29023, sample SAMN05720199) | activated sludge metagenome | isolation source: Anaerobic digester | place: Japan... | reverse complement strand
CAGGCCGCACCGATGGAGGCGTAGTTGGCGCGCTCCATCATGCGCTCGATGATATGGAACGACAGGCCGACCTTGCCGTAGCCGGCGACGTTGATTACTTCCGGCAGCGGGCCGTCGACCACCAGCTGCTCGCGGCGGTTCTCGGCACGGGCATCCTGGTGCTGCCGGGTCTGGCGGCGGATGCCGCGGGGCCTGCCTCGATCGTTGCCGTCGCCGTCGTACTGGCGCTCTCCATCCCCCTCGCCGGCACGTTCGCGGCTCTTGCCGCACGGTTCCCCGACGCGGGCGGCGTGGCCACGTTCGTACGACTCGCCCTCGGACCGACCGCCGCCCGCATGGCCGGCTACTGGTTCTTCTTCGGCGTGCAGTTCGGGGCGCCCGTGGTCGCCACCCTGGGGGCGGAGTATCTCGTTGCCGCCCTGGGTGCCGACCGGGCAGTGGTCCCGTTCGCGGCGCTCGCTTTCCTCATCGTGCCGCTCACGATCAGCTTCTTCGGCCTACGGGTGAGCGGGTCGGTACAGCTCGCCCTCACCGGGCTGCTCGTCGTGGTCGTGGTCGGAGTGGTTGCGGTCACCGCCCCCGCGGTGCAGCCGGCGAACTTCCAGCCGTTTCTGCCGCACGGCTGGTCGGGCGTCGCCCTGGCTATCAGCCTGTTCGTCTGGGCCTTCGCCGGCTGGGAGGCGGTCACCCACATCGCCGGCGAATTCCGATCGCCGCGTCGCACCATCCCGATAGCTACCGCGGTCGCGATCGTCGTCGTCGGCGCGGCATACCTGTCGCTGCAAGTCGTGACCGTGGGGGTCTCGACCACTTCGACTCGCGGAGGCCGCGTGCCGCTCATCGACCTCGTGTCGGTCACAGCGCCCGGGGTCGGTCCCGTGGTGGTCGCCGTGATCGCCGCGGTGGTCGCCGTCGGCGTGCTGAACGCGTACGTTCCGGCGTTCGGCAAGCTCGCGGCATCCCTCGGCCGTGACGGACACCTGCCGCGCTGGTTCGCGAAGGGCGCCGAGCCGGGCCGCGTGCCGCGCCGGGGACTCGCGCTGGTCACGGTGATCGAGCTGGGCTACTTCGGGCTGCTCACCTGGCGCGGCTACGACCTGACCCCGTTCATCCTCATCCACACCGCGAGCATGGTTGCCGTGTACGCGCTGGGTATGGTCGCCGCGGTGCGCCTGCTCGATCGCTTCTCGGCGGGCTGGTGGATGGCCGTCGTCTCGGTCGTGCTCGTCGCCGGGCTGCTCGTGCTCGCCGGCGCCAACCTCGTGTTCCCGGCGGCGCTCGCCGGTGTGGCCCTGATCGTGACCGTCGTCAAGAGGAGAACCCGTGCCTGACTACCGTGCCCACTTCGATGCCGTCGTCGAGTTCGTCAACGGCGGTTCGCTGACCGCGGAGGGGTTCCGGCTCGACCTGCCCTCAGCAGACGTGACCGAGGCCGAGGTCGGTCGGCTGTTCGTGCAGCACCTGGGTCTGGCGCTGGTCGGTGAAGTGCGGCTGTCCAGGTTCTCCGTCGTCGAGGAGACGCACCGGGGCTCCCGCGGGGTGCAGACCCGGGTCGGCGGCGGCGCGCGTCGGGTTGTGGATCTCAGCCACGTCATCCGGGCGGGGCTCATCACGTACCCGGGGTTGCCCGCACCGGTGGTGACGCCGCACCTCACCTACGCCGATTCGCGGGCCAAGTACGCTCCGGGCACCGAGTTCGCGATGGACATCATCACGATGATCGGCAACACGGGCACCTACCTCGACGCTCCGTACCACCGCTACGAGGGCGGCACCGACCTGGCCGGGCTGGACCTCGCGACGCTCGTCGACCTGCAGGCCGAGGTCTTTCACGTCACGGATGCCGCAGCCCGCGGCATCCCCGCGTCCGTGTTCTTCGACCGCGACGTGGCCGGGGCGGCGGTGCTCGTGCACACCGGATGGGACCGCCACTTCGGCACCGCCGACTACCTCGCGGGGGCTCCGTACCTCACGCACGACGCGGCCGACTACCTGCGCGACTCCGGGGCGCTCCTCGTCGGAATCGACTCGCTCAACATCGACGACACCGAGAGCGGCGGGGAGCGACCCGTGCACACCGGTCTGCTCGCTGCGGGCGTGCACGTCGTGGAGCACCTCACGAACCTCGGCGAGCTCCCGCCCAGCGGCGCTCGCTTCACCGCGGCGCCCCCGGCCTGGGAGGGCCTCGGCACCTTCACGGTGCGCGCCTTCGCCCTGCTCGGGTAGAACGCGCGAGCGCATGCTCCACTAGAGTCGCCGACATGAGCACGGCGGCGAACACCCCGAAGGCGGCCAACATCCGCCAGGTCGCCACGCTCGCCGGCGTCTCGCACATGACGGTCTCGCGGGTGATCAACGATCACCCCAGCATCGCCCCCGCGACCCGTGAGCGGGTGCTCGAGGTGATGCGCCAACTCAACTACCGCCCCAACAGTGCGGCCCGTGCCCTTGCCAGCCGAACGACCCGTCGCATCGGGGTCATCGTCGACAGCGTCGTCGAGTTCGGCCCGGGCAGCACTCTGCGCGCCATCGAGGACGCGGCCCACGACCGCGGTTACACCGTCTCCTCGATCGCGGTCGACCGGGCCGTCACGCCGCATGACGCCCTCGAGTCCCTCGCCGCGATCGGCATCGACGCGCTCTGCCTCATCAGCCCGCGCACCGACTCGATCGACCTGCTGCGGGAGGGCTCTACGGCCATCCCCACTCTCGTCGTCAAGCCGGAGCCCGAACCCGACCTGCTCACCCTGTCTGTCGACCAGCGGCTCGGGGCGAGCCTCGCCATGCAGCATCTGATCGAGCTCGGGCACCGCGACATCCTGCACCTGGCCGGCCCCCTCGACTGGCTGGATGCCCGCGCCCGAGAACAGGTCTGGCGCGAGCAGCTGGTCGCCGCCGGCGCTTCGCCGCGCCCCGTTGCCGTCGGCGACTGGACCTCCGACTCGGGATACGACGTCGGTCGCACCCTGCCGACCGAGGTCACTGCGGTGTTCGCGGCCAACGACCGCATGGCACTCGGGCTCATCCACGCGCTCGCCGAGTCGGGCATCCGGGTTCCGCAGGATGTGAGCGTGGTCGGCTTCGACGACGTGCCGGATGCGCGCCACTTCCTGCCGCCGTTGACGACCGTGCGCCAGGACTTCCGCGCGCTCGGGCGCCTCAGCGTCGAGACCCTGCTCGGGGAGTTGGAGGGACTCGAGGTGCCGCAGCGTCGCCTGATCGAGCCCGAGCTGGTGGTGCGCGCGTCGACCGCGCCGCCAAGGTCGGACCGGTGAGCCATCTTGACGGCGAAGGAGTGTTACCGGTAACATCGCCAACCGTGAAGAGCTTCAGCCTCGCTGTCGAGGCATCCATCGCCGCGGTGCGCGATGAGGTGGCGCACCTGCACTACGAGCTGGTGCGCAACAACCTCGTCGTCTGGACCGGCGGCAACGTCTCGGGCAGGGTCCCCGGCGCCGACCTCTTCGTCATCAAGCCCTCGGGCGTCGACTACGACGACCTCGAGCCGGCCAACATGATCCTCTGCGATCTCGATGGCAGCGTCATCCCGGGCACCCCCGGCAGCGAGCGTTCGCCGTCGAGCGACACGGCCGCTCACGCCTACGTCTACCGGAACATGCCCTGGGTTGGCGGTGTCGTTCACACCCACTCCACCTACGCGACCGCGTGGGCCGCCCGTGGCGAGGAGATCCCGTGCGTGATCACCGCGATGGCCGACGAGTTCGGTGGGCCGATCCCGGTCGGTCCGTTCGCCATCATCGGGGATGACTCGATCGGTCGTGGCATCGTCGAGACCCTGTCCGGGCACCGCTCGCGGGCCGTGCTCATGCGCAACCACGGGCCGTTCACGATCGGCACGAGCGCCCGCGACGCGGTCAAGGCGGCCGTCATGGTTGAGGATGTCGCGCGCACCGTGCACCTGGCACGCGAGGCCGGGCCGCTCATCCCGATCCCGCAGGACTCGATCGACCGGCTGTTCGATCGCTACCAGAACGTGTACGGCCAGGGTGAGGACGAACGACGATGACCGCAGACGCCGGCGCTGCCGCGCAGATTCGCGAGGCACGCACCTCGCTGGGGATCGAGCTCGGATCGACCCGCATCAAGGCCTGCCTCGTCGGCGAGGACCCGTCGGTCGTGCTCGCGGTGGGGGAGTTCGAGTGGGAGAACCAGCTGGTCGACGGCCGCTGGAGCTACGCGCTCGACGACGTCTGGGCGGGCCTCGCGGCCGCCTATGCCGCGCTCGCCTCCGACGCCGAGACGCGGTACGGCGTGCGGCCGACGACCTTCGGCGCGATCGGCGTCTCGGCGATGATGCACGGCTACCTCGCCTTCGACGCGAACGACGAGCTGCTCGTGCCGTTCCGCACCTGGCGCAACACCTCCACCGGGCCGGCCGCCGCCGAACTGACGGCCCAGTTCGGTGTGAACATCCCGCTGCGCTGGTCGATCGCTCACCTGCACCAGGCGGTGATCGATGCCGAACCCCACGTTGCCGCGATCACGACGATAACCACCCTCGCCGGTTACGTGCACTGGAAGCTCACGGGAGAGCGAGTTCTCGGAGTCGGCGACGCCTCCGGCATGTTCCCCATCGACGACGCCACCCGCGGCTACGACGACGCTCTCGTGCAGACCTACGACCGCCTCGTGGGCGACCGGGCGCCGTGGCAGCTCGCCGACCTGCTACCCGAGGTGCTGCCCGCCGGGCGCGCTGCGGGAGTTCTGAGCACCCAGGGGGCGGCGCTGCTCGACCCCAGCGGGGTGCTTGCGCCGGGCATCCTGTTCTGCCCGCCCGAGGGCGACGCGGGCACCGGTATGGTCGCCACCAACTCGGTCGCCCCGCGCGCGGGCAACGTGAGCGCCGGCACGAGCATCTTCGCGATGGTCGTGCTCGAGCGACCGCTCGCCGCCGTGCACGAGGAGCTCGACGTCGTCACCACCCCCGCTGGCGACCCGGTGGCCATGGTGCACTGCAACAACGGTGCGAGCGAGCTGGCCGCCTGGGTCTCGATCTTCCGCCGATTCGCGGATGCCGCGGGCCAGCCCCTCTCGGCCGACGCCGCCTACTCGGCTCTCTTCACCGAGGCTCTGGACGGCGAGGCGGACGCCGGTGGCATCCTCGCGTACAACCAACTCGCCGGGGAGCCGATCGCCGGTCTCGACGAGGGGCGGCCTCTCGTCGTCCGCACGAACGACAGCCGGTTCACCCTCGGCAACCTCATGCGCGCGCAGCTGTACGGGGTGTTCGCCACGCTCAGCCTCGGCATGTCGGTGCTCGACGAGGAGGGCGTTGTGCTCGACCGCATGTTCGCCCACGGCGGGGTGTTCCGCACGGCAGGAGTGGCCCAGCGATTCCTCGCCGCCGCGCTGGGCGCGCCCGTGTCCGTCGCCGAGACGGCGTCGGAGGGTGGAGCGTGGGGGATCGCCGTGCTCGCGTCGTTCGCGGCATCCGGTGGTAAAGAGTCGCTCGCCGACTACCTGCAGGGTCACGTGTTCCGCGGCGCCACCTTCACGGTCGTCGAGCCCTACCCCGACGACGTCGCCGGGTTCGCCTCCTATCTCGACCGTTATCGCGCGGGGCTCGCCATTGAGCGGGCCGCCGCCGCGTCACTCTGATCAACCACAACCCAAGGACACACCCATGAGCCGCAGCATCATCCCCGACCTGAAGAAGAACGTCGTCTGGTTCCTCACCGGCAGCCAGGATCTCTACGGCCCCGAGACTCTCGAGCAGGTCGCCGAGCAGAGCAAGGCTGTCGTCGCCCAGCTCGCCGCGTCCAGCGACATCCCGGTCACCATCGAGTGGAAGCCGGTGCTGAAGAGCTCCGATGCGATCCGCCGCGCGATGCTCGACGCCAATGCCGACGACAGCGTGATCGGTGTCATCACCTGGGCGCACACCTTCAGCCCGTCGAAGATGTGGATCCACGGCCTCAACGCTCTCGACAAGCCGCTGCTGCACCTGCACACCCAGGCCAACGTCGCGCTGCCGTGGGCCGACATCGACTTCGACTTCATGAACCTCAACCAGGCCGCGCACGGCGACCGGGAGCACGCCTACATCCTGAGCCGGATGTCGGTGCCCCGCAAGACCGTCGTCGGTCACGCGAGCAACCCCGCCGTCACCGCCTCGATCGGCACCTGGTCGCGTGCCGCCTCGGGTTGGGCAGCAGCCCGCTCGATGAAGCTCGCCCGCTTCGGTGACAACATGCGCTTCGTCGCGGTGACCGAGGGCGACAAGACCGAGGCGGAGATCCGTTTCGGTGTGCAGGTCAACACCTGGGGCGTCAACGAGCTCGCGGATGCGGTGCACGCGGCATCCGATGCCGACATCGATGCGCTGGTCGACGAGTACCTCGCCGCCTACGACGTCGTTCCCGAACTCCTCAAGGATGGCGCTCGCCACGACTCCCTGCGCTACGGCGCGGCGATCGAGCTCGGCCTGCGGTCGTTCCTCGAAGCTGGCGGATTCTCCGCCTTCACCACGAGCTTCGAAGACCTCGGGGCGCTGCGCCAGCTGCCGGGGCTGGCGGTGCAGCGGCTCATGGCCGACGGCTACGGCTTCGGCGCCGAGGGCGACTGGAAGACGGCGATCCTCGTGCGCGTGGCGAACGTGATGGGCGCTGGGCTGCCGGGTGGGGCATCCCTCATGGAGGACTACACCTACCACCTCACTCCCGGCGAGGAGAAGATCCTTGGCGCGCACATGCTCGAGGTGAGCCCGTCGCTGACGACCGCGAAGCCCAGTCTGGAGATCCACCCCCTCGGTATCGGCGGCAAGGAGGACCCGGTGCGTCTGGTCTTCACGGCCGACTCGGGCCCTGCCGTCGTCGTCGCCATGAGCGACATGCGCGACCGCTTCCGGCTGGTCGCCAACGTGGTGGAGAACGTGCCGCTCGACGAGCCGATGCCCAAGCTGCCTGTGGGCCGCGCGGTCTGGAAGCCGGCCCCCGACTTCGCCACGAGTGCGGCGTGCTGGCTCACGGCGGGCGCGGCTCATCACACGGTGATGTCGACGGCCGTGGGCGTGGATGTCTTCCGCGACTTCGCGGAGATGGCGGGTGCCGAGTTGCTCGTCATCGACGAGGACACGACCCTCAAGGAGTTCCAGAAGGAGGTCCGCTGGAACGCGGCGTACTACCGCCTCGCCCAGGGGATGTAGCACCGCCCGCGTCCACGTCTTGACCCCGCCCCGTGCATAATGGGTCTGAGAATGTGAACGTACACAAGCAATGGAGCGCGGGACGAACCACATGGAACCAGAGAAGGTTCGCGCGCCGAATATCCGCGACGTCGCGAGGTTGGCCGGGGTGTCATACCAGACGGTGTCGCGCGTGCTCAACGAGCATCCGAGCATCCGTGAGACGACGAAGCAGCGCGTGCTCGATGTCATCACCGAGATCGGATACCGCCCCAACCAGGCCGCCCGTGCGCTCGTCACGAGCCGCTCGCGCACGATCGGGGTTCTGACGGCGCAGACCGCGGACTACGGACCCTCGACCAGTGTCACCGCGATCGAGCACGCGGCGCGGGAGGCCGGCTACCGCATCACGGTCACCAGCATCGCGTCGAGCGAGTACACGTCGATCCGGGTCGCGCTCGACCAGCTGCTGACCCAGGCCGTGGAGGCGCTCGTCGTCATCGCCCCGCAGGTTCGCGTGCTCGAGGCGATCCGGGAACTGCACATCGACGTGCCCTACGTGACCCTGCAGAACGCCGACATGGGCGAGGCCGATCACACCATGTCCATCGACCAGGTGGCCGGTGCGCGACTCGCGACCCAGCACCTCATCGACCTCGGCCACACGGAGATCATGCACATCTCGGGTCCTCGGGACTGGATCGAGGCCGACGCCCGCATGCAGGGCTACTTGAACGCGGTCAATGATGCGGACCTCCGCACCCGTGCCCCGATCCTGGGCGACTGGACAGCGCACTTCGGCTACTACGCGGGCCTCGAGTTGCTGCGGTTCCGGGACTTCACGGCGCTGTTCGCGGGCAACGATCAGATGGCGTTGGGGTTCATGCACGCGTGCTGGGACTCGGGGTTGTCGGTGCCGGGCGACATCAGCGTCGTCGGGTTCGATGACATCCCGGAGGCCGCCCATTTCTACCCGCCGCTCACGACCATCAGGCAGAACTTCGCCGAGATCGGACGCCGCGCCGTCTCGCTTCTGCTCGCGGAGTTGCAGGGCACCCGCGTCGATCAGGCCCAGATCACGCCCGAGCTCGTGGTGCGTCGCTCGACCGCGGCGCTCTAGCGCGGCAGTCCGGTCAGCAGGTTCATGCGGCGCCGCGAGCCTCGCTCCCAGCCAATCGTGACCGATCGGTGACCTGCACGCTTGACAGATGTGACCGTTTCGCGTGTAATCTGATCAACGTTATGCGAAACGGTCACATTCGTTTCCATGACCGTCCCACCGCAGTCGAGCACCAGACGATGGAGTCACATGAGCGCGTTCAGCCCCGAGATCGAGGTCGCCATCGCGCGGACTCGTGACGAGGTGGCCGCCCTTCACGGCGAGCTGGTTCGCAACGGCCTGGTGACCTGGACCGGGGGAAATGTCTCTGGCCGCGTGCCCGGCGCCGACGTATTCGTGATCAAGCCGAGCGGGGTCTCCTACGCCGAGCTGAGCCCGGAGAACATGATCGTCTGCGATCTCGATGGCGTCGTCATCCCGGGCACTCCTGGCAGCGAGCGCGAGCCGTCGAGCGACACCGCCGCTCACGCCTACGTGTACCGTCACATGGCGCACGTCGGTGGCGTCGTTCACACTCACTCCCCTTACGCGACGGCCTGGGCCGCTCGTGGCGAGGAGATCCCCTGCGTGATCACCGCGATGGCTGACGAGTTCGGTGGGCCGATCCCGGTCGGTCCGTTCGCGATCATCGGGGATGACTCGATCGGTCGTGGAATCGTCGAGACCCTGTCCGGGCATCGCTCGCGCGCCGTACTCATGCAGAACCACGGCCCCTTCACAATCGGCAGCACCGCTCGCGACGCCGTCAAGGCGGCCGTCATGGTCGAGGATGTCGCGCGCACGGTGCACCTCGCCCGCACGGGTGGCGCACTCATCTCCATCCCGCAGGATGCCATCGACTCGCTCTTCGAGCGCTATCAGAACGTATACGGCCAGGCTCCGCAGGGAGCCCTGTCGTGACCCCCCAGACTCCCCGGGACTCGTTCCGGTTAGAGACCCGATCTTCATGGACGAGATCGGGTGCATGCACCACAACGACAACGACGTCCATCAATCGAAAGGAAACACAGTGAAGAAGAGAAGCATCATCTCTCTCGTTGCTGCCGGTGCCCTGGTTGCCGGCCTCGCGGCCTGCGCCCCGGCTGCTGACAGTGGCAGCGGTGGCGAAAGCGGCCTCATCGGCGTTGCAATGCCGACCAAGTCGTCGGAGCGTTGGATCGCCGACGGTAACGCACTCAAGGACACCCTTGAGGCCGAAGGATTCACCGTTGACCTCCAGTACGCCGAGGACGACATCCCCACCCAGGTGAGCCAGGTCGAGAACATGATCACCAAGGGCGCAAAGGTCCTGATCATCGCCGCGATCGACGGCACCACGCTCACGAGCGTTCTCCAGGAGGCCGCTGACGGTGGCATCCCGGTCATCGCCTACGACCGCCTCATCCGCGACTCGGAGAACGTGAACTACTACGCCACGTTCGACAACTTCCTCGTTGGACAGCAGCAGGCCTGGACCCTCCTGAACGGCCTCGGCCTCACGGAGCTCGACGGCACCCCGATCGCTGACGCGCCCAAGGGCCCGTTCAACATCGAGCTGTTCGCCGGTTCGCTCGACGACAACAACGCATTCTTCTTCTTCAACGGCGCCATGGACGTGCTCCAGCCGCTGATCGATGACGGAACGCTCGTTGTGAAGTCGGGTCAGACCGACATCGAGCAGGCAGCCACCCTCCGTTGGGACGGCGAAGTTGCGCAGAGCCGCATGGAGGACCTCCTCACGGCGAACTACTCCGACGGCAGCAAGGTCAACGCTGTTCTGAGCCCGTACGACGGCCTGTCGCGTGGAATCATCTCCGCGCTGACCGACGCCGGCTACACGGTGGGTGCAGAATGGCCGATCATCTCGGGCCAGGACGCTGAGGTCGACTCGGTCAAGGCGATCCTCGCCGGTGAGCAGTACGCCACCATCTTCAAGGACACTCGCGAGCTCGCGAAGGTTGCAGCCGGTATGGCTGTCGCCGTTCTGAACGGTGACGAGCCGGAGATCAACGACACCACCACGTACGACAACGGCAAGCTCGTTGTGCCGTCGTACCTGCTCCAGCCGGTTCAGGTCACCAAGGACAACGTCAAGGAAGCCCTGGTCGACACCGGTTACTGGACCGCTGCGGAGATCGGCCTCTAACGAGGACTGACACTCTCAGCTAGTTCCACCCACTGATGGTGGGGGAGAGAATTCTCCCCCACCATCAGCACCCCCTCCACTACTCTGAAATCCAGCCACTACAAGGAAGTCGGGCCAGAAGTGACAACGAACATCCTGGAGATGCGGTCCATCACCAAGACATTCCCCGGCGTCAAGGCACTGCAGGATGTCACGCTTGAGGTCGCTCGCGGCGAGATCCACGCCATCTGCGGCGAGAACGGTGCTGGCAAGTCCACCCTCATGAAGGTGCTGTCCGGTGTGTACCCCCACGGCACCTATGAGGGCGATATCGTCTTCGAGAACGAGGTCGTTGAGTTCAGCGACATCCGTCACAGCGAAGCCAAGGGCATCGTCATCATTCACCAGGAGCTGGCTCTCAGCCCCTACCTCTCCATTGCGGAGAACATCTTCCTCAACAACGAGGTCAAGGGCGCGTTCGGTCTGATCGACTGGAACAAGACCAATAGCGAGGCCGCGAAGCTTCTCGCCCGGGTCGGTCTGCGGGAGAACCCGACCACCAAGATCCGCGACCTGGGTGTCGGCAAGCAGCAGCTCGTCGAGATCGCGAAGGCGCTCTCGAAGCGCGTCAAGCTCTTGATCCTCGACGAGCCGACCGCCGCTCTCAACGACGATGACTCCGATCACCTGCTGAGCCTGATCCTGCACCTCAAGGAGCAGGGCATCACGTCGATCATCATCAGCCACAAGCTCAACGAGATCAAGAAGATCTCGGACTCGGTCACGGTCATCCGCGACGGCAAGACGATCGAGACGATCGCCAAGAAGGATGTCACCGAAGAGCGCATCATCAAGGACATGGTCGGTCGCGACCTCGAGCACCGCTACCCCGACCACACCCCGCACATCGGTGACGAGATCCTGCGCGTCGAGAACTGGACGGCGCATCACCCGCAGGACCCGAGCCGGGTCATGGTCGACAACATCAACCTCAGCGTCAAGCGCGGCGAGATCGTCGGCCTCGCAGGCCTCATGGGAGCCGGTCGCACCGAGTTCGCGATGAGCCTGTTCGGCAAGAGCTACGGCAGCCGCATCTCCGGCAAGGTCTTCAAGGACGGCGAGGAGATCCAGACTCGCACCGTGGCCGAGGCGATTGACAACGGCATCGCCTACGCGACCGAGGACCGCAAGGTCTACGGTCTCAACCTCATCGAGGACATCAAGCGCAACATCTCGATGGCCTCCCTCGGCAAGCTCTCCCGCCTCGGCCTCGTCAATGACAACGAGGAGTACAAGGTCGCCAACGAGTACCGCAAGAGCATGAACATCAAGGCGCCGTCGGTGCTCTCGAAGACGGGCAAGCTGTCGGGCGGTAACCAGCAGAAGGTCGTTCTGTCGAAGTGGATCTACTCGAATCCCGACGTGCTGATCCTGGACGAACCGACCCGCGGTATCGACGTCGGCGCGAAGTACGAGATCTACACGATCATCAACCGTCTGGCTTCGGAGGGTAAGGGC
>ENA-UPSM01005803-UPSM01005803.1-activated-sludge-metagenome-genome-assembly--contig:-NODE-5803-length-11888-cov-6.178230_pt1 | contig 11888 bp, 8 predicted proteins | sample MGYA00238181_ERZ773283 | MGnify/ENA primary metagenome ERZ773283 (study PRJEB29023, sample SAMN05720199) | activated sludge metagenome | isolation source: Anaerobic digester | place: Japan... | reverse complement strand
CGAGGACCGCGACGAGGCCGGCGAGGTGGTGAAGCCGACCTGGTTGTTGATGACGATGTGCACCGTCCCGCCGGTGCGGTAGCCGCGCAACTGGGACAGGTTGAGGGTCTCGGCCACGATGCCCTGTCCGGCGAACGCGGCATCACCGTGGAGCAGGACGGGGAGAACGGTGAAGTCCTCGCCGGCCAGGTTGAGGCGATCCTGCTTGGCCCGCACGATGCCCTCGAGGACGGGGTCGACGGCCTCGAGGTGGGAGGGGTTCGCGGCGAGGTAGACCTTGGTCGTCGCGCCGCTCTCGGCGACGAACTCGCCTTCGGTGCCGAGGTGGTACTTCACGTCACCGGAGCCCTGGACCGAGCGCGGGTCCTGCTTGCCCTCGAACTCGCGGAAGATCTGCCCATAGGACTTGCCCGCAATGTTGGTGAGCACGTTGAGACGGCCACGGTGTGGCATGCCGATGCAGACCTCGTCGAGACCGTCGTCGGCGGCGGAGGAAAGCACCCGGTCGAGCAGCGCGATGACGGATTCGCCGCCCTCGAGGGAGAAGCGCTTCTGGCCCACGAACTTGGTCTGGAGGAAGGTCTCGAAAGCCTCCGCAGCATTGAGTCGTCGCAGGATCCGCAACTGTTCGTCGCGGGTCGGCTTCTCGTGGGGGACCTCGATCTTGGCCTGGATCCACTCGCGTTGCTCGGGGTCCTGGATGTGCATGTATTCCACACCGATGGTGCGGCAATAGGAGTCACGCAGGATGCCGAGGATCTTGCGCAACTTGAGGAAGGGCTCGCCGCCGAAGCCGCCCGTTGCGAAGTGCCGGTCGAGGTCCCACAGGGTCAGACCGTGGCGGGTGATGTCGAGGTCGGGGTGACGGCGCTGCTTGTATTCGAGCGGGTCGGTGTCGGCCATGAGGTGGCCCCGCACGCGATAGGCGTGGATGAGTTCCTGGACGCGGGCGACCTTGTTGATGTCGTCGTCGTGCGTCGCCGAGATGTCCTGGACCCAGCGCACCGGCTCGTAGGGGATGCGCAGGCTCTCGAAGATCTCGTCGTAGAAGCCGTCCTCGCCGAGGAGCAGCGCGTGCACCCTCCGCAGGAAGTCACCGGACTGCGCACCCTGGATGATCCGGTGGTCGTAGGTGCTCGTGAGCGTGAGGATCTTGGAGACGGCATTGCGGTCGATGGTCTCGTTGCTCGCACCCTGCCATTCCGCGGGGTACTCGAGGGCCCCAACGCCGATGATCGCGCCCTGGCCCTGCATGAGTCGGGGCACGGAGTGCACCGTGCCGATCGTGCCGGGGTTGGTCAGCGAGATGGTGGTGCCCTGGAAGTCGCTCACCTCGAGCTTGCCGGCGCGCGCCTTCTTGATGACGTCCTCGTAGGCCGTCCAGAAGTGCGCGAAGTCCATGCCCTCGGTGGCCTTGATGGACGGCACGAGCAATTGCCTACTGCCATCGGGCTTGGCCAGATCGATCGCGATACCGAGGTTGACGTGCGCGGGCTTGACGAGGACGGGCTTTCCGGCCCCGTCGTGCCCGAAACCGTTGTTCATCTCGGGCATCGAGCCCAGAGCCTTCACGAGGGCGAAGCCGATGATGTGCGTGAAGCTGACCTTGCCGCCACGGCTGCGTGCCAGGTGGTTGTTGATGACGATCCGGTTGTCGATGAGCAGTTTCGCCGGGACGGCGCGGACACTCGTTGCCGTGGGGACCTCGAGTGAGGACTCCATGTTCGTGACGACCCGCGCGCTCGCACCCCGGATCGGCACCTCGTTGCTCTCGTTCAGCTCGGAGGGCTTCTGTGCTGCAGGGATGTCGCGCGGTTTGGGTGCGGACGGAGAGGCCGTCGTGGCCGGCTCTTTCGTCGGGTTGGCCGACGGGACCGTGGTCGGTGCCGGCTTGGGGGCCGCCGGGGCAGGAGCTGCCGCTGCGGGCTTTGGCGCGGCGGGCGCCACTTGGGAAGAGGTGTCCTTCGCGGGTGCGGAGGGAGCCTGCGACGCCGACTGCTGGGGCTGAGCGACCGGCGTCTTCGACGTGGGTTGGGCAGCCGGCTTGGCGGGCGCGGCGGAGGTGCCGTTGGCCTCTGCTGCGCGGTGTGCCTGGACTGCGGCGCCACGGCCCAGGGCGGCCTCGCCCGGCTCGTAGTCCTTGAAGAAGTCCCACCACGCCTTGTCGACCGAGTTGCGGTCCTTGGTGTAGGCCTCGTACAGCTCGTCGACGAGCCATTCGTTGGGCCCGAACGCGGACTGGGGGTCGCTCTGGGGCTGGTCGGGCACGGCGGCAACGCCTCTTTCTTCGCTTCGTCGTCAGCGACGGATCGGGACCGGTCCAGCCTATCCCTTGACTCCCACGACCGAACCCCCGGCACGACAGGAGGGAGGGGGTATGCCGGGCCACGGCATACCCCCTCCTCACCTCACGACGGGGTTGGCGTTCGTCAGCTCACGTCCTCGCGCACGACCCGCCAGATGCCCAGACCGGACAGGACCGCAGCGTAGGCGGCGAGGACGAGCGCGGCGGCCCACCACTCGAGGCGGGCAACCTGCGGCCCCTGTGTCACGGAGTTGACGACGGCGCTCGTGGCCTGGCTCGGGAGGTATTGGACGATGTGCTGCGCGCCCCACGACCAGAAGCTGAGCAGGAGGCCGGCGAGCGGCTCGACGATCCAGGCGACGCCGACGCCGACGAGCAGGGCAGCGACCTGGTTCTTGATGAGGATGCCCACGCCGAGCCCGATGAGGGCCCAGAGTCCGAGAACGAGCAGGCTGAGCGCCATCGTCCGGAAAATCTCCGAGGAGGGGAAGGCCTCGAGGCCCAGGAGGGAGAGCACGCTCGCGCCCACCCCGACGGATCCGATGATCGCGATGAGGCCGTAGAAGACGCCCAGACCCATGAGGGCGACGACCTTGGCGAGCATGGCCTTGATCCGCTGGGGAGTCGACAAGAAGGTGCTCGTGATCGTCTTGTGCCGATACTCCGAGCCGATGGCCATGACCCCGATGGTGAGCAGCAGCAGGTAGCCGATACCCATGCCCGAGGTGTAGACGGTGTTGGCGATCTGGGTCGGCGTCCCTTGGGGGGCGCCCGGTTGGTCCGTGGCGCCGCCGGAAGACATCGCCCACGCGAAAAAGCCGGCGAAGAGCCCACCGGCGACGAAGATGCCGATCGCCATGCCCCACCAGAGGCGCGTCGTGAAGAACTTGAGGAACTCGCTGCGGACTGCATTGCCCATCAGAGATTGCCTCCTTCCTGGCCGAGCACGGCATCTCGTTCGGTGGGTGCCGCCTCGCTCTGGCCCTGTGCGTCCCCGGTCGTGCCGCCGAGGTTGCGGTTGGTCCCGTCGGTGAGCGAGAAGAAGAGTTCCTCGAGATCGGCCTGCTTGGCCTTGAGTTCCCAGACCGGCAGCCCGGCGCGCAGCGCCACATCGCCGACCAGGCGCATGTCCGTGGTCTCGGCGAGGAGCACGCCGTCTGGACCGGGTCGGCTCACCACGTCGGCGAGCAGCAAAGCACCAGCGAGCTGGTCGGTATCCGACGTGCGGACGACCGTGGCGGCACCACCCGACAGCTCAGCCATGGTCCCCGACCGCAGTAGGCGCCCGTTGTTGATGATGACGACCTCGTCGACGGTCTGCTGCACCTCTTGGAGCAGGTGGCTCGAGACGAGGATCGTCTTGCCTTCACTGCTCAGGTGACGCAGGAAGCCCCGCAGCCAACGGATTCCCTCGGGATCAAGCCCGTTGGAGGGCTCATCGAGGATCAGGACTCGCGGGTCGCCAAGGAGGGCGGCCGCCAGGCCGAGCCGCTGACGCATGCCCATCGAGTACTCGCCCGCGCGCTTCCGCGCCGCAGCGGGGATGCCGGTGAGGTCGAGCAACTCGTCTACGCGCTTGGTGGGGATCCCGTTGGAGGTCGCCAGCACGCGCAGGTGGTCGCGCCCACTGCGTCCGGGGTGGAAGTTGGTCGCCTCCAGCGCGGCGCCCACGACGGTCATCGGTCGCTCGAGGTCGCGATAGCGCTTCCCGTCGATCGTTGCGCGTCCGGAGGTGGGGGAGACGAGATCGAGGACCATACGCAGGCTCGTCGTCTTGCCGGCGCCGTTCGGGCCGAGGAAGCCGGTGATCCGGCCGGGCTCGACGGTGAAGGAGAGGTCATCGACCGCGACGAAGGACCCGAACCTCTTGGTCAGATTGGTGATCTCGACTGCGGCTCCTGCCGAAGGGCTCATCGGCCGACTGCTTTCGTGGTCTTTGTGGTTGCCATGGGTCAATCCTCCCAGCCTGATCTCCGACGAGGGTCAGCCCCTGGGTGGAGACCGCGTCCGAGACCCTCCGCCCGGAGGTGGACGGCTCGCCTGCCCACCTTTGTGTCTGCATAGGATGTGCCCACCATGACCGAGTGGTTGGCCCTCCTTGCCGGCGTCCTGCTGACCGCGGGCACGGCCCTCTTCGTCGCGGGCGAGTTCTCACTCGTGGCCTTGGACCGTCCCACCGTCGAGGATGCCGTCCGGCGTGGAGAGCCCCGAGCCGACAGCGTGCTTCGATCGCTGCGCCGACTCTCCACCCAGCTTTCTGGCTCCCAGGTGGGGATCACCGTCACCACGCTCGCGCTGGGCTTCGTGACGACGCCTGCGCTCGCCGGGCTGCTTGCGCAGCCGCTCCGGGCCGCGGGCCTGTCCTCGGGGGTGGCGTCGTCGGCAGCGTCGGTGCTCTCCCTGGTCCTCGTGACGATCTTCTCGATGATCTTCGGCGAGCTCGTCCCCCAGTTCCTCGGTTTCTCGGCACCACTGCGCACGGCGAAGGTGGTCGCGGCTCCGCTCAGGTGGTGGACCACGGCGGCCCACCCGTTCATCGTGGTGCTCAACGGTTCGGCCAACACCTTCCTACGCGGTGTGGGGGTTGAGCCGCAGGAGGAACTGTCGGTGGCACGGAGCTCGGCCGAGTTGGCCTCTCTTGTGCGAACCAGCCTCGAAGCAGGAACCCTCCCGGAGAGCACGGCGCGCCTGCTGACCGCGTCGATCGGCTTCGGGAGTCAGACCGCGGCTGACGTGATGACCCCGCGATCGAGGGCGACCGCGATCGAGCGCACGGCTTCGGCCGCCGACGTCGTGGCGCTCGCTCGGTCCACGGGGCACTCCCGCTTTCCCGTGCTCGGTGAGGACTGGGACGATGTCGAGGGAGTGGTCCACGTCAAGAAGGCGGTCGCCGTCCCATACGAGCGGCGGGCTGACGTGCCGGTGTCGGCGCTGATGGTCGATCACCTGAGCGTGCCCGAGACCCTTCGTCTCGACCCTCTTCTGCGTGAGTTGCGTGCCGCGGGGCTGCAATTCGCGGCTGTCGTGGACGAATACGGCGGCACGAGCGGAGTGGTCACCCTTGAGGACGTCGTCGAGGAACTCGTGGGTGATGTCAGCGATGAGCACGATCGCGGACAGACCACTGGGCGCCGTCTTCCCGACGGTTCGTGGAGCGTCCCGGGCCTGTGGCGCCCGGACGAGGTTCGTGCCCGGGTGGGTGCGGCGATCCCGGACGGGACGGCATACGAAACCATCGGTGGGTGGGTCATGGCCACCCTCGATCGCGTGCCCGAGGTCGGGGACGAGGTGACGGTCGATGGCTGGACCGTCCGGGTCCAGGACATGGAGGGTCGACGAGTCGACCGCGTGCGCCTGAGGAGAATCGCCGCGGATGGCACCGAGTCGGTGGGGGCCCCCGGTCTCGCGGACCTGCAAGGCGCACCTGTTGACGGGACCGTCCGGTGAGCGCCTGGCCGATCGTCCTCACCGTTGTCCTGCTGTTGGCCAACGCCTTCTTCGTCGGAGCAGAGTTCGCTGCGATGGCGGCGCGCAAGTCCCGGCTGGAGCCACTGGCAGAGTCGGGGAGTGCGCGGGCGCGGACCACCTTGGAAGCCCTCGAGAAGATGGGTGCGCTGCTGGCGTGTGGGCAGTTGGGCATCACCATCTGCTCTGTGCTCATCGGGGCGATTTCGGAGGCCGCGCTGCACCACGCCCTGGTGCCGGTTGTCGAACGGCTGGGCTGGCCCTCCGGAGTCACCGACGGGCTCTCTCTCGCACTTGCCCTGTTGGTCGTCGTCTATTTGCACGTCGTCGTGGGGGAGATGATCCCCAAGAATCTCGCCATCGCCGGCCCGGATCGGGCCGCGATGGTTCTCGTCCCGCCCCTCTACGCCCTGACCAAGGCGCTCGGCGCGCCGATCCGTGTCATGGAACGGGCCGCCAAGGCGATTGTGCGGCTCATGGGGATCGAGCCGCGTGACGAGATGAGCTCACACTTCACGGCGGAGGAGGTCGCGCACATCGTCTCCGAGTCGCACCGCGAAGGCCTGGTGGCGGCCGAGGAGTTCGGTCGCCTCGGTGCGGCGCTCGAGTTCAGTGACAAGGACGCCGGCGACGTGGGCGTTCGCCTCGAGGAACTCGTGACGATCCCCGTCGGCGCCACCCCGGAGGACGTGGAGCGATTGGTCGCCAAGCGCGGCTTCTCGCGGTTCCCGGTCGTGGATGCCTCGGGTGACCCCACGGGTTACCTCCACCTCAAGGATGTCCTCTTCGCCGACGAGCACCAGCGGCGTGTTCCCGTCCCGTCCAAGCGGATCCGCCAGATGGCGACGGTGCGCCGAACCGACCAGGTGGAAGCGGTGTTGCGCAGCATGCAGCAGACCGGAGCGCACCTGGCGCGAGTGGTGAGCGACGAGGGAGCCGTCGTGGGTGTGGTCTTTCTCGAGGACGTCATCGAGGAACTCGTCGGTGAAGTCATTGACGCCAGCCAACGCTCCGAGCATCACCGGCACTGACGTCTGACCAAGGAGTTGGCCCCTTGCGTCGGCCGTGGGTCGAGGGCGCTGGGTGCTAATGGGGCTGCGAGGCCGGATCCGACACGCGCATCCGCTGGGGCGCGAAGCCGTTCTCGATGCCCCAGAGGATGGCCGTCGGGCGGGTGGTCACACCGATCCGTCGGTACGCCGTCCGGATGTAGGACTTCACGGAGTTGATGGAGACTCCGGCGCGATCGGCGATTTCCTTGTTGGACAGGCCTTGGGTGATCAGCGCCATCACCTCTGCCTCCCGTGCCGTGAGCCCCTCCTCGCGCCCGGGCCAGTCACCGGCGATTGTCTTGTCATCAGCGCCGGCGGCCACCACGACGGTTCCCCGATGGACCTCGGTGAGGGCATCGACGAGGCGGCTCGCCGGCAGGGTCTTGGACAGGTAGCCGCTCGCGCCCCACTTCAAGGCGGCGTCGATGGCCGGCGGGCGGGTGTTCCACGAATAGACGACCAGGTGCCCGATCCGCTGGTTGTCCAGAAGTTCCTTCATCTCGACGTCGTTCGGGCGACTCATCGCGAAGGTGTCGAAAAGGGCGACATCGACGGGCTCGTCAACCGTGGTGTTGGCGTTGAGCTCCACCACCTCGATGACGTCACCGTAGCGGCGAAGCAGCGCCGCGAGTCCATGGACGACGACCGGGTAGTCGTTGATCAGCGCTGTTCGAATGGGCACACCCTCACCGTAGATCGGCTGTCTACACCCCCAGGGGTGAGTTGCTTCGCCTACCCGGGTCGGGTGTGTGCCCCGTCGGGCTGCCCATGTCTTCCGGTGTCCGCACCTAGCCCCGCACAACACAAAGTCCCGGGCCGCGACACCCTGTCAAGGATGTCGCGACTCAGGACAAAAGTGCCCCCGGCAGGATTCGAACCTGCGCTCCCGCCTCCGGAGGGCGGTGCTCTATCCCCTGAGCTACGGGGGCCGCATGGGGGATCGGACGAACGGATGTCATCTTTCCCTGCGACACGCGTCTTGGAGGTTAGCAGCCTAGGGTTCGGTTCATGGAATCCGGCGGGCTGCGCCTGCGCGTGCTGATCTGCGACGACACCGAGTCGATCCGGCGACTGCTGCGCATCCTGCTCGAACTCGAGGGGCACACTGTCCGCGAGACCGAGGATGCGCTCAGGCTGCTCGAACATCTTCGAGATCAAGTCGAGGACCTCCCGGACCTCATCCTGCTCGACGCCCACATGGCACCCCGTGACGGCTGGTGGGCGATCGGCGAGATCCGTGCCGATCGCCGCTTCGAGGGTGTCCCGGTCATCCTGGTCACGGCGGCGATCCATGGTCTGGACCCGGGCTTGATCGACGAGGCCGGCTTCGATGCCTGGTTGGGAAAGCCCTTCGATCCTGACGACCTGCTCGACCTCGTCTCACGCACGGCCGCGGGTCGTCGGGCCCCCTCCCCACCCTCGTAGAATCACCGGGTGACCCCTGAGGAACTCTCCGCATCGATCCGTGCTGCCCTGCAGGACCTGATCGAGCGCGGTGACCTGACCGTCGATCTCCCCTCTGAGATCCGAATCGAGCGCCCTCGCAATCGTGATCACGGCGACTGGTCGACCAACATCGCCCTTCAACTTGCCAAGGCAGCGGGTATGCCGCCTCGAGACGTTGCGTCCGTCCTCGCCTCTCGCGTGGGCGAGCTTCCCGGGGTGGCCTCCGTGGACGTTGCCGGGCCCGGCTTCCTCAACATCACGCTCGACTCGGCGAGCGCCGGCGAACTGGCACGAACGATCGTCACCAGCGGCACGGCATACGGGCGGGGGGAGAGCGAAGCCGGTCGCGTGGTCAACCTCGAGTACATCTCGGCCAACCCCACGGGGCCCCTCCACATCGGCCACACTCGTTGGGCCGCGCTCGGGGACGCCATGGTGCGGCTGTTGCGGGCCACGGGGGCGGACGTCACGGCCGAGTACTACATCAACGACGCCGGTGGGCAGGTCGACCGGCTCGGGGGATCGGTGCTGGCCAGCCTGCGTGGGGAGGAAGCTCCGGAGGGCGGCTACTCCGGCGACTATGTGGATGCGCTCGCCGCGGCCGTTCGGGAAGCACACCCCGACATCCTCGACCGCCCCGATGCCGAGGCGCTCCAGGTCGCGTGGGACGTGTCCTATCCGATCCAACTCGCCGCGATCCAGGACACCCTGGACCGCTTCCGGGTGGACTTCGACGTGTGGTTCTCGGAGAAGGCGTTGCACGACAGCGGCGCCGTCGAGCAGGCGGTCGAGCGGCTCCGCGAGCAGGGCCGAGTCGACGATCGCGACGGCGCGGTGTGGCTGCGCACCACGGACTTCGCGGACGACAAGGACCGCGTCCTGACCCGCGCCAACGGCGTCCCGACCTACTTCGCGGCGGATGCGGCCTACTACCTGTCCAAGAAGGACCGCGGTTTCGACGAGAAGATCTATCTGCTCGGTGCCGACCACCACGGCTACGTCAATCGCCTCAAGGCGATTGCCGCCTGCGCCGGGGACGACCCGGAGCACAACATCGAGGTCAAGATCGGCCAACTCGTCAACATCGCCGGTGAGCGGATGGGCAAGCGCCGTGGCAACGCGCTCTACATGGACGACCTGCTCGAGTGGATCGGCGCCGATGCGGTGCGCTACTCGTTGGCCCGCTATCCCGCGGACTCGCCGCTGTCGCTCGACGGCGAGGAGATGCGCAAGCAGACCAACGACAACCCGGTCTTCTACGTGCAATACGCACACGCCCGCACGGCCAACGTCGCGCGCTTGGCCGCTGAGGACGGAGTGCGTCGAGAGGACGGCTTCGACCCCTCGTTGCTCACCGACGAGACCGAGGCCGCGCTTCTGGCCGCACTCGCGGACTACCCCAGAGTCGTCGCCCAGGCCGCCCGACTCCTGGAGCCGCACCGGGTTGCGCGCTACCTCGAGGACCTCGCCGCGCGCTATCACAAGTGGTACGACACCTGCCGGGTCCGCCCGTTCGGCGACGAAGAGGTGACCGACCTGCATCGCACCCGGCTGTGGCTCAACGACGCCACCGGACAGGTTCTGGCCAACGGTCTCGACCTGCTCGGCGTCAGCGCGCCGGACCGCATGTGAATCTCCTTGCGAGAGAGTGAGACTGATCGATGAGAGCCCATGAGGCCGGCGTCCTCCACGCGCCCGGATACGGCGGTCCGCCGATCTACCTGCCCGTGCCGCAGGACGTCATGGAGTTCCTCCCGCAGTTGTGGTCCCGCAACGTGGCGCGCACCGACGATGGCGAGTTGGCGGTGGCCGGCCACCGCGTGAGTGAGCTGGCCCGCGAATTCGGCACCCCGGCATACGTGCTCGATGAGGACGACTTCCGCACGCGGGCGCGGGCCTTCAAGCAGGCGTATGCCGAGGCGTTCGCCGACGTCGGCGGTGCCGACGTCTATTACGCAGGGAAGGCCTTCCTCACGACCGCGGTCGCGCGATGGGTCATGGACGAGGGGCTTCACCTCGACGTGTGCACCGGTGGCGAACTCGCGGTGGCCATGAGGGTGGGCTTCCCGGGGGAGCGAATCGGCTTCCACGGCAACAACAAGTCGGTGACGGAGTTGCGTCAGGCGATCACCTACGGCGTCGGCCGGATCGTTGTGGACTCGCTCGTCGAGATCGAGCGGATCGTCGAGTTGTCGCGCGAGCTCGGGGTCGTCACACCGGTGATGCTGCGTGTCACCGTGGGCGTCGAGGCGCACACCCATGAGTTCATCGCGACCGGTCATGAGGACCAGAAATTCGGCTTCTCGCTCGGTGACGGCGCGGCCTTCGAAGGGGCCCGCCAGATCCTCGAGCACCCGGAGCAGTTGCGCTTCCTCGGCCTGCACAGTCACATCGGGTCGCAGATCTTCGACACCGGTGGCTTCGAGACCGCAGCCGCCCGCCTCATCGGGCTCCACGCGCGCATCGTCGACGAGTTGGGTTGCAACGCGCCCGAGATCGACCTCGGTGGCGGCTATGGCATCGCCTACACCAGTCAGCACACGCCCCTGCCACCCGCGCTGCTCGCCGAGCAGATGAGCCACATCGTGCGGCAGGAGTTCAAGCGGATTGCCGATGTCGACCCCCATGGCGGGCTGCCGCGGGTGTCGATCGAGCCGGGGCGCGCCATCGTCGGCCCGGCCGCCTTCACGCTCTACGAAGTGGGGACCGTCAAGCCGGTGACCGTGGCCGACGGCCAGGTCCGCACCTATGTCTCGGTCGACGGCGGGATGAGTGACAACCCGAGGCCGGCGCTCTACGAGGCCGACTTCTCCGCAACCCTCGCCAATCGCTCCTCGAGTGCGCCACCCGTGGTCGTCCGCATCGTCGGACGGCACTGCGAAGCCGGTGACATCGTCGTCTTCGACGAGTGGCTGCCCGGTGACGTGGCGCCGGGGGACCTCATCGCCGTCCCCGGCACCGGTGCCTACTGCCGGGCACTGTCGAGTCAGTACAACCACACCCCCCGTCCACCGGTCCTCGCCGTCACGTCGGAACGTGCTCGGGTCATCGTGCGTCGTGAGACCATCGATGACCTGCTCGCGCTCGATGTCGACGAGTAGCCACAACCGTCCAGTCCTCCCGTCCCCACTGCCCCCGCAGCGCCGAACAGACCGCACCAGGAGCACAGCACTCATGTCCGTGGCCGCCCGCCCACCCCTGCGCGTCGCCCTCCTCGGCTGCGGCGTCGTCGGCTCTGCCGTCGCCCGACTGCTCGTCGAGAACTCCGCTGACCTCGCCTCGCGGATCGGGGCGCCCCTCGAGCTCGTGGGGATTGCCGTCCGGCGACTGGGGCGGGATCGCTCGGACGTGCCGGTCGACCCTGCACTCTTCACCACCGACGCTGAAGGACTGGTGGCCCGAGCCGACATCGTCATCGAGGTCGTCGGCGGCATCGAGCCGACGCGGGATCTGATCCTGTCCGCCATCCACCACGGCGCCTCGGTCGTGAGCGCCAACAAGGCCCTCCTCGCCGAGGACGGACCCACGCTCTATGCGGCAGCCGACGCCGGGGGAGTGGACCTCTACTACGAGGCCGCGGTCGCGGGCGCGATCCCGATCCTGCGCCCGATCCGGGAGTC
>ENA-UPSM01005796-UPSM01005796.1-activated-sludge-metagenome-genome-assembly--contig:-NODE-5796-length-11896-cov-4.101089_pt1 | contig 11896 bp, 3 predicted proteins | sample MGYA00238181_ERZ773283 | MGnify/ENA primary metagenome ERZ773283 (study PRJEB29023, sample SAMN05720199) | activated sludge metagenome | isolation source: Anaerobic digester | place: Japan... | reverse complement strand
CCAACTTTCCGATTGCGAAATTTATACTTCTTGCGAGCCTTGCCCAATGTGTATGGGTGCAATTTATTGGGCTCGTCCTAAAAAAGTGTATTATGCCAGCACTCGCCACGACGCAGCCGCTGCCGGATTCGATGATTCGTTTATTTATGATGAGTTGAATGTTGATCCGAAAGATCGTGCTATTCCTTTTATTCATCTAGATGAGGAATCTGCAGCAACTCTTTTTAGTACCTGGAATACTTCAGAGCTGAAAAAAGAATATTAGGTATTAATCGAATCGAAGTACTTTAATCGGATTGATTTTTGAAATTATCTTTCCCGGAATTAAAAGCATCAACATACAAATTACGTACGTCGTAATATTGATAATGGCGATACCGGACAGAGTGAAATTTACCGGTACGCTTGAAATATAATATGAACTTTCATCGAGCCCGATGAAGTGGAATTTCCATTGTAAAAAGGCTAGTCCTAATCCTAAGATATTTCCCCACATCATCCCTCGTAATAAAATTGACGCAGCTACTTTCCTGAATGTAATATTGATGAGTTTGTCTTCTGCGCCAAGTGCTTTTAATAATCCGATTTGTCGACTATTCTCGAGGACAAGGATCAATAAAGTTGATATCATCGTAATGCCTGCAACTAGTGATATCAATGTTATAATTACTATCACATTGAGGTTCTGAAGATCGAGCCAATTGAATATTTGAGGATAAATATCGCGTATGGTTTGAACGTTAGTTTGATAGTCGACTCTTTGGTATACTTCTTTGCTTACCTTGTCGAGTAAATCAAGGCTACTCAAATTTACTTCATACCCTCCGATTTCATCTTTCTCCCAATTGTTGATCTTTCTTATTAAATCGAGATTACATAAAATGTAAATATTGTCGAAGTCTTCATTTAATCCCGTGTTATAAATGCCACTGACAATTAACTTGCGCACTTTTTTATCTTGCTGAATAAAAAATACCAAAAACGAATCGCCGACTTTTAAATTTAGTTTTTCGGAGAGTGTTTTTGAAATAGCTACTTGCTGATTTGTAGAATCGTTTAGGTCGGGGAATTTACCTGCCGTCATTTTTTCGCTGAAGAAACTTTTATCGAAATCTTTATCGATTCCCTTAAGTACTATTCCTTGTATTTCTTCTTTGGTTTTTAAAATTCCCGCTTTGTAGGCATAAGGCTGAATGCTTTTTATTCCTTCTATACTCTTAACCGATGAAATGAAAGCAGCATTCTTGCTGATCGGAACATCTTCAAATGAATTATTGCTGTCGAATTTGTGGATTCGCATATGCGACATGAATCCTGTCACCTTACCTGAAATCTCATTTCGAAATCCGGTTACAATCATGACCGATAAAAGCATGGCCAACACGCCCAGCGCAATCCCGATAATCGCAATAACGATAACCGGTTTGCCTGTTTTTCCCGAATCGTTCGAATGCGACAAAATTCTTCCGGCCAGTACTTTTGAAAGATTCAAGTTAAGCGTGTTTTATTTTGGGTAAATTTACCGAATTGTTTAATTACTCTTATGCTAATCCGTACTTCTGTTTGTTCAGCATTGCATTTCAGGCGATTGGGAATCGTTAATTGTGCAACATTGCTTTTAATTATCATTCTCGCCACAGGGTGTAAAGCACAGTCGTTTAATGATACCGCGCACGTAGTAACCGGTGCCGAACGAACTTCCGAGTATTTACCTGCTTTGAAAGGTAAAAATGTTGCCATTGTGGCTAATCCTACGTCTCAAATAAATGGAACGCATTTGGTCGATTCATTAATTTCTCTTAAAGTCAAGGTGAAATTGGTATTCGCTCCCGAACACGGATTCAGAGGCGAGGCAGAAGCCGGTGAACATGTGGAGGATGGTTTTGACAAGAAGAGTGGAGTGAAAGTGGTTTCTCTTTATGGGAACCATAAAAAGCCTACGGCTGAAGATTTAAAGAATATTGATTTAGTTGTTTTCGATATTCAAGATGTAGGAGCTCGTTTTTATACTTACATAAGTACATTGCAATATGTGATGGAAGCATGTGCCGATAATAAAATTCCTTTGATGATTTTCGATCGTCCTAATCCGCATGGTTATTATATCGATGGTCCGGTTCTAGATACTGCATTCAGAAGTTTCATTGGTATGCAGCCTATTCCTGTTGTACATGGAATGACTATGGCAGAATATGCGCTCATGCTTTCCGGAGAACATTGGTTGAACACTAAGAATGTTTGTAAGACTACCATTATCAAAATGACGGGTTGGGATCATAATGTTTTATATCGTCTTCCTATTCCCCCTTCGCCTAATTTGCTAACTCAAGCTGCTATCAATTTATATCCTTCACTTTGTTTCTTTGAAGGTACTAAAGTGAGTTTAGGTCGAGGAACGGACTTGCCATTTCAGCAAATTGGTTATCCCGGAAATCCTGATGGTACAAAAGAATTTACTCCGATTAGCATACCCGGCAAAGCAAAAAATCCCCCTCATGAAGGAGAGAAATGCATAGGATATGATTTAACTGATTTCGGGACATTATACGCCGACCATGGCGGAAAGCTTTATTTAAATTGGTTGATGCAATTGTATAATGATGCGCCTGTGAAAACGGATTTCTTTACTCCCTTTTTTGAAAAGCTTGCAGGAAATGCATTGTTGAGGAAGCAAATAGAATCAGGCGATACCGAAGATCAAATTAGAAATTCATGGGGACCGGATCTCGAGAATTTCAGAGCTATCAGAAAGAAGTATTTGTTGTATACCGATTTTAAATAAAAAAGGAGGACCATTAAGATCCTCCTTTGCACTCGGGTATTGTTAGGGTTACTGGACAGTGAATTTAAATCTGCTCGTTTCGGTTCCGATTTGAATTGTCATAATGTAAATTCCTTTTGCAAATGAAGTTACATTGATGTCGGATGTGTTTTCTCCGTCTTGAGCATTTCTTGTTTCATGCATAATCGTACGACCTGATAAGTCTGTTACGTTTAATTGATAATCAGATTTTTCTTCCGTACTGAATGTGTATGATAATACATCACTTGTAGGATTTGGATATCCAACTAGTTCGAATATTCCTCCATCATCAACTCTTGATGACAATACTGAAGTAGTGAATGTTAATGGAGCAGACCACGTACCCGTTGCTCCTGATGAGCATTTCCCTTTCACTTCAACTTTATATGTTGTATTACTGTGTAATCCTTTTAATTGATATTGACCATTCGAAGGATTGTAGTTTAAAACAATAACACGAATACTTCCTGTTGCTACATTTGTAACTCTAATTCTAACGGTATCCATAGCCGAAGTGTTGCCCCATGCTAAAGTTGCAGATGTCGTTTTGATATTGATCGCTGAAACCGAACTGATATATCCGCAAGTGTCGATTGTGCTGAAATATGCAGGTTGAGAATAAGGACTTGTATATCCATTACATATAGTTTGTACTTGCCATTCGTATGTAGTCGCAGGATTTAGATTCGATACCATTGATCCAGTTGAATATTGAGCTCCGGTAAGTACTTTATAGGTATATGCACTTGATCCTGCAGGTCTATATCTGATTTTATAAGTTTGAGCAGTAGTGTTGTACCAACGTAATGTTGCTTTGTTTGTGTTGATGTTTTCTGCTCTTAAATGTATAGGAGTACTGCCGCAATTTAACGCTGCTCCAAGAGTTTTAAAAGTGCCTGTTTGGCTAATATAGTTACCAGAAGAGCACATTAATTCTACCGACCAATTATATGTAGTAGCCGGTGCTAAGTTTGATAATCTTGTAGAAGATGCATTGCCTGCTAATGTCACCGTATTGATAAGTGAAGAATTTAAAACCCAAAATTTCAATTTTGTTATTTCTCCACTTACAGCCGGATTCCATTGAAGATTTGCCGTTGTGTCACTAAGATTATAGGCTGTAAGCATTTCTGGAGTAGCGCATAATCTTACATTTGGATCTCCAACCGATATTTTTCCCGGATCAGAATTACAACCAAATGCATTCTTCGCAATTACAGTTAATACTTGTGGTGTTCCGATGTTAATTGTAGGTGTTGTTTGTCCGTTAGACCAATTGTAACTAATTGAAGAAGGCTCGTAAGCAGTTAGTTGATATGATTGATTAGGGACATAAGAATACGAAATCCATGGCACCATTGGTTTTTCATTTACAGTAATTGTTAATGAGTCAATGCTAAGCACATTTCCTTGGCTATCTCTTGAGTAAACAAAATATGTTCCTGATTGCGTTGCATTGATCGTAGACGTTGTTTGTCCGCCAGGAGCCCATAATAAATTAGCACCTCCATTAGCGTTTAACATTACTGATTGTCCTGCACAAATTGTTGTTGTCCCTGTTGCTTGAATACTTACCGGTGTAGGTTGGTTTACCTGCGAGATAGTAGTTACTCCTGATATTGCGCTGCAACCATGACTTTCGGTAATTTGTACACTGTAATTCCCTGCTGCATTAACATTGATCGATGCAGTTGTTTCTCCATTTGGCATCCAAACATAACTTGCTCCTGCGCTAGCAGATAAGGTAGTTGATTGGCTTGATGTAATGGTAGTTGGCCCATTCACTGTAATGCTAGCAGTTGGATTTGCCCATGCAGAAACTTGGGTAGTTGATGATGTAGTTGTACATCCGTTACTATTTGCCGCAACTACTGAATAATTTCCTGTTGAGTTTACTGTAATTGATGGTCCTGTTTCTCCCGTCGACCATGTATAGTTTGTTCCTCCTGTAGCTGATAATGTTACACTTCCACCTTGACAGAATGATGTTGCTCCATTAGCAGTTACATTTACTGTGGGATTAGCGGATACCTGAACATTTGTTGCTGTTGATGTTGCACTACAGTTGTTGCTATTTGTTACCGTTACATTATAGTTTCCTGTTGAGTTTACTGTAATTGATGCTGAAGTACTACCGTTCGACCACAAGTAGGATGATCCTCCTGTTGCAGTTAAGGTAACACTACTTCCTTGGCAAAGCGTTGTTGCTCCAGATGCAGTTACTTGGGCAGTCGGTAAAGCGTTAACTGTTACTACTTGACTTGTTGAAGTTGCGGTACATCCATTTGCTCCGGTTACAGTTACTGCAAAGTTACCTGCAGTGTTTACTGTTATTTGCTGAGCCGTTGCTCCATTCGACCATAAGTAGCTTGTTCCTGAAGAAGCAGTTAATGCAACTGATTGTCCGTTACATAATGTTGTTGCTCCTGATGCTGCAATTAATGCTGACGGTTTATTCAATACTGTTACAGCAATTGGAGTAGATACAGCATTGCATCCAGATCCGTTTCCAACTGCAACACTGTAATTTCCTGTTGCATTAACAGTAATCGATTGTGTTGTTTGTCCGCTAGACCAATTATATGTGCTTCCCGGTGATGCTGTTAATGTAACTGTCCCTCCTTGGCAGAAACTTACCGGCCCACTTTGAGTTACTGTTGCTACCGAGGCTCCACACATTTGTTGTGTAGGGTTTAAGTTTATTGCACCATCAATAGTTAACATTACTCGGTCAATTTCTAAATTCGTTGAAGAAGCAGTTAATTGTAAAGTATATTCTTGCGTATTCAAATTGCTAAATGCTATAGCTAATCCTGAACATGCATCTAAGCTGTACCATTGCCATGCCGTGTCAGTAATACAACTGATAGTTTTTTGTGATGTACCGTTAAGTGCAATGCTTACACCTGTTGAAGTACTTGATTTACTTCTTGCTCTTACCCAAACATAATAGTTTGAATTGATGCGAGGAGTAAAGCTATATTCAACAATATTGCCAGATGCCGCAGTGAATCCAATATAAGTTGTATAGTTGCGGAAATCTCCGGCTATCGCACCTGCAGGACGTTGAGTTTTAATAGCTACGTTAGTTGGTGTGTTGTCATACAATTCAGCTTCCAAATTAAAATCTTTAGACCATCTTGAAGGATGAGATGCTTCATGCCATCCATCCAATTGAATAAATACCGGAGCTGAAGGATTCGTATTGTCATAGATGTAAGTACTTCCTTGGCGGCGAATATTGAACTGAAGATTTTGTCCGTTTAAAGTTATTTTAGCTTCTCCTTCAAGTTCCGCATTTCCTTGCATGTTTGAATTTGGTTGAATCGATCCGGTGATAGCATATTTATCTAATGAGCTGTGTTTTCTAATTACAACAAGTTTACGCTGATCACCGGCGTTAAATGAATATCCAGGATTTGTACTGCTTACTGAATATGGAACATCTCCCGGTAATAAATCACCATTTCTTAAGATGTCTTCATAACGACTTGTTATAGCTTGTGCGTATGAAGGCATTGCAGCTTGCCAGGCATATCCTGCAGGATTTGATGGCGCAGGATTAGGAGGGTTGTACGATGCAGCTTCGTTAAAGTATCCTGTGTAGAAGAATTCAGCACCAGTCATGCTTAGTGCTTTTAACAAGCCTAACCATTGTGCTGGACGAATATTTCTTTCTTCGTCTGCATTCCATCCTGCTGCAATAAATGGAGAATATAATTTGTCGTTTTGTTGAAGTTCGTAATATCTTCCTTCAATAATTTGTTTCCATCCAGTCCAAGCACTTGTACCTGTTAACCAGTTGTTTGCCCAACGTGGGTAGAAATCAGGGGTTGCATATATTTGTCCATTGATAGGTTTATTGATAGTTCTGGTTTCACTGTATTTATGACGACTTACCAACCCGCTAATTTGATATTCTGCATAGTTAGCATTGCTAAGACCTGTCAATGTATTTAGGAATTGGTTGCTATAAGCTTTAGCTACTTTCCATTTTCTGTTTCCTAAATATGAGTCCCAGTCATATGAAGTAGTTCCTTTGTCGCTTACTACAGAAGGATCAGCTTGCATTGCGGTTGAAGAAGGCTTGGGAATAACTTCTCCGTTTTCGCAGATAAAGTTTAGTGGTCTTGTTAAGTTATTTAATAATGTTTGTAGATATAACTTTTGTGTCAAGCCATCTTTAATGAACGAATCGACCGGTGCAGCAGGACTCCAATATTTGGTAGTAGAGGTTGAGCCGCTTAATCCGATGAATGTGCCTGTGCTATTTTTTAAATAATGATTTGTAGGAAGCGTTTTGTTTTCGATATAACCAGTGTTCGATGAAAATCCTGCATTTTGAGGATTCATTTGAGCCCAAAAAGTAATAGCTCCGGTTGGCCATTGTGGGTTTTGGTTTGCTAATTGAACCCATGCACCATGGAATTTTGTTGGGTCGTTATATTGAGTATAAGTACTTGTGTTTCCTGAAACTAGAATGGAGTAGTTAAAGTTTTTTGCAAGTTCACGTTGGATTTCTACAGTGTTAGTTATAGCTTGCGCTTGAGTTACTCCCGGCTGGAATTCTCCTCCAAAATAACGAAGGCCAAGCCAATCGAAATTTGCAAGTAGTGTATGATTCTTTTTGTAACGTGGAAGCGGATAAGATCTTAATTGATCAATTGCTGAAGTTGTATAGGTAGGATGCCCCAATGCATATTCATTAACATCAACCGGTCCGCTTATAGCAGATGCTGCCGGAGGTGCAACTGCACTAGCGGCAAATGAGTAATGGTCACCTGATCTAAAATTCTGGAAATGTTTGTAAATGGAATTTGCAGGTAATGCAATGTTATATAGTGCTACCTCATCTATTTGGCCAAATATTCTGTAGTAAGAAGTGTTCGAGTTAATGTCAAATACATTATTGTTTGCATTAGTTGTGTTTTGGTTGAAACGACCTGATGCAGTTGTCGTTGAAAATCCTATTGGCAATTGCCCATCTACCCAGACTTCTTTTTGTCCAGTATTTGAATTATACTTAAATACTAAGTGATGCCAGTTGTTGTCAACGTAGTAACTATACGAGCCTCTTCCGATTCCTTGTAAATCAATAACGAAGTTGTCGCTAACGGTTGCTCCTGCAGAATTAATAACATTTGTTGTGAATTGAATAAATGCGTAACCCATTCTTATAATTACAGCATTGTCTCTTCTGTTTAATAAATTGGTTGAATTAAAGTCGTGATCTGCTTTAAATAAGAACTCAGCAGTAAACAATGAGTCTATGCCTAAATTATTTGTAGCAACTACAGCTTTTCCTCCTGTGCCTAAATTCATTGCATTCCCGATTTCTCCCCGAGTAATGCTGTATTGGCCATTATAAAAGGCAGGATTTAATGCAGATGCATTCATCGAATCTTTTAATGGCGTCGCCCCTTCAAACGTCCAATAGTGTCTCGGCAGATATTGCTGAGCATTCACTTCGGAGAGTGCTCCCGTAAACAAGAGAGCTAACAACAAACTAAGTAAGTTTGGAGTTTTTCTTTTTCTGATTGTAAAAACTTTTTTCATGCGCGTTTTTTCTTTTTTGGCACAACCTTTGCTAGATCACTGCTGTTGGTTGGTTGTGCAATGGAAGCAAAATAGAATATTGCGGCACGAGAAAAGATCTATCGGAAACCATTACATAAATTTGTAAGGTCTGATGGGTTTATTACTTTTTTTTGTCCGGAGAATTTGACGAATTCCCTCTGGAGAAAATAAAGAAATTAGTTTAGTATCGGGTTTTTTGCGGGAAAAAAGAATGTAATGTTTTTCGGTTATTTATAGTGCTTTATGAAACATTAGAAAATTAGCTTCTTTTAATTCTGTTTATATTACAAAAAAAAGAGGGATTGAATAAATTCAGTCCCTCTTTTATGGTTTGGTTTATTACTATTATTCGATTGCAGAGATTTTGATTCGTTCCTTTTGTGTTGAAGTTACGATTTCGGCAATGTATAAGCCTCTAGCAAGGTGAGATGCGTGGTACTCGACTTTTGTTTCGCCTTCTGATACAAATGAATTATCCATTAAAATGTCAACTAGCTTTCCTGATAGGTCATAAATTTTAATCGTGACATTATCGGCAGTACTTAAAGTGAAAGCTAGGTTTACATCACTATTAAACGGATTAGGATAAGCAGAGAATGACGTTGCCATTGGGAGCTCTTCTCCTTCTTTACATGGAATTGTTACAGTATAAGGATTTGCAAATGTTCCGCAACTTCCAAGTTGAACACGTACTTTATAAGTACCGGCAGTAGTTGCTTTGTAACTTGAAGATGTTGCTGAAGAAATTACGACATTGTTTTTGTACCAAACGTAAGCCTGAGCATTAGAGCTATTCACATTGATTGTAACGCTTCCTCCTGCGCAGAATGACAATGGGCCACTTGTGGTCACATTAAAGGTAGCCTGAGGGCTTACAGACACATTAGTGGCGTTAGAGGTTGCGGCGCATCCACCTGCTTGTGTTACTGTTACGGAATAACTTCCGGAAGAGGTTACTGTTAGAGTAGGAGTAGTTGCTCCGTTCGACCATAAGTATGAGGCTCCTGAAGTTGGTGTCAATACGACTGATCCTCCTGTACAGAAAGCCGTTGATCCACTAGCAGTTATTGTTGGAGTTGTTGTAGAGCCGGTTGATGCTGTAACAGGTATAGCAGTACTTAAACTGGTACATCCGTTCGAAGATGTTACTTTACAAGTGTAGTTGCCGGATGTACTTACAGTAATTGATTTACTTGTTGCCCCATTCGACCATAAGTATGTTCCAGTAGCTGATCCTGATGTTAAAGTCACACTACTATTACAGAATGTTGTAGGACCTGATGCAGTTACTGTATTTGTCGGTGCTGCATTTACTGTTATAGGAGTTGCAGATGATGTTTTAGAACATCCTGCTGCTTGGCTTACAGTCACACTATATGAACCTGAAGTACTTACGTTGATGGATTGAGAAGTTGCTCCATTTGACCATAAATAGGTAGCCCCCGAATTTGCTGTTAATGTTACTGATCCTCCTGAGCAGAAAGACGTAGCTCCACTGGCTGTAATGGTAGCCGTAGGGTTAGTCACTGCAGTTACTGCAATTGGAGTTGTATTTGTTGCACAACCATTAGAACCTGTAATTGTAGCAGAATAATTGCCAGTTGTCGTAACGTTAATTGCTTGAGTAGTTGCACCATTCGACCATAGGTAAGAAGATCCTGTAGCTGCAGCTGTTAATGTTACAAATCCTCCGGTACAAAATGTTGTCGACCCTGATGTGTTTACGGTCGATGAAGGTGATGCGTTTACAGTCACTATGGTTGCAGAAGAAGCTTTAGAACATCCTCCTGACTGTGTTACGGTAACAATATAAGAGCCTGATGTGCCTACATTAATTGATTGAGTAGTTGCACCGTTCGACCATAAATATGATGACCCCGAATTAGCTGTAAGTGTTACTGTTTTACCTGAACAGAATGTTGTTGCTCCTCCTGCTGTAATTGTTGCTGTAGGTGCGGTTAACGCTGTTACAGTTACAGGAGTTGTTGTTGCAGTACAGCCACTAGCTGAAGTAATAGTTAATGAATAATTTCCTGAAGTTGATGCAGTAACAGATTGCGTTGTTGCTCCATTCGACCATAAATAGGTTGCTCCTGTAGCAGCGGAAGAAAGTGTTACTGAACCTCCCGGACAGAAAGTAGTTGCACCTGATGCATTTACTACTGTAGAAGGTGATGCATTAACAGTAACAGTTACAGGCGAAGTAATTGCAGTTTGAGTTCCTGATGTTACCGTTGCAGAATAAACGCCTCCTGTACTTACTGTAATAGATTGTGTTGTTGCACCTGTCGACCATAAATATGATGTTCCTGCAGTTGCTGTTAATACAACACTTCCGCCTTGGCAGAAAGTAGTAGTTGATGCAGGAGTAATTGATGCAGTGAATGTACCTAAAGTACAAGGGCCGGCATATGTAGTGTATACTGCTCCAGATGTTGGTGCGATTGTTACTAAATCTATTTCTAATGAAGTAGTAAGAGGTGTAATACCTAATTTGTGGTTAACAAGACTTAAATTGGCAAATGCGATAGCTTGTGATGTTGTTGCATCATATCGATACCATGTCCAGTTCGTGTCTTTTACACATGTAATACTGTTAGTAGTTGTTCCGTCAAGAGAGATTGTAAATCCGGTATTAACACCTGATTTACTTCTTGCTCTAACCCATACATATTGAGTAGTTGCTGTTCCTCTTGGAACGAAATTGTATTCAACAACACCCACTGATTTGAATCCAACGCATGAAGTGAAATTCGTATAATCTCCGGCAACCGTTCCTGCAGGTACATAAGTTCTGATTTCTGCACTTGTTGATGTTGTATTGTCGAATAATTCACCTTCTAAGTTGAAGTTTTTACTCCAATAGTAAGGGTGAGTTGCTTCATGCCATAAATCTAATTGATAAAACACTGGAGCAGAAGTATTCGTGTTGTCATAAATATAAGTGCTTCCTTGCCGACGAATATTGAACTTTAATGTTTGCCCGTTAAGTTTAATCGATGCAACACCACTTAGAGGAGCGTTTCCAACCATATTAGAGTTTGGTTGAATAGTTCCTGTTAAGGCATATTTATTTAGGGTATTGTGTTTTCTTCCGACAACCAATTTAGTTACATCTCCGGCATAGAAAGAATAACCGGGCTGATTAGGATTTGATGCTGCATCAGCAGGAACATCTCCATTCATCAAACTTCCATTAAACATTAAGTCTTCGTATCGCGTCGTAATTGCTTCAGCATAACCCGGAAGAGCCATTTGCCAAACATAATTATTGGGGTTTTGGTATGGCTGCTTAGTAACGAAGTATCCTGTTTGGAAATATTCAGCTCCACTCATGGCAATTACTTTTAAGAATCCTAGCCATTGTGCAGGTCGAGGAATAAGCTCTTCATCAACCCAGCCCGGAGAAACATAAGGAGCAAAAAGTTTATCTCCTAAACTGATTTCTGTATAGCGACTGTCTACGATAAATTGCCATCCATGTGCAGCACCTTGCCAGTATCTCCAAATATTCGG
>ENA-UPSM01005791-UPSM01005791.1-activated-sludge-metagenome-genome-assembly--contig:-NODE-5791-length-11899-cov-7.151131_pt1 | contig 11899 bp, 8 predicted proteins | sample MGYA00238181_ERZ773283 | MGnify/ENA primary metagenome ERZ773283 (study PRJEB29023, sample SAMN05720199) | activated sludge metagenome | isolation source: Anaerobic digester | place: Japan... | reverse complement strand
CGGTCGAACCACAGCACCTGGAGCGCGACGGTGATGACTGGCCAGGTGGTGAACGCCGTGACGACCACGACCACGCTCGCCGGTGCGCCGGGGTTGCGGCTGGCCATCAGCAACCCGAACACCAGGCCCAGGGCCAGCCCGAGCACCGCTGACCGCCACCAACTCTGAACTATCGATCGCATCGTGACCCGCATGGCAATCCCCTCCAAGTAAAGCGTGCTTGACGTAAAGCAACCTTTACTAACATCGGAGCGAAAGTCAAGGTCACTTGACGTGTCCGGTACCCCGACGGAAGCCCTCGATCGGCGCAGCGGCTGGACCGCGGGGCCTTTCTCCGGATGTGCGTCCTTACTCCCGATCTGCGCTGCTGCAAGGACGCACATCCGGAGTAGGGATCTGCGACGGGAGGAAGGCCCAGCCATCCGTCGTGATGCTCGCCACGTGAGGTGTGCGCGCGGCATCCGCGCTTCCTACGCTGTGGGCCATGACTGCGCTGCCCACCGACCTGTTCACCGCGATCGACCACGTCGGCGTCGCCGTGCCCGACCTCGACGAGGCGATCGCCTTCTACACCTCGACCTACGGGATGCGGATGCTCCACGAGGAGACCAACGAGGAGCAGGGCGTGCGCGAGGCGATGATGGCCGTCGGCGACTCCGGGTCCTGCATCCAGCTCCTGGCTCCACTCACCCCCGCCTCGACGATCGCGAAGTTCCTCGACCGCAGCGGCCCCGGCATCCAGCAGCTGGCCTACCGCGTCACCGACCTGGATGCCGTGAGCGCCACCTTGCGAGAGCGTGGGTTGCGCCTGCTCTACGACGCGCCCCGGCGCGGCACGAGCAACAGCCGGGTCAACTTCATCCACCCCAGGGACGCGGGCGGCATCCTCGTCGAGCTCGTCGAGCCGGCCGACTCAGCCCACTGACGGTCACGACGGCGCGCTGACGGGCTCGACGGGTCAGCGCACCAGGGCCTTGCGGTTGCGCATCGCCCGCACGAAGGTGGCGCCGGCAAAGGGCAGGAACAGCGCCCCGGTGAGCAGCGCCACCGCAGCCAACGAGTTGTAGGCCCACACGTCGGTGGCCCGAACGACCTCGGCCTGAGCGTTGGCCCACCAGCCCAGGGCGAGGAACCCGACCCCCATCAGGAGCATGACCAGGGGGCCCACGTAGCTCGTCGGCCGCCACGGCCCCGACCCCGGCATCGTGTTCGACATGCTCTCAGCGTGGCACACCGGGCTCGGCCGAGCCAGCGTTCTGCGAGCCGCCGCGCCCATCCGATGCCGCCCCGGCGGCGACGAGCGTCGGGGCCAACACGACGGCGATGAAGGCCGGGATGACCAGGCCCGAGTCGTTGACCGCGAACCCGACCAGGGCGAGGACGACGGCCCCGCGCAGCACCGGCACCCCGGCATCCACCGGGCGCCAGCCGACCCGCCAGGCCACCACCACGAGAACCACCGTCGCGATCGAGATGGCCAGCAGCGGCGGGGACCCGAGGTTGGTGAGGTTCTGCGCGAGCTTGCGCCCGAGCACCGAGCCCGCCTCCCCCGAGATCACCGTGTCGACGAACTCGCCGAGGTGGGTGCGCGACGCCTGCGGGCGCCGCCAGTCGAGCCAGGAGATCGCCCCGACGAGCAGCCCGGCCGCCACGACAGCCACCACCGACCGGCGCAGCGTCAGCCGGACGCCAGCGACACCGGCGATGACGACGAGCCCACCGAGCAGCAGCCCCGGCGGGCCGCCGAAGTCGGCACCGAGCGACGGCAGGCCCTCGATCGCCAACAGCACGACGAGCAGCCCGAGCCCCAGCCCCACCGCGACCTGGCGCGAGCGCCACCGCGCCCTCGCGACCCAGGCGACGAGCACGAGCGCCGCCAGCCCGTAGAGCGCGAAGCTCGTGTTCCCGAAACCGTAGAACCGCCCACCGACGGTCGGGTTCTGCCCGAAGACCGACCCGAGCTGCAGCCGCGACCCGAGGAGCACGTCACCGGCGAGCACCACCACCGTGAACAGCGCCAGGGTGCGCAGCGCACCCAGCGGATGCCGTCGCTCGGCACCCAGCGCGACCGCCGCCACCAGCGCGGTCACCGCCACGAGGATCGCGACGAACACCGCGGCCGGGGCCGGCATCTGCCACCAGGGCACCAGGTTCGCGGCAAACGTCGAGATGGGCACGGCAGCCACCGCGACACCGCCGACGACCAGCGCCCGGGGCAGCTCTCGCGACGCCCCGCGACGCCACCAGCTCCACGCACCCAGGGCCGCCCAGAGGGCGAAGCCCACGGCCAGCCAGGCCGTCACCTGCGGGCTCACCGATCGCAGGGTCGCGGCCCGCGTCTCGAACCCGACGAGGCCATCGACCCGCTGACCGGCCGACGAGGCCCCCGAGACCACGGACACGGCCCGCCCGCTGATCGGTGCGTCCTCGACCCCGACCCGCTCGAGGGCCGTGGCCGTGAGGTCCTGGAGCTGGATGGCGCCGGGCTGCCGCGTCGAGCCCGAGGTCAGCAGGCCCTCGCCGAACGACGGACCGCTCGCCACGACCGCCCGCGGTCGCACGCTGGAGTCACCGTCGCCGAGCCCGGCCACGACGACGTCGGCCCCGGGTGCCGCCCCGACGACCTGGGCGACGAGCGCGTCGAGGCGCGCCACGGCATCCGCCCGCTCGGGCTGGGTGACCGGCAGCGCTCCCCCGTCGACGAGCACCACGGGGCACTCGACACTGGTCGGCACCGTGTCGGAGTACGTCGACCCCACCGAGCCGTCAGGGTCGGCAGCACCGATCGCCGCGCCCGCCCCGCTGCTCTGCAGGCACGCCCCGGATGCCGCGACCGCCTCGGCGAGCAGCCCCGGTCTGGCGTCGTAGGAATCTGCAGCGGCAGCAGCCAGGTAGTCCGACCAGTACGGCACGAGCCCACCGACCGGGGGCAGCGGCTCGCGGCACGGCCCGGGCAGGTCCCCCGCGCGTCGCCCGGCGGAGAGGGTGAGCCAGCCGTCGATGGCGCAGGAGCGGCTGCGCACCGCCCGCACGGTCAGCGACCCGGAGGCGCCCTGCTCGACGAGCGCCGTGAGGGCCGGCAGGTCGTCGCGCTCGAGGTCGGACCAGGCGAGCCCGGGCGCGCCGACGATGACGAGTGGCGGGGTGTTTGAGGCCGTGGCTGTCGTCGCGGACGTCGCGGCGGAAGCCGTCGCCCACGCCCATGGTGTGGCCGCGAGGCCGAGGGTCGCGGCAACGAGAGCCATGGCGGCGACGAGGGCGCGGCGCATCATCCCCGCACCAGCTCGTGGGTGGCGATGACCACGAGGGATGCCGTCCACGCGAGGGGGGCGACCGCGGCCGGTCGGCCGTCGTGCAGCACCTTCTCGGGGTAGGAGCCGGCCTCGGTGCGGTGGTCACCGAGCCATTTCAGGAGGATCTCGGCCTTGCTCGGGTAGCCGTTCGCGGCCCACGCGGCGGCGAACAGCGCGGTGGTCGGGGTCCAGCTGATGCCGTCGTTCTTCCACGAGGCGCCGGGCGCCAGCCCCCCGGCCGGGCGCAGCATCGAGGTCTGGGCCCGGTCGATGGCCGTCAGCACCTCGACGTCCGCCTCCGTCGGCCCGATGGGGGCGACGAGGAACGTCACGGCGGCATCCGAGGCCGAACCGCCGAGCAGTCGCGGGTAGCCGTTGGGGCCGAAGTGCTTGCGAACCTGCGCCGCCAGGGTGTCCGAGGCGGCCCGGGCCCGCTCGGCCAGCGCGTACTCCCCCACCAGGGGCAGCACGACCGCGCCGCTGCGCAGCCCGGCGAGGACGGCGGCCGCGGTGCCCAGGGTGAGGGTGTCCTCGACGATCTCCCAGTAGTCCGACGACGCCGGCGGCAGGGCGGTCGCCTCGTCGAGGGAGTCCAGCAGCTTGGTGCAGCTGCGCACGAGCAGGGAGGTGAGCGGGGTGAGCAGCTCGGTGGCCCGCTCAGGGGCCTGCGCCGCGATCTGGCCAGCGCCCCACACCACCCAGCCGGTGCCGTCGAGCTGGGCGACGCGGTCGTCAGGGGGGCGCCGCGTGCTCGGGTCGTAGCGCGCCTCGAACCCGCCGTCCCTGCCCTGGACACCGCGCAGCCAGCGCAGCTGGTCGGCCGCTGCGTCGTGGTGGCCGACCCGGGCCAGGGCTGCTGCCACGAACGAGACGTCCCTGGGCCACGCGTAGCGCCACCGGTCGGTCCACCCCGCCACGGAGACCTTGAGGTCGGCGGAGAGGGCGCGCAGGTCGAGCAGGGCAGAGCGGAGCACGTCGTCACCCGCGTCGAGTCGGGTCTGCACCCACGGGGCGCACGAGGCGAGCCACGCCTGCTCCTCCTCGAGCAGGGCAGCCGTCTGGACGCGGTCGGCGAGTACCCGCGTGCCCGGCACCACGGCATCCACCCGTCCCACCGGGACGATCTCACGGCTCCCGCCCCCGCCGAAGGCCACCGTCTCCCCGTACAACGGCACCTCGGCGCGCATGATCCGCTCGGTGATGCTCCAGTACGCCGTGCCCGAGTAGGCCAGCAGCCCGACCCCACCGAGCAGCACGCGGCGGCGGGTCAGGGCGATCGGGGACACGACGAAACTGTATGCCGGATGCCCGAGCAGGGCTCCCGACCCCCGTGAGCCGGATCACGCTGTGGGCACCGTCATACGCACGCGACCGCGGCCGGGTCGGCGGCTAGGTTCACGCAAGACCCAGCCTTCGCCGCCAAAGGAGCACGACCGCATGGACCAGATCCGCGAGGCCATCCTCTCCGGGGACCGCACCGAGCAGACCTACGCCGGGATCGAGGTGCCGAAGACCTATCGGGCCGCGACCGTGCACAAGGACGAGGCCCTGATGTTCGAGGGTCTGGCCAGCCGCGACAAGGACCCGCGCAAGTCCCTGCACGTCGAGCAGGTGCCCACCCCCGAACTCGCGCCCGGTGAAGCCCTCGTCGCCGTCATGGCCAGCGCCATCAACTACAACACCGTGTGGACCTCGATCTTCGAGCCGGTGTCGACGTTCGGGTTCCTCGAGCGCTACGGCCGCACCTCGGAGTTCGCCAAGCGTCACGACCGCGACTACCACGTCGTCGGCTCCGACCTCGCGGGCGTCGTCCTGCGCGTGGGTCCGGGTGTGACCAAGTGGAAGCCCGGCACCGAGGTCGTCGCGCACTGCCTGTCCGTCGAGCTCGAGGACGCCGCCGGTCACGACGACACGATGATGGACCCGCAGCAGCGGATCTGGGGGTTCGAGACCAACTTCGGCGGTCTGGCCGAGCTCGCGATCGTCAAGGCCAACCAGCTGATGCCCAAGCCCACCCACCTGTCGTGGGAGGAGGCGGCATCTCCCGGCCTGGTCAACAGCACGGCCTACCGCCAGCTCATCTCGCGCAACGGCGCCCACATGAAGCTCGGTGACCGCGTGCTCATCTGGGGTGCGTCGGGCGGATTGGGCTCCTACGCGACCCAGATGGCCCTGGCCGGCGGCGCGACCCCGATCTGCGTGGTCTCCTCCCCCGAGAAGGCCGCGATCTGCCGCGCGATGGGCGCCGAGCTCATCATCGACCGCTCCGCGGAGGGGTACCGGTTCTGGAACGAGGACGGGACGGCGCAGAACCCCAAGGAGTGGCAGCGCCTGGGCAAGAAGATCCGTGAGCTGACCGGTGGGCACGACGTCGACATCGTCTTCGAGCACCCCGGCCGCGAGACCTTCGGCGCCAGCGTCTACGTCGCCCGCAAGGGCGGCACGATCGTCACGTGTGCGTCGACCTCGGGGTACATGCACGAGTACGACAACCGCTACCTGTGGATGAACCTCAAGCGCATCGTCAGCTCCCACTTCGCGAACTACCGCGAGGCGTGGGAGGCCAACGAGCTCATCGACCGCGGCCTGATCCACCCGACCCTCAGCCGCACCTACCGCCTCGAGGACGTCGGTACCGCCGCCCTGGACGTGCACCGCAACCTCCACCAGGGCAAGGTCGGTGTGCTCACCCTGTCGCCCGAGGAGGGCCTCGGCGTGAGCAACCCCGAGAAGCGGGCCCGCTTCGAGAGCGAGATCAACCGCTTCCGCAACGCCTGACCTTTCCCGACTTCGTGCGACTTGGGTGCGGTTCTGCGCCACACACCGGCCCAGACCGGTGCCGAAGTCGCACGAAGTCGGAGAGGGATGCCGTGGCGCCCGGCGGCCTCATCTCACCGTAGGGTTGCCGCGGGAGGTGTGGCGTGGACGTGTCGAGGCTGTGGAGCCCGGTGACCCGGTGGGGTGAGTTCCGGCGACGGCAACTCGCGGCGCTCGAGGAGAGCAACCGCATCGCGGCCCGGGCGACGGACGCCGAACCCGCCGACGTCGACCACACCGCCCCCGCCTCCGCCTCCGCCCCCGGCGACGGCGACGGCGACGGCGACGGTGACGCGGTCGTCCAGCCCCAAACCCCCACCGGGAGCTCCGAGGAATCCCGCACCTCGGCATCCTCGCCGTTCGTCGTCGACCCGACCCAGCCGACGGTCACGCCCTACGGTGTCATCGGCCGCCCGCTCAACCGCCACTCGCCGTTCTACATCGGCTTCTTCGGCGCCACGGGGGCGATCATCGCCATCGGCCTGTGGCGGCTCGTCGGGCAGATCACGACGACGCTGACGCTGCTCGTCGTCTCCCTCTTCATCGCGCTCGCACTCAGCCCGATCGTCGACGGCCTCGTGTCGCGGGGCGTGCGCCGGGCCGCAGCCGTGGCCGCCGTCTTCAGCGGGTTGCTCGTGATCTTCGGCGTGATCCTGGCCGTGGTCATCCCGCCCGTCGCCCTCGAAGGGGCGGAACTGGCGCGACAGGCCCCCGGATACGTCGAGCAGCTCCTTGATGCCCGCTGGGTGCGCGACCTCGACGCGAACTATGACGTCCTGGACACCCTCCAGGCCGAGATCCGAGCGCGGGCCATGGACCAGTCGTTCATCCAGGGGGTGCTCGGCGGCATCTTCGGGGTGGGCAGAGCCGTGCTCAACGGCACCTTCCAGGTCTTCACGGTGCTCGTGCTGACGCTGTACTTCCTGGGGTCGCTGCCGCGCGTCAAGCAGGCTGGTTACGCCCTCGTGCCGGCCTCGCGGCGGTCCCGCGTCGAGCCGCTGTCGGAGGAGATCATGCGCCGGGTGGGCTCCTACGCCCTGGGCCAGGTCTCCATCGCCACCCTGAACGGGGTGCTGTCGTACCTGATGATGACCCTCGTCGGCATCCCGTACGCCGCGGTGCTCGCCGTGACCGTCGGCCTGCTCGGGCTCATCCCGATGATCGGTGCCACCCTCGGGGCGGTGCTCGTGTGCGCCATCGCGTTCGTGTCCGAGCCGAACACGGCGCTCATCGCGGGCGTGTACTACCTGATCTACCAGCAGGTCGAGAACTACCTCGTGGCGCCGCGGATCATGCAGCGCACGGTGTCGGTACCGGGGCCGGTGACGATCGTCGCCGCCCTTGCCGGCGGCGCGCTGCTCGGGGTGCTCGGCGCCCTGCTCGCGATCCCGGTGGCCGCCGGGCTCCTGTTGCTCTACGAAGAGGTGCTGGTCCCGCGCCAGAACCGCGCCTGACCGCCCCCTACGGCTCAGGGGCGGGCGGCGTGCCGGGCCGACCAGCAGCGGGTGTGCCAGTGCCGCCGCTCATCGATACCGCCGACCCCCTGGGCCGGCCACACGACGACGTGCGGCGTACCGACGGCAATGCCCTGGTGACACCCCGGGCACCGGTACTCCCGGGTCGATGACGCCCCCGACAGCTGGCGGACGTGCCACGGACGGCCCGAGTAGGTCTGGGTACCGACCTCGCTGGCGCCCGAGAGCGGCCGGGACTCGAGGTCGCGGCGGCGGCGGTTGGCCCTGGGCATGCCGCCCATGCTTCCAGACGTCGTCAGCCCGTGACGCGCGCGCTCGTCGGGTCGTACATCGGACGCAACGACACCACGGCCGGATGCCGGGTCCCGGCGACATCGACCTCCCACTGCCCGTCGGCGAGCCACTGCGGCGTCACCGGCCCGTCGCCGCCGACGAACGCCAGGCCCACCGCGCCGCCGAGGGTCCAGCCGTACGACGCCGAGCGCACCTCCCCGACGACGACACCGTCGCGTAGCACCGGCTCGGCGTGGAAGAGCAGCGGTTGGGGGTCTCTCAGCAGCACCTGGACGAGCCGGTGGTGCGGTGTGCCCCGCTCCTTGGCCGCCAGGGTGGCCTCGCGCCCGACGAACCCGCCCGGCTTGTCGAGGGCGACGGCGAAACCGAGCCCGACGCCGTAGACGTCGTCGGTGTTGTCGATGTCGTGGCCGAAGTCGCGGTAGCCCTTCTCCATCCGCAGGCTCGACAACGCCTTGAGACCCACGGGTCGGATGCCGTGCGCAGCACCCGCCGCGAGGACGGCATCCCACACCTCGCCCGCGTGCGAAGCGGGCGCGTACAGCTCCCACCCCAGCTCACCGAGGTAGGTGATGCGGATGGCGAGCACCTCGACACCGGCGATGTCGACGCGGCGCGCCGCCCGGAACGGGAAGGCCTCACTCGACCAGTCAGCGCCGGGAGCAGCCTGCGCGAGGGTCGCGCGGGAGCTGGGGCCCTGCACGGTGAGCAGCGCGAGCTCGGTCGTGACGTCCTCGACGGTGGCGTCGGCGTCTCCGACCGCCCGCCGCAGCTGGCCCAGCGCCGACCCGTGCGCGGTGTCGGACACGACGACGAGGAAGTCGTCCGCCGCCAAGCGGGTCACCGTGAGGTCTGCCCGGATGCCACCGTCCTCCCCGAGCCACTGGGTGTACGTGATGACCCCGTCGCGCTCGTTGACCGCGCCAGCGCTCAGGCGGTCGAGCACCACGCCGGAATCAGGCCCGCGCACCGCGAACTTGGCCATGAACGACATGTCCATGAGCCCGACGGCCTCGCGCACCGCCTCGTGCTCGGCGCGCCAGTTCGCGAACCACGGGTGGTGCCCCCAGCCTGGTTCGTCGGTGGGGGTCTGCCCACGCCCGGCGTACCAGGCCGCGGACTCCCAGCCGCTGACGTCACGCAGGCGGGCACCCTCCGCGACCAGCCGGTCGTGCACGGGTGAGGTGAACTCGCCACGCGCAGAGGTGAGCTCGATGCCCGGCGTGTGAGCGGCATACACGGTGCCGAGGATCTCGGCGGTGCGCTGCGCTCGGTGCGTCGGGTTGAGCTGCCAGTCCCGGAAGCGGGCGACGTCGAACCCGGTGACGTCGACGTCGGGGTGGCCGTCGGCGACCCACTGAGCGACGATGCGGCCCATCCCGCCAGCCGACAGGATGCCGACGGAGTTCAGCCCCGCACACACGAAGTAGCCGTGGATGCCGGGAGCCTCACCCACCGCCGGCGCGAGGTCGGGGGTGAAGGACTCGGGCCCGCAGAAGAACGTGCGGATGCCGACGGTCTCGACAACCGGTACGCGCGCGATGGCGCGCTCGACGAAGGGGCCCATCCGGTCCCAGTCGGGGGCGATCTCACCGAAGGAGAAGTCGCGTGGGATGCCGTCGACGTTCCATGCGGCGGCGACCGGCTCGAAGAGCCCGACCATCATGCCGCCGCCCTCCTCGCGGTAGTAGCCGTAGGAGGCCGGGTCCTCGAACACCGGCGCGTCCGGGCTCATGCCGTCGATCGGCTCGGTGATGAGGTAGTAGTGCTCGGCCGCCTGGTTCGGCACGACGACGCCGTTGCGCTCGGCGAGCTCACGGGCCCACATGCCCGCGCAGTTGACGACGACGTCGCACTCGACGTCACCGGCATCCGTGCGGACCCCGGTGACCTCCTCGACGAGCCCGCGCGGGCGGGTGACGACCTGCTCGACCCGCACCCCCTCGACGATCCTGACCCCGAGGTTGCGGGCCCCTCTGGCCAGGCTCATCGTGACGTCGACCGGGTTGACCCGGCCGTCGCCCGGCACGTGGAAGCCCGCGAGCAGGTCGTCGGTGCGCGCCAGCGGGAAGAGGTCGGCCATCTCCTTCGGGCCGATCTCCTCGACCTCGAGGCCGATGTGGCGCTGGAACGCCGCGACCCGGCGGTACTCCTCGAGCCGGTCCGCGTCCGCAGCCGCCTCGATGAGCCCGACCGGCTTGAACCCCGTCGCCACACCCGTCTCCGCCTCCAGGCGGGCATAGAGATCACGCGAGTACAGCCGCATCCGGGTGTTCGTCTCGCTCGTGGAGCCGAAACAGGTCATCAGGCCGGCCGCGTGCCACGTCGTGCCGGACGTCAGCCGGTCACGTTCGAGCACGAGGACATCGGTGATGCCCAGATGCGCCAGGTGGTAGGCGATCGAGGCGCCGATGACGCCTCCTCCGATGATGACGACCCGGGCCCGCGCCGGCAATGCTGTGCTCACCCGCCCAACCTATCCACCCCGCGCCCGGCTCGGCCCACCCCACCTGTCGAGCACTCGGCTCGCCGCAGGTGGCGAGCGCCCGGCTCCTCCACCCTCGTCCCCCCTCCCCCGTCGAGAGGAGGCAACACGCAGGCGGCGAGCCCACGGCATCCGCGTGTTGCCTCCTCTCGACCCACCCCGCAAGCGCCGCGTCAGCCTCAGCGGGGCGGCACCCACCCCCAGGTGAACCAACTTTGGGATGCTTCACGTGGTGGGCCAGGGCTCAGATCCGGCCTGTGGACAACTCGGACGCAGCCTCTCAGCGCGGCAGAGTCGTCTGATGCCGCCACCTGCCCTGCCGCCGCTGCCCTCGGGGCCACTGTCCCTGGCGACGGCGCGCAGCCTGGGACTGCGTGACCACCAGTGGCGGCTCCCGCAACTGGTGCGCACGACGCAGTCGGTTCGCTCGGTGTCCGAACCCACGAACGCCCGCGAGCGCGCCCACGCCTTCCGGGCAGCCCTTCCACCCGACGTCATCTTCTCGCACGTGACGGCGGCTCAGCTCTGGGGTCTTCCCCTGCCGCTCGCTCTCCAGAACCAGGTGGAACTCGACGTCATGCGCGCCAGCGACCGGGGGCGCATCGAGCGCCGCGGCTGCATCAGCCACCGGGGTGGTGAGCGGCGCACGTCGACCACCGTTCACGGCATCCCCGTCACCTCGCTCGTCGACACGTGGGTGGACCTTGGCGAGGTGGTGGGGCGCGGGCTCGACCGAGATGACCTCGTGGTGGCCGGGGACGTCGTCGCGACCCGAACCTCGAGGGTCCCGCTGGGTTCACCGCTCGCGGATGCCGTGGCCCCCCTCGCGTCCGCACTTGCGGCTCGGGTGCGCCCCCGCAACAAGGCCCTGCTCACGTCGTCCCTTGAGCTCGTGCGACCGGGGGTGCGCTCCCCCATGGAGAGCAGGTCGCGCCTGGTCTTCGTCGACGCGGGATTCCCTGAGCCTGAGGTGAACGGGCACGTGCACACCGCTGATGGCGGATGGCTCGCCGAGTGCGACCTGCTGTGGAGGGCACAACGAGTCGCCGGCGAGTACCAGGGAGCCGTGCACGCCGGGATTCGTGCCCGCAGCCGCGACGCGTACCGCAACGGTCTGCTCGCGGACGAGGGCTGGCTGGTGCTCGAGATCTTCGCCGAGGACCACACCGACCCCTACCGGAAGACGCTCCTGCTCAACCGGTTCGCGCGAGCACTCGACCTCGACCCCGCCACGCTGCGCATTCCTGGCTGATCAGCACTGGGCAGATCAGCACTGGGCAGGTCCGGGCCCAGGTCGAGAGGAGGCAACACGCAGGCGGCGCACGGCCGGCATCCGCGTGTTGCCTCCTCTCGACCCGCATGAACCATCACGGGGATGCTTCACGTGGCGGGCCAGAGCTCGGATCCATCCGGTGGACGCATCCGGATGACGGTTCAGCGCAGGACCCGGATGCTGGTCGGGCGCAGGACCCGGATGCCGGGTCAGGCGTAGGTGCGGAACCCGCGCCCGGTCTTGCGCCCCAGGTAGCCGGCGG
>ENA-UPSM01005772-UPSM01005772.1-activated-sludge-metagenome-genome-assembly--contig:-NODE-5772-length-11935-cov-3.679377_pt1 | contig 11935 bp, 10 predicted proteins | sample MGYA00238181_ERZ773283 | MGnify/ENA primary metagenome ERZ773283 (study PRJEB29023, sample SAMN05720199) | activated sludge metagenome | isolation source: Anaerobic digester | place: Japan... | reverse complement strand
TAATATCTTTTTCTTTTGATATCTTTATTTGTATAATGATCGTTCTTCTATGTTATTTGCTATTAAAACTACCTAAATTAATTAATATAAAAGTAATAGAGTCGTCATATAAAGTTATTTTGTCGATCTTCTTTCCTATTTTAAGTCTTGCTTTTTTTATTGCCAGTATCTTCTATCTTCTTTCAGGATATGTTTACTTTGAATGGGGTTCTTTTTTGAATTATCATCACTACGATGCGGCCATTAAAGCAGACGTAACCAATGTTTTTATCGATTATATTGTGTCTTTTAAGACCATTTTTATATTTATTTTTTTGATAGCGTCTTCAATATTAGCAAAAATAGCTTATGATTATTTTTCAATAAATAATCATAAATTACCTATATTGATATTATCCTTATTATCATTTTGCGTTTTATCCGTGTTTCAAAATTTTAGTTCCAAACCGTATGACCCAGCCGTTTATTCACCTTTTATTTTGGCCTTTGTGGAAAAGGCGAATACGGATGGGATTCCGGAATATCTTATTAAAGATATAAATATATCAAATTTCACATATCAAAGCGGTAGTTATAGTAAAAATGAGGATCTGGATTTATTCAAAGGATTTGCCAAAGGCTTCAATGTTATTTTTATTGTCTTAGATTCCGCGAGAAAAAACAATGTCAGTGTTTATAAATACAAAAGAGAAACAACACCAACCATCGACTTTCTTTCGCAAAAAGGTTTGGTTTTTCATAACGCTTACATAACTCAGCCAAGAACGGTAAAAACATTAGGATCACTGGTATTGGGAGTATATCCAGATCCTCGGAAGCGAAGCTTAGTATGGGAGCCTATGAGGATTAAGGGTAAGGATAATTTTCTTAGTCGAGTTATCAAAAATAACTATGATATTTACTACGGAACCAATGCAATCGATTTTGGCAAAGATGGTGTCAGTAATTTTTTGGATGTTGCATCAAACAACAAAATATCAAGAAAAGTTGAATGGGAAATGCTAAAAAAGAAATACAATTATAGAGAAAGTTTTGAGGATGGCAGGCTTTTAGTAAAAGATTTTCTCCAATGGAGTCAAACAAACATTAACAAGTATGTTGCAATACTCTGGTTTAATAATGCTCATATGCCTTATATCTCCCAACTGAAGAAATTTGGAGAAAACAGTGCCATAGATAAATATGATAATTGCATTTATGATATGGATACTTATCTATCAATTTTGGTTCAAGGTTTAACAAAACAATCAAAATTGAAACACACTTTATTGATCATTATGAGTGATCACGGTGAAGCTGCTGGTGATAAACTTGAAACAGGTCGTGGCCATTCCCTATACGATTTCTCGGTTAGAATTCCATTTATAATTTATAACGAAAAAATACCTCATTGCATTGATTTATATAATAGATTTCAGCCACAAGATATACCATCAACCATACTCTATATGATTGGACTTCCCTATCATTTAAATCAATCGGAGGTTATTTTTAATAAATCGAGTCAGGAGAAAATATATTTCAGTACGATATATCAGGATTATAAATTGGGTATGCAGGATAAAAATATAAAATTTACGTATGTTCCCAAGTATGATTATGTTTCTTTCTATGATACAAATAAAGATCCCCAAGAAAATGAGAACATTGTCCAACAATTTAGTCGTAAGGAGATTGAAAAATTCAAAAACGACGCACTTAGATGGTACAAATACCAGATATCTTATTTAAATAAATTGTTTCCCCCCATAGAATAAAGATTTGTTTCTTGACAAACCCTCCTCGGCCTGTCTATTTTCTGTGACCCTTTTGCATACGAGACGGGCGGACCGGCAAAAAAACCGCCCTAAAACGGAGGTGAACCATTTCGATTATTTATCTTGTGCGACACGGCGAAACGGCGTGGAACTGGAACCAGCGCATTCAGGGCCAAACGGATGTTCCTCTCCATGAACGGGGACGTGAGCAGGCGAAAGCCCTGGCGGCCCGTCTGGAATCCGTGCCGCTGGATCGGATCTATACCAGCGACCTCGGCAGGGCGCTCGAAACCACCCGAATCATCGCGGCCCGACAACCTCAGACCGTCCCGATTCTGCCGATGCCGGAGCTCCGGGAATGCGATTACGGCCGGTGGGCGGGTCTCACCTATCAGGAGATCAGCGAACGCTTCCCGGAAGACTGGGAGGCCTGGCTGCAAGGAGGCCGAGTCGGGAACCCCACCGGCGGCGAAAATTTTCTATCGCTGCAGCAAAGGGCCGGCCGTGTTTTCGATATGGCGGCGCGGGAAGCGCGGGAAGGGGGAACCGTTTTGATATCGGCCCACCGAGGGCCGCTCCGGGGCATCCTCTGCCATGCCCTCGGGCTGGATCCGAATTTTCGAAGCCGTTTTTTGATGACCAACTGTTCGCTCTCGGCGCTGGAATACCATCCGGAGCACCGGACCCGCCTCATCCTGATGAACGACACCTCCCATCTTTCCGGATTGCATAGGCTGGGTGCCGTCGGGGATTCAACAGAATGATCCGGGAGGGGGGAACTCCGGAAGAGGTGCGGTTCATCCACGACAGAAGGAGACACGGCGCCGCCCCGCTCCGTCGAAGCAGATAGCGGATGTTGGGGTGAAAGAAAAGGACTAAGCCGGCTGTGGCTGGGCCTCTTCCTTTTCCTCCTTCTTCTTTTTCTTTTTGGTCTTCGCCTCCGGCGGCAATTCCGCAGCGGCTTTCTTTGCCTTAGGGGCTTCTTTCTTGGGTTGCGCCAGTCGTTCCGCCTTCAGCGCGGCCAACTTGGCCGTCCGCGCCTCATCAGCGTCGATCGCCTTCAGACGCGCCGCTGTCTGCTGAAGTTTTGCCTTCAATTCCTTGACCTGTACGTCCCGCGCCGTTTTCTTCTCATCCGCTCCCTTTTCGGCGAGAAGAGCCAGACGCTTCTGCAATTTCGCCTCCAGAACGGCCTTCTGCTGCAGCCTCGTTTCCTTGCTTTTGGATGCCATCGAACTCTCCCTTTCTGTTGTCCGCAATCCGAACTCTTTTGCAGCCTTCCCGCGTGCGAGCCTTTCGGGAAGCTTCGCTTATCAGGATTTCAGAGGAAAATCCAGTTCAATCGGCTTTTTCGACAGCCGGAGCTTCTGCCAGGAGGGCCCGGATCTCCTCCCCGTCGAGCTTCTCCTTTTCGAGCAGGAGACGCGCTCCCCGGATCAATGTCTGCTTCTTGGCAGTCAGGATCGCCTTGGCCCGTTCATATTCCCGGCTGATGATCTCCCGGACCTCCCGGTCGATCAACTCGGCGGTCGCCTCGCTGTAGTTGCCCGATTCTTTCGGACCGACGCCGAGGAAGAGAGGCTGTTTATCCCCCGCCAGGTAAACCTGTCCGAGGGACGCACTCATGCCGTACTCGCGAATCATGCTGCCGGCGATGTCGGTCGCCCGCGAGAGGTCGTTGTGGGCGCCGGTGGAGATGTCCCCGAAAATCAGTTCCTCCGCGGCCCGTCCCCCCAGTAGCGATGCGATCTTGTTCTCCAGCTCGGTCTTTTTCATCAGGAAACGGTCTCCCGTCGGGACCTGCATCGTGTAGCCGAGAGCGGCAACGCCGCGGGGAATGATCGAGATCTTCTGCACGGGATCGGTGCCGGGGAGCGAGAGGGCCACCATGGCGTGTCCCATTTCGTGGTAGGCGACGGTTTCCCGTTCGCTGGCGTTGATCAGGCGGTTCTTTTTTTCCAGGCCGGCGATGATCCGCTCGACAGCCTCTTCGAATTCCTCCATCCCCACCTCGTTTTTGTTCCGCCGCACGGCCAGCAATGCCGCCTCATTGACGAGGTTCGCCAGATCGGCGCCCACCATCCCGGGGGTCATATTGGCCAGTTTCTCCACGGACAGGTCCGCAACCGCCTTGATTTTCTTCAGGTGAACCCGGAGAATCTGCTCCCGTCCGACCTTGTCCGGCCGATCGACGAGAACATGGCGATCAAACCGGCCGGGGCGCAACAGCGCCGGATCGAGGATCTCCGGGCGGTTCGTCGCCGCCATCAGGATCACGCCGACCTTCGGATCGAACCCGTCCATCTCGACCAGGAGTTGGTTGAGGGTCTGTTCCCGCTCGTCGTGACCGCCGACGGCGCTGAAACCGCGTGCCTTCCCCAGCGCGTCGAGTTCGTCGATAAAGATGATGCAGGGGGCCTTTCCCTTGGCCTGGGTGAAAAGGTCCCGGACACGGGCCGCGCCGAGGCCGACGAACATCTCGACGAATTCCGAACCGGAGAGGCTGAAAAAGGGAACGCCGCTCTCGCCGGCGACCGCCTTGGCCAGCAGGGTCTTGCCGCTCCCGGGCGGACCGACCAGCAGGATGCCCTTGGGAATGCGTCCGCCGATTTCCGTGAACTTGCCCGGCGTCTTCAGGAATTCGATGACCTCGACCAGCTCCTGTTTGGCCTCATCCACCCCCGCGACGTCGGCGAAGGTGACGTTGAGTTCGTTCTCCATGTAGATCTTCGCCTTGTTCTTGCCCAGGGTCATGAAGCCCGCCTGCTGGCCGCCCATCCGTTTCATCAGGAAATACCAGACGCCGACGAACAGCAGCAGCGGGAAGATCCACGAGAAGAGGTCGCGCAGGAAGGTGGATTCGATTTCACCTTTGAAGGAGACGGGATACTGTTCGAGCATTGCGGAGAGATCCGGATCGACGCGGATCGTTTTGAACAGCTTGAAGTCCCCCGCTTCTCCGTCGACCTTCATTTTCCCTTGGATCTGGTTGGCCGTAACGGCAATCTCCGTCACCTTGCCCGCCTTCAGGAGATTGAGAAACTGGCTGTACGGGATGATCTGGGCGGCGAACATCGATGCGATATAATTCTGGACAAGCAGGACCACCCAGATTCCCAGCAGAACATACCAGATCGAAAATTTATAATGTTTCTGCATATTTCATTTTCCCCTCGCAGGCCTTTTCATCTTCCTGTATCGGACCCGGATACGATTGCCCGAAAAAGGGGCAATTCGTCGATTTGATCACGACTTCAATATGGGACTTCCCCGGCATTTGTCAAGTATCGAACAGCATTAAAAGATTGCCGGTCGGAAGTTCCGCTTTGCCCCCGTTGTCCTTGACAGGATTCTTTTTTTCTCCTATGGTCGGACCGCTTCGATCCTAATCGGCAAAGGGGGAGTCATGAATCTTCTGGAAGAAAAGCTTGCCACGTTCGATCCCGCGGTCAATCAAATCATCCGTGATGAGATGAAACGCAATGAAGAGACCATCAACCTGATCGCCTCCGAGAACTATCCTCCCAAATCCCTGATGAAGGCGATCAGCTCCATGCTTTCCGGCATCTACAGCGAGGGCTACCCGGGAGAACGATGGTACCGGGGGCTGGAAAACATCGATCGGCTCGAATCCCTGGCCGTCGAAAGGGCAAAAGCCGTGTTCGGCGCCGGACATGCCAATGTGCAGGCCCTCTCGGGCAGCGCCGCCAATATTGCCGCTTATCTCTCGCTTCTGAAGATCGGCGATCGAATCCTGAGTATGGAGATTGATGCGGGCGGACACTTGAGTCACGGCGCCAAGGCGAATGTCGTCTCCCGGTTGTTCGACATTGTGCAGTATGGCGTCGATCCCGTGACGGGCCTGCTGGATTACGGGAAGATTCGCAAGCAGGCCCTGGAGACCAAGCCGAAACTCATCGTTTGCGGGGCCAGCGCCTATCCCCGGATCATCGACTTCGCCCGTTTCGGACAGATCGCCCGCGAGACGGGGGCCTTTCTGATGGCGGACATCTCGCATATTGCCGGGATGGTCGTGACCGGAGATCATCCGACGCCCGTGCCCCATTGCGACATCGTTACCACCACCACCCACAAGACCCTGCGCATGACCCGCGGGTCGATCATCCTTTGCAAGGCGGAGCACGCCGAAAAGGTGGACCGTGCCGTTTTTCCGACCTTGCAGGGCGGGCCCCATCAGTCCAATATCGCGGCCATTGCCGTTGGGCTGAAGCATCTGGGCACTCCGGAATACCGTCAGTACATCCGGGACGTGGTCCAAAACGCCAAGACGCTCTCGGAAGCCCTGCGGGAGCATGGGGCGGATATCGTAACCGGCGGGACGGACAACCATCTGCTGCTGCTGGATCTGTCGAAATGGAACATCGATGGGGAAGCGGCCTCGGTCCTGCTGGAAGAAGCGAACCTCGTTGTGAACAAAAACAAGATTCCGGGAGACCATGGCACGGCGAAAAAACCGTCCGGCATTCGGCTGGGCACGCCCGCCTTGACCAGCCGGGGAATGGGAGAGCAGGAGGTCAGGACCATCGCCCGGTGGGTGGCTGAAGTCGTCAAACATCCCGAGGATAAAGAGCTTCGGGACAGGGTAAAGGCGGATGTTGTCGGGCTGTGCAGCCGGTTCCCCATATACCGGATGACCTATTAGGCAAAACGGACGAAACGATCATTGTCACCGAACAAGTGAGGTATCCGATCATGTCCGAAACCGTGAAAATGATTCTGATGATCCTGCTGACCATCGCGGCCTTCATCTTTGCCCTCCGCGTTGCCGGATGGCGGATGAAAAGGGCCTGCGAATTCATCATCCGGGATCTGAAGCAAAAGAAGGCGGTTGATCCGGCGTCGGCGGTAGAGCTTCCCTATTGCAAGTCCTCCCTTTTTCATATCGGCATGCGGGACTACAGGCCCAGGGCGCTCGGCGAGCTTGTGAAACATGATGTCGTCCGGGTGCAGGACGGGAGCCGGTATTACCTGCGTGAGGGATATCAACAAACCGTCTTGGGCAAAGGGGTGTCGGCTTAGAGAAGGGCCATGCTGCGATGCCCGCGGTTGCCGTCGCTTTGTCGATCGGCTCCGTCCGTTTTCCCATCCTTTTCCGAAGCCGAGTTCCGAAGACTTGATTTTCCTTCATGATTGAGATAGGATGCCGCTCCATTCCCGCCGGGAAACCGGGGGAGCGTCTCTGGAGAGAGGAACGTGGATTTCAATCCCTGCATGAAACACAAGGTGGTCCGCAGAACGGTGCGCATGTTCACCGAGGCGGAGCTTGCGCCCATCGCGCATGACATCGACCGCGACGCCCGCTTCCCATGGGAGATCGTGGAAAAGATGCGGCCGCTGCATTTTTTCGGCCTTCAGGCTCCAAAGATTTACGGCGGGGCGGAGATGGACACGATCAGCTACGCGATCGTAATGGAGGAGATTTCCCGCGTCAGCGCCGCGGTCGGCCTCTGTCTTACCGTGCACAACAGCGTCGGGGTTTATCCGATCGTCCGTTTCGGAACGGACGAGCAAAAAAAGAGATTTCTGCCGGCGATGGTTTCCGGCGAACGGATCGGCGCATTCTGTTTGACCGAGGCCAATGCGGGTTCGGACGCGGGCGGCGTGGAGATGACGGCCGTCCGGGACGGCCGGGATTATGTGATCAACGGAACGAAGATCTTCGTCACCAACGGCGGGATCTGCGGGACGGCCCTGATCTTTGCGATCACCGATCCGGCTAACCCGCAGAAGAGCGCCGGCGTGTTCATCGTGGAGAAGGAAACCCCCGGCTTTTCCGTGGGGGAGATCGAGGATCTCTGCGGGATGCGGGCGAACCCCGTATCCTCCCTGTTTCTGGAGGAGTGCCGCGTTCTGGAGGCGAACCTGCTGGGCCGGCCCGGCGACGGGATCAAAATCGGTCTGACGACGCTCGATACGGGCCGAATCGGGATCGCAGCCCAGGCCCTGGGCATTGCCCAGGCGGCCTTCGAAGAATCGGTCCGCTATTCCAAGGAGCGGCAGCAGTTCAAGAAGCCGATCTCCTCCTTCCAGACGATCCAGAACTACCTTGCCGATATGGCGACCGAGATCGACGCGGGAAGGCTGCTGCTCTACCGGGCCTGCGCGGCGAGGGACGCGGGGAGATCCTTCGGAGCGGAATCTGCAATGGCGAAGCTGTACTGCAGCTCGCTGGCCTCGCGCGTGACGAGCCTGGCGGTCCAGATTCACGGGGGATACGGCTACAGCAAGGAGTACAACGTCGAACGTTATTTCCGGGATGCGAAGGTCACTGAAATATACGAAGGGACAAGCGAGGTCCAGCGGATGGTCATCTCCCGCGCGGTGCTTGCCCAAAGGACATAGGGAATGTTGAAGCTGGTTGTCTGCATCAAACAGGTGCCGATGGTTTCCGAACTCCCGTGGAATCCGAAGACGGGGACGCTGATGCGGGATCTGGCGGAGGGAATGATCAATCCGGACTGCCGTTCGGCGCTGGATGCCGCTCTCCGGCTCAGGGAGAAATTGGGCGGCGACATCACCGTAATCACGATGGGCCCGCCGATGGCCGAGGAGGTGCTGCGGGAGGCGGTGGCCCTCGGCGCGGACCGGGGCATTTTGCTGACCGACCGGAACATGGCCGGCGCGGATACAGCGGCGACTTCCCATACCCTGGCCCGGGCGATTCAAAAGACCTGTCCCGGGTTCGACCTCGTCCTCTGCGGATCATCGACGAGCGACAGCGAAACGGCCCAGGTCGGGCCTCAGCTCGCCGAAGAACTGGACATCCCCAGCGTGGCCTATGTGGACGTGCTGGAGATTACGGGCCGCACGGTCCGGATGCAGAGGCGTGCCGACAACTTTCTGGAAACCCTGGAAATGGAGCTGCCCGGTCTGGTGACCCTGACCTCCTCCGGTCTATTCGCCCCTCGATACGTTCCGCTGGGCGGTCTCCAGGCGGCATTCGAAGGGGCGGATATCGTTTCGCTGGACGGGGCGGCCGTCGGCCTCGATTCGGAGAAAATCGGGGCGAAGGGATCCGCCACGAAGATCCTGAATGTCTATTCGCCGACGGCGGGAAAAAAGAATGTCGTCCTCACCGGGGCGCCCAAGCGGATCGTCGAGCAGCTCTTGGAGCGGTTCGACGACAAGATCGGCGGGGCCATCGGCAGGGACCTGAAAACGGACCGAAAATGAGCGAAAAAAAACGGGACATCTGGGTTTTCGGAGACTACCGGAATTATTTTCAGAATCGCGTGACGCTTCAGCTCCTCTCCCGGGCGAGGGAGTTGGCGGTCAAAATCGACGCCGAGGTGTGCGCCGTCGTCTTCGGCCACTGGACGGAGGAGTGGGTGGACGATGCCCTGGCCCAAAACCCGACTTTCTGCGGGGTGGTGCAGGAATACATCGCGCACGGCGCCGACAAGGTCTACCTGACCGATCATCCGCGATTGGCCTTGTACAGCATGGAGACGTATGCGCTGCTGATGGAGCGGCTGGCCCGGCGGGAAAAACCCGAAATCATCCTGATCGGCGCGACCACCTTCGGCCGGGAGTTTGCCCCTCGCCTGGCCAAACGCCTGGAAACGGGCCTGACCGCCGATTGCATCGGCCTCGATATCAATCCGGAAGGCCTCCTCGTCCAGACGGCCCCGTCCTTCGGCGGAAGCCTCGTGGCCGAGATCATCACGCCGGAGCGGCGGCCCCAGATGGCGACCGTGCGTCCCGGAACCTTCCAGGAGATACCGCACGACAACGCCCGGACCGGCAAGGTGGTGAAAGTTCCGCTGCCGAAGGACCTTCCGGCCGACCGGGTCCGGCTGATCCGGTCGGACCGCCGCCCCCAGCGGGAGCAGAAATTGGAGGACGCGAAGGTGGTCGTCTGCGGCGGACGCGGCCTGCAAAGCAAGAAGAAATTCGCGAAGCTTTTCGAGCTGGCCGAGCTGCTGGGCGGCGAGGTAGGCGCGACGCGCCCCGTGGTCTACGCAGACTGGATTGATCACGATGCCCTGGTCGGCCAGGCCGGCCGGCAGATTCGGCCGCAGATCCTCTTCTCCTTCGGGATCAGTGGGGCCATCCAGCACACCGCCGCCTGCAACGGCGCGAAGTTCGTCATTGCGGTGAACAAAAATCCGAACGCATCGATGATGAAGCGGGCCGATGTCGCGGTGGTTGCCGACGCCAGCCAGGTCTGCACGACCCTGATTCAGGAACTCAAACGACGGATCCGCTGATCACAATCCGATGCGGTCGGCGATTTCCCGCATGCCCGCCAGGCTGATCTCCACGAACTCGTCCAGCGCCAGGCCGATCTTCTCGCACTCCCGGATCGTATCGCGGTTCACCGAAGCCGCAAACGCTTTTTCCTTCATCCGCTTTGTGATCGATTTTACCTTCACGCTCGCGATTTTCTTGTCGGGATAGACAAGGGCCGTGGCCACGATCAGCCCGGTGATCGTCTCCCCGGCGGCCAGCGCGTGCTGGAATTCCGTGTTCCGTTGGGCCCCGCCGCAGACGGCTTCGTTGTGCGATTTTACCGCAGCAACCATCTCCGGATCGATCCCCGCGTCCGTGAGGATGCGCTCCGCCTCCAGGCCATGCCGGGACAGGTCGCCGCCGACAACCTCGATGTCGATGTCGTGCAGAAGCCCGGCGAGCCCCCAGCGCTCCTCGTCACGGCCGAGCCGCCGTGCCAGCGCCCGCAAAACCACTTCGGAGGCAATGCTGTGGTCCAGCATCCGTTCGCTCTTGACGTATTTTCTCAGAAGTTCTTCCGCTTCGTTTCGTGTCATCGCCTCCCTCCCTTTCTTTGCGAACCCCGGATCCTTACCAGATTCCCGGGATGAGCCTTTTTCGGTTTTCCGCAAAATCGGAATATTCGTCTATCCGGGCAATGAGTATGTAACACATTAACATCAGGCAGGATCTCCGTCAAATGAAAACCGTAGAGAAGCGAATCGAGGTCATTGACTTGAAGGCTCGTCTTTCCTATACTGGGGCCGGTCAATGCGGACCCTGACGGGCGCAATCGATGCGACCCTCGCGTTTGTTATACAGGTTCAAATCGAACGGGAAAACCTTTTTTGCCGATCGGAGGTAAGGCGCGAATGACGGAGATTCTGATCCTGATGGCGGCGATTTTGTTGCTGGCGGGGCTCCTCTGGTTCGAAAAGAAAGAGTCCGCCCGGGGGCTCCTGCTGACGAAACCCTTCCTGTCGCTTCTGTTCATCGCGGTGGCGCTGACCGGCCCTGGGAGCGATCCGACTTACTTCGGCCTGATCCTGGCCGGCCTGATCTGCTGCCTGGCGGGCGATGTCTGCCTGATCTTCTTCTTTTCGAGACCGCTTTTTCTGGCGGGGCTCGTCTCGTTTCTGACCGGCCATCTCTTCTATGCCGTCGCCTTCTTCCTGAAGGCGCCTCCGGGGATGTCGACCTGGATCGTCGGCGTCTGCGCGATCGCGGTGAGCGGGGCCGTTTTCGTATGGCTCCAACCCCATCTCGGAAAGATGCGCATCCCCGTCGTTGCCTACATGGCCATCATCACCGCCATGGTGATCGGCGCCGCATCGCTCCTCAAGGACGATCATGCAGCCCTTCCAGGGCGGACTCTCGCCTTTGTGGGGGCGGTACTGTTCTACGTGTCGGATATCTTTGTTGCCCGCCACCGTTTCGTGGCGAAGGCATACGTCAACCGTCGCGTCGGGCTGCCCTTCTACTATGCGGCCCAGTTTCTGATCGCTTTTTCCATCCGTTTCGTCTAAAGGCGCCCGATGTAGAGGCTGGTGATGCCCAGGGTGAGAGAGTGCCTCTCCAGGTCCCGGAATCCGGCTTGCGCCATCATTTTTAAGAACACCTCCGGTGTCGGGAAGTTCAGGATGGAGTCGACCAGATAGCCGTAGGCGGCCGGGTTTTTCGAATAGAACCGGGCGGTGGCCGGGAGGACCCGTTTCAGGTAGGGGACGAAAAAGATCCGCCGGATCCATTTCGGAGGCGGGTTCATCTCCAGGATCTGAATCCGGCCGCCGTCCGGGAGAGGATCCGGCAGCAGGGCAAGGGACGCTCGCAACGCGGCTATGAGAGGTGAAACATGGCACTGACCCTGTTGATCATCAGCTTCATCGCTTTTCTGGTCACGGGCCTTCCGGTGGCGATGGCGATGTTCGGCTCGTCCATCCTCTACA
>ENA-UPSM01005763-UPSM01005763.1-activated-sludge-metagenome-genome-assembly--contig:-NODE-5763-length-11951-cov-5.612895_pt1 | contig 11951 bp, 8 predicted proteins | sample MGYA00238181_ERZ773283 | MGnify/ENA primary metagenome ERZ773283 (study PRJEB29023, sample SAMN05720199) | activated sludge metagenome | isolation source: Anaerobic digester | place: Japan... | reverse complement strand
CGGGGACGATTGCCCTCTACGTCTTCGGCTGCGATCAGGATGCTGTTCTTCCAGAAGAGCTTGCGGGCGATGACGACGTTGCGCGAGCCGATGTCCAGGGTCTGCGCCGATTCGATCACGCGGGCGCCGCCCGCGATCACGACGCGCAGCCGGTCCTTGGACGCGCCCAGCGCGTAGGCTTCCTGGAAGAACGCGGGGACTCCGGAATCGCCGAACATGAACGGGTTCTTGGCGGCCTTTTCCTTGTCCAGGCTGGACATGGGAAGCATGTAGTGCAGGATCCCTCCCACCTTGGCCACCGGATCGTGGATGGCCACGCCCACGCACGATCCCAACGCGTGGGTGACGATCAGGTCGCCCGGCTGGGTGCTGAACGCGCGCTCGGAGATTCCGACGACCAGACGATCGCTCATCGTCCACCTCGCGGATCGAGGTGGTGCGGGTGCTGGGTGTCGCCTTGGGCGTTCATGGATGCGGGTCCCTTGCGATAGACGGAAGGCATGACGCTGGACATCCCGGTCGCGATCCCCGCGAGGCTTTCCGAGCTGCCCACCACCAGCGTGCCGCCGGGAACGAGCAACCGGTTGGCTTCGTGGACGAATTTCGTCCGGCCTTCCTTGTCGAAGTAGATCATGACGTTGCGGCAGAAGATCACGTCGAACGGCCCCTTCATGGCGTAGGGGACCTCGGCGAGGTTCATGCGCGCGAACCGCAGCGGCGCGCGCAAGGCGGGCGTCGCCACGTGGTCGTCGCCGTCCCTGGTGAACCAGCGGCGCCGGCTGGTTTCCGGAACGTTCTTGAGCTTGTCCGCGTCGTAGCGCCCCGCGGCGCAGGCGCGCAGGGCGCGGGTGGAGATGTCGGTCGCCAGGATCTTGATGTCGGGGATCTTGCCTTCGGCGGCTTCCTGGACCACCATGGACAGCGTGTACGGCTCCTCCCCCGTGGCCGCCGCCGCGCACCAGAGCCTGAACCTGGATGCCCCCGCCTGCACCGCGTGGTGAACGATTTCCGTCAAAAGCTTGAAATGCCTGTCTTCGCGGAAGAACGACGTGAAATTGGTGGAGATCACGTCCAGCAGCTGGACGATCTCCTCGCCGGAATCGTCGTGGCGCAGGTACTCCAGGTAGTCGTCGAAATCCTCCAGCTTCAGAGCCCTCAGCCGCTTGGCCAGGCGCGCCTGCACCAGGGCCTGGCGCGATCCGCCCAGGGCGATGCCCGCCTTGCGGTGCACCAGCTCGCGGATCTCCTCGTAGTGGTGGTCGCGTATTTCCGTCGCGTTCATGCCGACCAGTCCTCCTCTCGGAGCTTGTGCACCTTCACCACGGCCGTCTGTCCGGTCCGGCCGTCCAGGACCACCTTGCGACCCTTGGTTCCGCCCACGTCGCGGGACGTCACCTCGATGCTGCGGCTGGCCAGGACCTTTTCGGCCATGGACAGGTTCTGTTCGCCGCGCAGGTCGTCCGGGTGCGCCTTGGCGCCTCCGAAGATCTGGGCTTCGATCCGGTCGCGGGGCGCGCCGTCGCGGACCAGGCGCACGACTTCGGGAACCGCCACGTTCCCGAACCGCGCGAAGGTGCGGGACGGGTCGTCGGTGCGGGGCTCCAGGAAATGCGCCATGGCCGCGATCTCGGAATCGGGCGCCCACAGGCACACGGCCACGCCCGCGGCCACCACCGACACCAGACGGGATCCGTCGCCCACGACGGCGATCTCCCCCGGATGGACGAGCACACCGTCGAGGTCGTTTCCCGATTTGCGACGATCGAACACCTTGCCTTCGCTCCTTCCCGCCAACGATCAGACCCGAGGAGAACGATCCCGGAGCGCCGGTCGGCCGGCGTCCGGGAAGACCACAGCCCCGATCAGAACTCCCGCAGCGTGTCTTCGTCCATCGGGATCTGGTCGTCGGCCGACACCCTGCTCTTCCCGACGGACTTTGTCGGAGACGCGGGGGCCGCCAGCGCCGGACGCTTCTGGTGGTGCAGGACGGATTTCGGTTTCCCGACCATGACGCTCGCACCGCCCGCGATCCGGAACTGCCCCACCATGGCCTGCAGTTCCTGCGCTTGGCTGGACAGTTCTTCCGACGCGCTCGCCGATTCTTCGGCGTTCGCCGCGTTCTGCTGGGTCACCTTGTCCATCTGCGAGATCGCGTCGTTCACTTCCTTGATCCCCTGCGCCTGCTCCTTGCTGGCCGCGGCGATCTCGGCGATCAGGTCGTTCACCTTCTTGGAACTGGTGGCGATCTTGTCGAACGACACCGACACCTCTTCCGAGATCTTCACCCCGTCGCCGGCGTTCTTCACCGATTCGCCGATCATGTCGGCGGTGTTCTTGGCCGCCTGCGCCGATCTCTGCGCCAGGTTGCGCACCTCTTCGGCCACCACCGCGAAGCCTCGACCCGCCTCGCCCGCGCGGGCGGCTTCCACCGCGGCGTTCAGGGCCAGCAGGTTGGTCTGCATCGCGATCTCGTCGATCGTCTTCACGATCTTGGCGGTCTGGTCGGAGCTTTCCTTGATCTTGTTGATCGCGCTGCTCATGCGCTCCATGGCCTCGGTGCCGGTCTTGGCGTGGATATCCGCCTCGCCAGCCAGGTTCTTGGCCGCCAGCGCGTTGTCGGCGTTCTGGCGCGTCATGCTGGACATCTCTTCCAGCGAAGCCGACACCTCCTCCAGCGAACTCGCCTGTTCGTTCGCGCCCTGGGCCAACGACTGGCTTCCCGACGAAATCTGACCCGACGCGCTGGCCACCTGCTGGGTGGCTTCCTGCACCTGTCCCATGGCGGTCTCCAGGTTTTCCACCGCCAGGTTCAAGGCGTTCTTGATCTTGGCGTGGTCGCCTTGGTAGTTGCCGGCCACCCGCGCGGTGAGATCGCGCGCGGCCACCTTGTCCAGGACCTGCGCGGCCTCCTGGATGGGCAACAGGATCGCATCCAGCATTTCGTTCACGCCCGCGACCAGCTTGGACCAGTCGCCCTGGAACTTCCGGGCGTCGCCGCGGGTGTCCAGACGTCCCGCCTTGGACGCCTCGATCAGATCGCCAACCTGGGTGGCGATCGCCTTGAGGTTGGTGCGCATGCCTTCGACGGCCTCGTTGATGAACGCCTTCTTGCCGGGGAACTTCTCCAGCGGAGCGTCGAAGTTGCCTTTCCCGAACTCGCCCACGCACGCCATGGCCTTCTTCTTGACGGCGATGTGGCCGTTGACCATGTTGTTCACGCCGCGACCCATGTCCTGGAACGCGCCGTGGAACTTGGCGGCATCCACCTGCACGTCGATGTCGCCCTTGTCGTGCTCGATGGCCATGTGCTTCATCTGGCCCACCAGCTCGTTCAGGGTGTCGACCATCTTCTTCATGGCTCCCATGAGCACGCCGGTCTCGTCGGTGCTGTCGACCACGATGACCATGTCGGTTTCGCCCTTGGCGACCTTTTCCGCGATATCGATGCAGCGCGAAACCGGTCCGGTGATGCTGCGCGTCACGAGCCAGGCGATGAACAGCGCCAAGAACGCGGCGACGACCAACAGCAGCACCACCAAGGTCGTGGTGGCCGTCGCGATCGCCGCGGTTTCTTCCCCGTCTTCCATGGCGAGCTTTTCCTGGAATTTGTTCAATTCCGCCAGAGCCTTCAGGTATTTCCCTTGCAGTTCCCGATAGCTTCCGAACAGGAGGTTGGCCGCCGCCGTGTCGTTGTTGACCTTGGCGAACTCCATGATCTTGTTCTGCCCATCGCGGATGGGCATGCGCAGATCGGCCGCCGCCGCCAGGAATTCCTTCCCCTCCTTGGAAAGGATGGTTTCTTCCAGGTACTTGAACGCCTTGTCGATCTTCTCGCGATCCCCCGCGATCCGTTCCAGTTCCCTCTCGATGAACCTGGGGTCGTCGGCGATCACGCTGTTGCGCAGGATGCGCGCGATGGAATTGACCGCGTCGATCCATTCGTTGGTCGCCTTGGTCTTGGGCATCCGGTCTTCCACGACCACGTGGACCTTGTCGTTGATCTTGCCGATCCGGTCCAGGGCGATCGCGCCCACCGTGGCCATGAGGACCACCAAGAGTCCGAATCCGATTCCCAGTCGAAGTCCCAGCTTCATGTTCTTGAACATCCATGTCTCCTTGTGCGCGAGTGAACGAGGTTTGTTTGATGCGTTTGCGATTCAGGCAGGGGCGTCGGCGGCGGCGGTCACCGACGACAATTCCTGTGCGGACAGCACCTTGTCGATGTCCAGCAGGATCTTGACGTTCTGCCCGATCTTGCCCATGCCCAGGATGAACTCTGTGTCGATGCTTGTCCCGAAGCTTGGCGTGTCTTCGATGCTCGCCTCGGGGATGTCCAGCACCTCGCGCACCTCGTCGATGATGGTCCCCATGACCACCACCGAATTCTCGTTGCGGATCTGGACCACCACGATGCAGGTGCGTTCGGTGTCCTCCGCGTGGTCCATCGCGAACTTCAACCTCAGATCCACCACCGGAATCACCTTGCCGCGCAGGTTGATCACCCCCCGCACGAACGGCGGAGTGCGCGGCACCCGGGTGATGGATTGCATCTGGATGATCTCCTGGACTTTCAGGATCTCCAGTCCGAACTCTTCGCTTTCGAGCTTGAAGGTCAGGTACTTTCCTGCGCGGGCCTTGCCCGTCTTGGTCGCGTCCTTCGCCATGGTCTCCGCCATCTGTCCGCCTCCGTCGCGTGGGTTTGTTTTCTTGGCCGTCGAACTCAGAACTCGCTCAGCGCGCTCGATTCTTCCTGGAATTCCACTTCCTGGGGAAATTTCTTCGACGGCTTGGCGTCGAGGCTCATTCTCCTACTTTCCTGCATGAGTTTCCTGAATTTTCCGTGCGTCGCCGCAACTTTTTCCGGAGCCTTGGTGGATGTGATCCGGAACTGCGCCACCATGGACTGCAGTTCTTCGGACTGCCCCGAAAGCTCTTCCGAAGCGCTGGCCGATTCTTCCGCGTTGGCCGCGTTCTGCTGGGTCACCTTGTCCATCTGCGAGACCGCGTCGTTCACGCCCTTGATCCCCTGCGCCTGCTCCTTGCTGGCCGCGGCGATCTCGGCGATCAGGTCGTTCACCTTCTTGGAACTGGTGGCGATCTTGTCGAACGACACCGACACCTCTTCCGAGATCTTCACCCCGTCGCCGGCGTTCTTCACCGATTCGCCGATCATGTCGGCGGTGTTCTTGGCCGCCTGCGCCGATCTCTGCGCCAGGTTGCGCACCTCTTCGGCCACCACCGCGAAGCCTCGACCCGCCTCGCCCGCGCGGGCGGCTTCCACCGCGGCGTTCAGGGCCAGCAGGTTGGTCTGCATCGCGATCTCGTCGATCGTCTTCACGATCTTGGCGGTCTGGTCGGAGCTTTCCTTGATCTTGTTGATCGCGCTGCTCATGCGCTCCATGGCCTCGGTGCCGGTCTTGGCGTGGATATCCGCCTCGCCAGCCAGGTTCTTGGCCGCCAGCGCGTTGTCGGCGTTCTGGCGCGTCATGCTGGACATCTCTTCCAGCGAAGCCGACACTTCTTCCAGCGAGCTCGCCTGTTCGTTGGCGCCCTGGGCCAGGGACTGGCTTCCCGCGCTGATCTGCTGGCTCGCCGACGACACCTGCGCCGTCGCGTCGTTCACCTGCGCGAGCGCCTGTTCCAGGTTCTCCACGGCGGTGTTCAACGCGTCCTTGATCCTGGCGTGGTCGCCCGAATAGTCGCCTTGGACACGAACCGTCAGATCGCGCGCGGCGATCCGCTCCAGCGCCTTGGTCGCCTCGGTCACGGGGCCGATCACGGCGTCCAGGGTGTCGTTCACCCCTTGCACGATCAGACGGAAATCGCCCTGGTGCCTGGATGCGTCGGCCCGGGTGGAAAGCCTGCCTTCCACCGCAGCCTTGGAAAGACCCGCGGCGTCCTCCACCAGGCGGTTCACCGCTTCCACGCAGGTGTTCAGGTTCTCCTTGAGCTTGTCGAATTCCCCGTTGTACTTGTCCGAGATCTTTTCCGGGATGTCCCCCCTGGAGATCCTCTCCACGTAGTTCGCCGCGGCGTTCAGGGGGCCCACCACCGCGTCCAGCGTCCCGTTCACGCCCTCGACGATCTCCCTGAACTCGCCCTGGTGGCGCGTCGCGTCGGCGCGCACCGACAACCGCCCCGCCACGGCGGCCTCCGACAATTTCCGGGCATCCCCGCTCATCCGCCGGATCGCCTCGATCATCTTGGCCATGGAGGCCTTGAGCCTGCCCGTTTCTTCGGTGGTGTCCACCCGCACGTCCTGGTCCACCTTGCCTTCCGATACCTGTTCGGCCAGCCTCACGCATTCGTCGATGGGCTTGACGATCGCCCGGGTGATGGTCCACGCGAGCAGGATGGAAACCAGGACCATCGCGATGCCGACCGAGATCAGGACCACCACGACGGTGCCCGCGATCGAGGCGGCTTCCTTGCCCGCCTCTTCCGACAGGCGGTTCTGGTAGCGGATCAACTGCTGCAAATGGTCCATGTACTCGATCTGGGCCTGCTGGTAGGGCCCCAGGATGATCTTCTTGCATTCCTGGATGTCGCCCTCGGCGCCCGATGCCAGGATCCGTTCCTGCAACGGACCGTAGACCTTGCGGATCGCCCCGACCTTCGCGAAGATCTCCTTGCCTTCGTCCGTGTCCAGCGTCCTGGAAAGCGTATCCAGCACCGCGGTCTGGTTGTCGCGGATGCCGCGGACCTTTTCGGCTTCGCGGGCGCGCACCGCCAGATCGTCGGCGATCGCGATGTTGCGCAGCGACCTGGCCACGATGTTCAGGTTCTCCAGCAGCTGGTTGCACTGGCGCACCTTGACGTTGTGGTCGTACACGATCGAATGCACGATCTTGTCGATGCGTTGGCATTTGCCTTCCACGAAGACGAAGATCCCGACGGCGAGCGCGAGCACGCCAAGGAATCCAACCCCGATCTTCATGGCGATCTTCATGTTCTTGAACATGGTTGTTCCCCTTCCGATCCGGTTTTGCGCGACCGGACCTGTGACCACCCGCTCGATCTCAATTCGATTCGGATGCGATCTTCACGACTCCCCCCACATCCAGGATCAGGCTCACGGATCCGTCGTTCATGATGGCGCCGCCCGAAACACCCGGCACGTCGCCGATTCCGGCACCAAGACGCTTGATGACCACCTGCTGCTGTTCCAGGATCTGGTCCACGACCAGTCCCACCTTGCGGCCGACCATGTCTTCCACCACCAGCACGACCCCGCCCGAGCCTTCGTCAACGATCGTGTTCTTCCCGAACACCGAATCCAGGCGGATCAGGCGGATGAGTTCGCCCCGCAGATTCAGGATCTCGCCTTTGCCCACCACGCTCTGGATCTCCTGCGATTCCAGGCGCAGCGTGGAAAGGATGGAAAGCGTGGGCACGATGTACCGCTCGTCGTTGGCGCGCACCACCATGCCCTGGATGATCGCCAGGGTCAGCGGAAGCCGGATCGTGAAGCAGGTTCCCTTTCCCTTTTCCGATCGGATCTCGACCATGCCGCGCAGCGCCTCGATGTTCTTCTTGACCACGTCCATGCCCACGCCACGCCCCGACACGTCGGTCACCGCCTTGGCCGTGGACAATCCCGGCAGGAAGACCATCTGGTAGATCTCCTGGTCGGTGTAGGCCTGTTCGGCGCGCGCCTTGCCGGATGCGATCGCCTTCTTCAGGATCGCGTCCTTGTCCAGCCCCTTGCCGTCGTCTTCGATCTCGATGAACACCGATCCCGCCTTGTGGTAGGCACGAAGCCGCACGCGACCTTCGGGAGGCTTGCCGGCGGCGCGGCGTTCGGCGGGCGTCTCGATCCCGTGGTCGACGCTGTTGCGCACCATGTGGATGAGCGGATCGCCGATGTTCTCCACCACGGTCTTGTCGAGTTCGGTGTCTTCGCCTTCCATGTCCAGTTCGATCTGCTTGTCGAGCTTGCGCGCGAGGTCGCGCACCAGGCGCGCCATCTTCTGGAACGTGGAACGGATGGACACCATCCGAAGCGACATGGACAATTCCTGGATCTGCCGCAGGATCAGGCTCGCCTGGGCGATCTTCTTTTCGGTGGAAAGGTCCCCGGCGGCCTTGAACGCGGGATCCGCCCAGACCATGGATTGGGCGATCACGGCCTCGCCGATGGTGTCGATCAGCATGTCCAGACGTTGGACCGGAACGCGCACGCTTTCTTCCACGGCCATCGCGCCGGACGACGCCTGCGCCGGTGGCGGTGGCGGCTGCGGTCTGGAGGCTTCCACTTTCTGTCCCAGGACCTGCGCGACGTCGCGGGGATTCACCCCTTGGGTCTCGATCAGGATCTCGCCCAACGGTCGGGTGTCGCCCGCCTTCTGGGTCTGCAGGGCCTGGTCCAGGACATCCTGTTCCACCAGGCCCCGTTCCACCAGGATCTCGCCCATGGGCTTGGCGGCTTCGGTGGGCTGGAGTTTGGGCAACGGATCGAGCGAATCGGATTCGCGCAACTTGGCGATGACGTCTTCGATCTCGCGCGGCGGGGTGTAGGCTTCGCCTCCGAGCATCTTTTCCAGGCCGTCCACCAGTCCGCGGAACATGTCGGTGGTTTCCAGCAGGACGTCCACGTGCTGGGGGCGCAGCACGATCTGCTTGTTCCGCGCCCTGTCCATCAGGTTTTCGGCCGCGTGCGCCAGGCGCTGGATCTCCTTGAGCTCCAGGAATCCAGCCAACCCCTTGAGGGTATGGCAGGATCGGAACACGAGGTTGAGCGATTCCTCGTCGGTGGGCGTCACTTCCAGCTTCAGGAGCGATTTCTCGATCACGCGGATGTGGTCGCCGCCTTCGGCGATGAAATCCACCAGGAAGCTGGTGTCCAATCCAAAACTCGACACCGGCTCTTCGCTGGGCGCTTCGTCGGCGATGGCCTGCGCCACCTCGGGCGCGGGACGCTCCTTGCGTTCCAGCACGCGCGCCACGTCCTCGGGCGACACGATCCGTCCATGGCGGGAATTCATCGAAGGCAGCCGTTCCTCGATCAGGTCCTTGAGCCGCAGCAATCCTTCGGTCCCGATGCCGCCGGTCTCCAGCAGCGATTCCACAGCGTGGATGAGTTCGGCCCACTCCGCCAGATCCAGCACCCCGAATTCGCCCTTGAGCGTGTGCAGGTAGCGCTTCACATGGTCGTCGCCGGTGCCGTCGCCCTTTTCACGTTCGATCACCGCGACTTCGAACTCCTCCAATTCGCCCTTCTGGCGATCGATGAACCGTTTCAGGAGATCGAGGTCTTCGGGGTCGTGGACGGAAATCGGTTCGGGGTGTTCGGGGATCGAATCCAGCGGCACATCGAACATGTTGTCGCCGTCGCTTGCGGGAGATTCCGATTCGTCGGATTCCGGCAACGGAACATCCAGCAGCGGATTGGGACCGATCGACTCGAAGGAATGCTGGAGCTTGTCCACCCCTTGGGCGAGCCGGACAACTCCGTCGTCCATGGAACTTTCGCCGTCGACCATGCTCTGGACCGAGCCACCCAGCCGTTTGGCCATGGTCCGCATCGCGGCGGGCGCGGCGATTTCCGACGCGATCGCGGCCAACGGGGCGAGCATTCCATCCAGGGCGTCGAGATCGCCTTCAACGACCCGTTTCAGGGCGGCTGTGGTGCGGGTCAGTTGGTCGCGTAGGATGGATCTTGGTGTCGGCATAGGGAGTTGTTGCGACACTCTCCCATGCGCATGTTTGCCTTGTCAAGCCGCCCGGATTCTCCGGAAGCCGTCCCGAGATCACCGATAGGAAACTCCAGCATTCAACCAAAAATCGCACCTCGCTCCCGAGCGGGTGCAGGACGACACGGCAAAGGCGCCGGCCTCAGCCCTCCAGCATCACCACCGGCGCCAATTTTTCCGCGGCCTTCAGGAATCGGTCCAGCGAGAGGTCCTTTTCCGGGATGGCCTTGAGGATCATGCGTCCCATCACCTGGGCCAGGACCTGGCAGTCGTAGAGCGCCCTGTGCAGGTCGCCGTGCTCCAGCTTGAGCTTGATCTCGCCGGAAGCCGCCAGCCGCTGGGCGATGTCCGACAGCTTGAAGGATCCGCTCTCGCGCATGATGTTGCGGGCGATCTTGAGCGAATCCAGGACGGGAAGACGCGGAGCGGAAATCCCGGCCTTCCGGCAGGCTTCCTTCAGGAACGGGGCGTCGAACGAATGCCCGTTGTGGGCCACCAGCATGCTGGACTGCCCGCAAAAGCGCAGGAACGCCGGGAGGACCTCCCTGGCCACGGGCGCGTTTTCGACCATGTCGTCGGTGATGTGGTTGACGCGGCTGGCTTCTTCCGGAATGTGGCGGTCGGGTTTGACCAGGCTCTGGTATTCGCCCTTGAAGACGATGTCCATCCTGCCTCCGACCTTCTGGAAGCAGAATTTGACGGCACCGATCTCGATGATCTCGTCGTTGGCGGGAGAAAGACCTGTGGTTTCGAGGTCGAAGGCGACCAGAGTCGTGGGCAAGGCGAACATAGTGGGGCAAATCTAGCTCCCCTCTCGTGGGTGGCCATCTGCTCCCGAAGCCTCCATTCCCCAAAGATGGGATCGGGCGATCTATTTTTCCGCCCCTCATGCAACTCGATCCCAGCGGTCATCCGACCACTCCCAAAGGCTTCCGGGCCGCCCTCCACACCTGCGGAATCAAGGTTTCGGGCACGCCCGATCTCGCGCTTCTGGTGTCCGACGCCCCCGCCCGCTGGGATGCGATGTTCACCACCAACGCCGTCGCCGCGGCTCCGGTGCTGTTCGGACGCGAACGGCTCGCCCAGGGTCGGACGCTTTCCGCCATCCTCGTGAACTCCGGCAACGCCAACGCGGTCACCGGGGCGCAGGGCCTGGCCGATTCCCGCGAGACCGCCGCCCTGCTGGAAAAATCGCTCTCGCTGCCCGAAGGCGCGGTCCTGGTGAGTTCCACGGGCGTGATCGGCGTGCCGCTGCCCATGTCCAAAATCCGTCAAGGCGTCCCGGTGGTGGCCCAAAAGCCGGTCGCGGAAGGCGGAACCGATTTCGCGCGCGGCATCATGACCACCGACACCCGTCCCAAGCACGCCTCGGTGTCGTTCGCCCACGCCGGCGGCGAGATCCGGATCGGCGGATGCGCCAAGGGCGCGGGCATGATCCACCCCCGCATGGCCACCATGCTTTCCTACCTGACCACCGACGCCACGCTGCATCCCGAGGTGCTTCGCAAGTCGTTCCGCAAGGCGGTGGAATCCAGCTTCAACCGGATTTCGGTCGATGGCGACACGTCCACCAACGACACCTGCGTGCTCATGGCCAACGGCGCCGCGAGCCTTCCCGAGATCCTGCCCGGGACCGAAGCCGCCGCCGCGTTCGAACGGGCCCTCTGCCTCCTGACCGGACACTTGGCGCGCGAGATCGTGCGCGACGGCGAAGGCGCCACCACCGTGGTGCGCCTGGACGTGGTCCGCGCCCGCGACGAAGAACAGGCGGAACGGGTGGCCCGCGCCGTGTGCAACTCCCCGCTGGTCAAGTGCGCCATCCACGGCCGCGATCCCAACTGGGGGCGCATCCTTTGCGCCGCGGGCTATTCGGGAGCCGGCGTGATGCCGGAATCCGTCGATCTTTCGATCCAGGACGTGCCGGTGCTGCGGCGCGGGACCCCGGTCCCGTTCGAGGCCCCCAGGCTGTCGGAGGCCATGCGCGGCGAAGAAGTCAGGATCCGTCTTGACCTGGGAGCCGGATCGTGCGAGACCACGTTCTGGACCTGCGATTTTTCGGCCGAATACGTGAGCATCAACGCCGACTACACGACTTGATCGAGGAAAAGGGAATGAATCTCATCGCTTGCAAGTTCGGCGGCACGTCGCTCGCCGATTCCAACCAGTTCCGCAAGGTGGCCGCGGTCGTGCGTTCCGACGCCCGACGCCGCGCCGTGGTGGTTTCGGCACCCGGCAAACGCCACAAGCAGGACCCCAAGA
>ENA-UPSM01005741-UPSM01005741.1-activated-sludge-metagenome-genome-assembly--contig:-NODE-5741-length-12002-cov-26.041517_pt1 | contig 12002 bp, 3 predicted proteins | sample MGYA00238181_ERZ773283 | MGnify/ENA primary metagenome ERZ773283 (study PRJEB29023, sample SAMN05720199) | activated sludge metagenome | isolation source: Anaerobic digester | place: Japan... | reverse complement strand
TGTTGACGAACATCCGGGCAACCGTGGCCTTGCCTCCAGAAATCAGATGCGCATAAGGAGAAACCTGCTGGAAAAGATGGCTCTTCCCCGTTCCTCTGGGGCCGAGTTCCACCAGGTTATAGTTACGCTCGACAAAGGGAACCATTCGCAGCATCAAGGCGTCACGTTGCCGCCGAGACAATCCGTTCGGCTCTATTCCGATGGATCGAAGCAGAAACTCCTTCCACTCGTCCGTCGTGAAGGACTTGCGGGCCTCGGCCAGGATGTCGAGCACATCGCGTTTGGATAGTTGGATTTCCCGGAGCGACTCAACACCGAAAGGTCTGCCTTTGCTCTCCTGGGCAATAGCCGCATCGTAGTTCAGACTGATTTCGGCATAAAAGCCACCTGTCAGCATTCGCTCATGTTCATTCACCAGTTCCGGGCTAATGCGGACATCGGTCAGACGCAGGCTGGGCAGTGTTGCGATGTAGGAGTCGGTCTTCGCATCCAGGCGAGCGGTGATGAGGTCGATGATTTTGACCTCGCCATTTTCCCTGGCCCGAGCCTTGAAGAGCTCTTCTTCCCCGGCCTTGACCGTTCGCGATTTGAGTTGCCGTTGGACGATCTCGAGACCCTCATCAATCTCGTCCTGCTCGGTGCTGGCGCAGTACCGGCCGAGCAAAAACTCGACCACATAGGTCGGCACCGGAAACTGGCGGCTAAACGTCCGGACCAGATCCTTCCGGACCAGGTACCCCTCTAGCGAGGAGGCCGCTTTTTTGTCGATCTGGTCCATTTCAATCATGCATTACCTCCACCAATTACTGTGGCGATTTGCGCAACCAGCGATCCATTGGCATCGATCAGGACCACTGTTGCTTCACGCCCCTCCATGTCCTCGTCCTCGACGACTACGGAGGCTGTTCCGTTGTCTTTGAGCGGTTTGCTGCCTACGACCACACTGGACAATGAATTGCCCGCTTGGCTACGAACATCAAGTGATAAACCCGAGAAGTTGCCATCCACGGCAACGGTACAGCGCAGACCCTTCCACACCACGTCAGTAAATTCGACAGATGCCGCAGCCTGGGCAGATTCGCCTCGCGTTACCGTCAATTGCAGCGTCAGGCACTCTTGCAGGCTCAGGCCGCCATGGGTGTACTCCTCGCCCTTTTTAAAGCAGCTCACACCATCAGCGAGGGCAAAATACTGGTTTGGATTCCAGTACCATGGGTAAAGCCGCTCCTCGGAAGTGGCCCCGGGTTTTAATGAGGCGCATCGGCCCCACTTGTTATCGGCCAGGGCGCTGGGAAGATCGATTTTTGGCAATCCCCCGGGCAGCAACAACCAGCCATGGTCTGTCACAACCCGAACACGCTTCCAACCTGCGGCCAAAAGCTCCGTGATACGGTCTGTGATCTCAACAATCAGGGCATCGATGTGTTTGGCAAGTTTCCACCCACGGTCGTGGCCTTCGTGGTCGATGTCTCCAAACTCGCACCAAGCCATACCCTGGCCATCGCCATCAGCAGAGCGCTCAAGGATCGACCATCCCGCGTCGGTCAGTAACTTCTTCAGGTGATAGCCGCCCTTTAACGATTGACCGGTGTCTGCTACAGACGGCTCAAAATCAGGGCTGCCATCCTCACCGCGAATCTTGTCTCGTACCGGGGTTACCGCCGCCTTGCCGGTTGCCGTTACACTCGGCAGGGCTGTCCAGGCAGGTTCCTCGGAAATATCAAATCCACACGCCTCTAAAGAACCAACCAAACGCTTTCCAGCATCGAAACGGAGTCCGTCGACGAAGAGAACGCAGTCCCCGGGACTGAAAGGTGCTGCCTTTGCCGTCAGACAGGTGCCTCCCGGGTACGATGCACCATCTACCAATTTCTGGAGATAGCGGGCTGATTCTTCCACCCACGGCAGGTAAACAGATCGAATAGCGGTCGTCACGGCATCAAAGTCGGCAGAACTATCGACCTGGGCCAAAGCCCGGATCACTCCGTCATCGACCCGCCATCCGTGACTGCGATATCCCGCTGCGAGGTCGTCCACCGAACCTGCGGCAAGGCCGCTTTTGGTGATCTCGGCAATGGTCGCCAGGTGTTCCACTGCGCAGGCCAGGGGCGCATCACCCAGTTCGGCCCAGACCAGAGAGCGCCTGCGTCCATGCTGTTCTTCCAGCTCGATAATTTTCTCCCTCGCTTCGTGCGCGGGCACGTTGGCAAGGGCCATCAAATCACGGTGAAGGTTTTTCTCCTGGTCGTCATTCCACTGAGGCCAGCCGTCGAAAGAACCGTCTCCCATGTGCCAGAAAATGGTGTCACTCGGCGGACGACATTTTCTGATTTGTGCCGGAATGTTGGGGTAGCGCTTTGGTGCCTCGCAGTAGCGCTCCCAAACGGCATGCCACGGACCTTCATGGTTTGCGAGCTTGGTGCTCCCGGCCAAAACGCCTTCGTTCTGGGGGTTGAAGGCCAGTTGAGACTTGCAGACCTCGACAAAGGCTTTCCATTCGTTCTCGCCACGGCTCGCCTGGAACGCGTCCCCTTGGTCGAGCCATTGCAGGAGGTCGCGAATCGGGTCGCCACCGGTCAACAGGGTGTTGAAGTAGTCCTTGTCCAGACGCTTGCCTTTCAGCAAGGAGACATCCTCATCGAGGAGCCGATACAACGCGAGCTGCATGGCGTTCTTGGCATCGTTGTCTTGGGCGACATCCAGCCCAAGCCCTCCCTGATCGGATTTCAGATAGGCCAGGATCGTCCAGTCTTTCGCATTGATTTGTGACCAGATCACGCCCCGGTATTGCAATTCAGCAAGCGGCTTCAAGTGATCCGGGCAACTTTCGACAGCCCGCAGGTCCTGGCGGCTGACGCCCGGCAGATAAAAAATCGGTGTCCGATCCTTGGGCAGCGAAACATCCTCGGCTCGACCGGCAATCACGCAACGCAACCAGATGGCAGGCCCAATCCGCTTTTCGGGCGCATAGTCGCCCAGGATCATGAGTTCAGGCAGTTCGGCCTGAAGAACAGGTATGACGGCTTCCCACTGATGGTCACGATCCGGCCACAGAATACAGGCCGGAGCGACCTGAACCTCCGGGTTGAAGACGGCGGCATCACGAACCGCTTTCAGGAGATGATCAAGCACTCTCATGCTTCACCTCTTTGTAGCTTGAAGAGTTGAGTTACTTGCTGAACGAGCTTATCTGTCCGCGAATCGATCTGATCAACGCTCCAGCCCGCAGCAGTAGCCAAGTCCTCATTGAGCTTGAGTCCGTTTTTATAGCCAACAGCACGACCTTGTCGGTCTACACGGTCTCGCTTGTCCTCAAAGCTCTTGTTGCCAAGCGCACTGTTGAATCCGGAAATTGTCAGGTTGCCCAATTTGTGAACATGCGTCTGTTGAATTTCCTTCGCTTTTATCTCATCGCCATCGGCAATCATGGTTATCCAAGACTGAGGGATGTTTTCTCCTTGCGGGAAAATATGCTCGATGGTCCACACGAATTGCTTGTTCTCAAAACGCCACAGATCGACCCAACTCTCTTTGGTCATGGCTTGCTCGGCGAGTGCGCAAAGGATGAACCGGGTTACTCCTGAATTTTCCTCATAAATCGGACCATCCAGCTTGCGTTGGAATGCCTCATCCGTTGCGGAGACGGCCACCAGTTGCTGCTCAATTGATTGGGGAATCGCATCAGCACGCAGCCCACTGATTTTGTCGATCACAGTCATGAACAGCCGAGTAAGGTCTCGGGTTGGAGGTGTATCGGTCAAATTACGACGAACGAAGAAGCGGACGAGTAGTTCGACTATGGAGGTCAGGTGAGCATTCGTAAGCTCGAGCTCATCCTTTCGCACAAGCAAATACAACATCAGCAAATACGATGGGGCACCCTGAATCCGCTCCAAATCCTTGATCGGTTTTTCGAGACCATTGAGCGCGTCATCCTGGTTGCGAGAAAGTATCAGCGAATAGAGTCGACCAGCGGCACTGATCTTCTGCAGGCAATCCTTCGCGTCATGGTTGATGAGCTTTTCATAGATCTGAATCAGGTTGGATCGAGTGGCGACCGGAACCTGGTGGACCGCTTTGAGTTGATCCTTGAAGGCGTTGTAATACTGGCGGAAGAAGCGTTCCTGGATGGCGTAGTCGTCACCGAGGTAACCCAAGAGACGATTCCAGTGCCCGAAATAGTGATCTACCTTGCCTGGCTCGATGGATTCCAGACGAGCCAGCAGCTTGTTCTTTATGAGATCGATGGCCGTAAGCGGCATGCCTCGATTGTTTAACGACTCGAACAGGGTGTAAGCGTCTGCGTGACTCGCCACCTCAATCTTGACCAGGCACGCATGGCTGACCTTGTCCAGGAATTCCATGATGGTTCCCAGCCGGTTGCTTCGGCCGTTGGCCATTTCATCTATGCGATCCTGGAAATACCGATAGGCCCGAAAGATCTTGCGGTTGCCAGCGTAGGCGGGGACATCACATTCACTGATGACCCCGATCTCAGCGAGAACAGCGCGGTAATCGGGGTTGTTATTGTTCTGAATCTGCGGGATCAGACGAATCTGATCGTCCCCTTTCTTGAGGACCAACTTTCGCTTTAAATTGATCAGCTCAACGCGACGTTCATCATCCAAATCGGTTTCATGGCTTTTTAAGGCATGGTAGACCGAGGCAAAAAGCAAAGAGAGCGTCATAAGACGCTGTTGTCCGTCAACCAGTTCAAGTTTCTGGACTGAAAGCGCGTCGGTCGACTGGTTGATGCAGATGATTGAGCCAAGGAAATAGCCGGGGTCGTTATCAAGCACATCGTCGAACAAGCTTTCCCACTGACTTTTCCCCCAGGTATATTCACGCTGGTAGCGTGGTACAACGTAGACCACGCCTGCTTCGATGTCGAAAAGCTGTGAGATTGGATAGTTATCTGCGGATTTTATCATTTCGCACCTCAAAAATGGTATTTATCACGTCTGTGACGGAAAGCTTCTTCCTATCATTCCATGGCGTGTCCTACTAACTCCACATTTCGAGAAAAGCCCCTGCAGCCTATGCTTGTTTTTGGTTTTTAATAAACAAAGGCGATTTATAGCTTTGTAGTAGAGGGTCATTCTGCGGCCTCCCTTGCGGCACGTTTCTCGGCAAGGGTTAAGTGGTGGTCATTGACGCGGTCGCCTTCTTTGCCGCCGTATTGGGGCCCCAGATGATACCAGGGGGCGGATTCCACGTCTTTGCCACGGTCTTTGTTCCAGTTGATGTTTGGCTTGTCCCGCAGGACGCCTGCACCTTTCTTGCCCACATCGGGCACACTCATAAAGGGACGGATGTTAAGACGCACACCGTCGTTGAGGTCAGGATTCCAGCCAATGGGCTGTTCTTCTATTGGTTTCCAGCGGACAAAGATGTCGCAGGGCTTTTCACCTTCAAGGATCAACTCAAGTTTTTTCTTCAGGTTTTCTGCTGCGACAAGTTTTTCCTCTGCTCCGTCAACCTGATTTGCAATATCCTGTTTCTGGCGGCTTATCCAGTCTCCCAGATAAGTGTAGATAAGCGTTTCAAGGTTTTTATAGTCGAGCTTGTGATAGTTGACAAGGGCCCCAAAGCCGTCTCGCAGGCCATCCCATATGTGCCAGATGAAGGGGCGGTGCTGGAACAGTTTGCAGTGCTGGGTGAAAAACTTCTCCCGCAGCCAGGTTTCAAGGGTCTTGCCTCCGTGATCGGAGCTTTTAAGAAGCTCGGCCAGGGTGTCGTTTGACCAGGCATCGCCGTAAGCAGCAGCAAGAAGATTCAGAAGGCGGTCACTTGCAGATGCTTCGCCACGTGCAGCTGGAATGCAGACTATGCCGTCATCATCGGCGTAACTTTGAAGGGACGTGCAGCGGTTGACCCATTCGCGCTGTTCGTCGGCCAGTTCCATATTGGCATCGAATTCGGCAGGCCAACGGTAGCCAAGAAGGCGGGCAACGGCCACTTGAAGTACAGTGTCGTCAATACGCAGCTTGCCGTGGGCTGTCCACTTTTTATCTTCATCCCATATAACGGAACCGCAGGGGTGGCCGTGGAAAATCCACTGTGTTGGGTCGTTTGTATAAGGTTCGGGCAGGCCGTGGGGGTATTTTTCTTCAGCCACTTTGGTCCAGTATTCGAGGTCGAAGGGGACTTTGACAAGAGTTGCGTTGGTTACATTAAGTTTTTGGTCAATACGGCGAACGGCTTCGTTGTATTCGGGTGATGAGCAGAAACACCAGATGGCGGGGAGGTGTGCTTTGTTTATCGGGCTAATTGGGCCTACATTGCTATCATATTTTTCACCGCCAAATAATGTTACTGGTAAATCGCGCATTTGTGATATAGCAACACCTATCTTTCCGATATTTTGATTTGTTGGCCTGCGACAAGGCATTCCTATTCCGTTATAACGCCAATCAATTATTGTTGTTCTACCACCGTAAAAAACATTTGAATTAACTGTGCTTTGATAATGTTCCCAACCATCATTTATTTTTTTTCTTTCCCAATAATTTTGACGCCAACGATTATCATCCCCTGTTTTGATTCCTTGATTTGCGATTGCATATGGCTCTAATAAGCTATTTGAAATATCAGAATCTAGCGCCACCCTCGCATCCGGATTCTCCAGTTGCTTTGCCTGCTCAACACTTTTTATTTCTGCTACTGTTAATTGTTGGGCTTTTTCTGCAGCTGTTTTTTCTTCTGATACGTCAAGGCCTCGAATTGTAGGCGAGGTATCCTGCCGTGTTTTGAAAAGGCTGGAAGTCTCTTCTATTGGGCTTATCTGGCCGTGGGTGAGGGTAAGCATAGCTACAAAAGCACCTGCGGCTGCTGCCGATTCAAAGCCCTTTTCACCAAGCCTTGCAATCATATTCCATGTGTGATTTTTAAGCAGTTTTTCTCTGAACTTGCGGTATGTTGTTAAAAACAGCCAGTTCTGGGGCAACACAATACTGTTACTGCCACCCTGCACACAAAATTCCAGACAACGGTCAAGAAATACCGTCGCCAGGTCGTTTTTACCTTCGGGATAATATTTGTCGGCAAAGTCTTGCAGCACCTTGTCCTGCTTGCCTCGGGCAAGATAAGGTACATTGGTGATCACCCAACAATACCGTTGAGATAAAATATCTGCTGCTTTTGCAATCCCTTTTGCTACAACTTCTATCTCATTTTTTACATCATCTTTTTCACCATCCATAGCTTTAGTCAGCAGAGGCCCGATTTCTTCCCTCTTCAATTCAAACAGCGATCCCTTATCCATACGGGCTTCGGGATTGATCAGACTACCGAGTACCGGTGCATCTTTAAACTGCTTATAAAGCTCTTCAAGCGCTATTCGCAAATTGGTGTTGTCACCGGCCAACGCCAGCCATTCCTCTTTCTTGGCGCTGATTGACAAACCAGAACAGGCCACATTCAATTCCGGTAGCGGGCGATAGCCGCCGGCATCGGGGTATTTCCAGGCCTCCAGCGCAAGAGCAAAGGCGGCCAGTTCCACGCAGCGTTGGTCAAGCTCCAGGCCATGGATATTTTCCCACAGCACCGCATCCACAGCTTGGCGGGCATTTAAGCCTTCCAACTCCATTCGCATCGGCACCAGCATCAGGAAAGCTGCTACCAGGAAGTGGCCGGAGCCGCAGCAGGGATCAAGGGTCTTCAGGTCGGCAAGATGTTCGGGCCAGCCGTCAAAGGTTCCGGCTGTCGGTGTCCAGGCTCCGTCTTCACGTTTGATAAAACGCAAATAATTAAATGGAACACCGGGGATGGATGCTTTTTCACGCAGTTCTTGTTCGCTGTCGGCATTTTGGAGATCGGCGTTGCCAAGCCGTCTTGCCGCCCACCAGGCTCCCAAGGAGTTGTCGAGCAAAAAGGCCACCATGTAGGGCTCGGTGAAGAGCTGGGTGACGGCGGGCAGCTCCCGTGCGCCGATCTTGACCTCGGAGGCGTTGACCTCGTCCTTCTTCTTGGCCTGCCAGAATTGATAGACCCAACCGAGGCTGTCGGAGGCGGTGAAGACCGGAAGCTCCAAGTCGGCCACCAGGCGCTCTAATTTCTGCTGATGCTCCGGCGGCAAGGCCAGTTGAAAAACCGGCGAATCGAGCCGGAAGATCTGCGGCAGCATGCGGGCGGCAAACCGGGCGGCCAGCTCCCAACCGTTGGCCGCGCCTTCATCGGCAGCGAGGTCTTCACACTCCTCTAGGGTGACCGCCACCGGGTCGTCCGGGTCGGGATACATCAGCAGATTGTTCTCGGCCAGGAAGCGGGCAAACAGCATGCGGTGCCAGTGCTCGTAGGCGACCTCTTCGATCAGGCGGTCCATGGTCTGGATCTTGCCGCCATTCAGGGAATCGCCCAGTTGGCGGCCGTGAACGCGCAGCTTACGGCGCAGCTCTCGGTCCTGTTCGCTCAGGTGAGCAAAGGGCGCGGCTTCACCCACACCAAGCTGTTCCAGCGCGGCACGGGCGGCGTCCTCGGCAATGTCACGTGCATCCTTGATGGTGCGTTCGAGTCGGTTTCTTAATGTTTTGTCGAGCGGCTGCATGCGTTATTTCCCCTGAAGGCTGCTTATCGAATCACTATCGGCCCGTTTTGCAGGGCGGCCTTGAGTTGTTGTTTCACGTCGTCGACCCAGGCATCGATCTCCTCGTCGGTTTTCAGCGTGCGGCGCGGCACCTGAATGAACTGAGCCTGGGGTTCACACAGTTCGGCGGCACCGCTGGCGACGTTGTCGAAGCGGGCGGGCATGGCCGCCACGCGGTCGCCAAACATCGACAGAGCGCAGTTGTCCAGGGTGGTCAGCACGTCGCTGGTCGACTGCACCTCCACCTTGGGTCGAGCGGACTCGTGCAGGAACTGGGCGGACATGAGCTGGTAGCGCTGCTCCGGTTCCAGTTGCTGCCAGTTACTGTCATCCGCCAGGCGCTTGAGACCCTCCGCATGACGGGAGGCATATTCGCCATCGAGCTTGTTGAGCTCATCGCGCAGCAGTTGGGTCAGGTTGGCGATCAGCGGTCCGACCAGGTCGGGTTCTTCCAGAAGCTGGCGCTGCTGCTCGATGGTCTTCACCTGGGCCAGGATTACCTCGGCGTCCTGAAGCCCGGAGGCGTGGGCCATCAGGCGCTTCAATACGCTCCAGTTGGGCCAGCGTTTGGTGATGCGCTCGGCGAGATCGGTCCAGCTATCGATGTTGCCGCCCAACTCTTCCCGCCGGTTGTAGAGGGCAAGCAGTTGCTCATTGCCCGCAGTAAGGCGGATTTCGTCGAGGGGCGTGGTGTCCGGCCGGGCCGGTTTCGGTGCCTCGCCGCCTGCCTGGTCGGCAAGCTCCACCATTTTCTGCAGGAACTGCGGTATATAGGCCAGCTCCTCGCCCTGTTTGGCCGAGAGGCCGACCTTCTGCAACAGCTTGCGGATCTGGATGCGTTGGGCGGTGGTGACGGTGGCGGATTCCACCTTGAACATCACCTTGCCGATGGTTTTGCGCTCCAGCTCCTTGGGGTCGAGGGTTTGGCCTCGCTCGTCCTGCGCCCGGATCAGCCCGGCCACCAACAGCACTTGCAGGCCGCCGTCCACGGCGTCACGCGACCATCCGTAGGGTGAAGACTCGAACTGGGTGCGGATATCCGCGCCTTTTTTGCCACCGGCGATGAAGCCGAGGATGGCTTTGCATACCGGGTTTTTCGCAGGTTCGCCTTCGTCACCGATGGCCTTGAGCGCATCAGGAGCGCCTTTCTGGGCTTTTTCATAAACCTTGGACCAGCCCACGTGGTCGGCGGTATGGAACTGCGGGTAGAGCCGTTGCAGCGCGTTGCCGGAGGCTTCCAGCACCATCTCCTGCAGATCGTTGCCGAGGATTTCATTGCCGCCGCCCTGAAAGACGCGGGCTCCGGAGAAGGCTTCTTCGAGCAGTTCGCGAATTTTGTGTTCGGCGGTCTGCTTGGTGGTCTCCATGGCCGCACGGGCTTCGGTACCTTCCGGGGTATTAGGTACTCCGCACTTATCCAACGTGGCACTGGCGGCCTTGTAATCGATGAGGCAGTGGCGAAGGTCATCGGCCGAACGTTTGGGGATGAACACAAAAACAGTTGGAGATTGATTGCCCGCTTGCCTTGAATCGGCCCGCACCGAGTTTTCGTCAATGCTCCAGCCGTCGCGAACCCAGACGCAAATGCGCTGATCGGCATCGGTGGGAAGCTGGGCGTCAAACACCGGGTAGATGTCGCGGATAACCTTCGAGCTACCCTGGATCAGGGAGAGTTTACGCACCATCTCGCCAAAGTGCTTGCGGATACGGTCGTCGCGTTCGGCCTCGATGCGGTGGCTTTCGCTTCCCAAGGCGGAGCGCTGACTCAAGAACTCGTCGCTCCAGGCCGCACTCTCTTCGGTCTGGATGCGATATTCATCTCTGACCTTCATCAAGAGCTCGCAATTGTCCAGTAGGCCGGGCAACTTGCTGCGCAAACTACTGCTACCACGAGAAAGGTTTTCGACTAGAAGATCGGCAACGGTATCGATAGTGGCCCGGATGCCGATCTCGTTGTTCTGGCTGCCAAGCTTGTTTATAAGGAAGACCAAGCCGCAGGCACGGGCCATTAGCTGCTCATCCGGGGTTCCTTTACTCCAGCTCATGGTTTTTTCGTGGACTTTGCGCGGCAAGATGCGCGACTGGAGCAGTTTGTCGGCAGAGTCGAAATAGAGATAGTCCGCAGGTACAATATGACCCAGGGGTTCGTCCAGGTTAGTTTGAATGACTTTATGAACCATGCTGAGCTGGTTGCGAAGCTGGCTGTCTGTTCCAGTTTGATCCAATACCCGCAGGGTGTTTTCCCAAAAACGACGGCGCACAGGCAAAATGGGATAGTCTTGGGAAAAATATGAAATGTCGCCTTCTCTGTGTCCTATGGTTGTGCCTGACAGGTGCCTGGAAATTTCGCCAAGGTTTTCTTGCATTACCTGCTCTATGGGTTTTTGCGCATTGGGTTTCTTGGCCAGGATGACCTTACGGATAACCGAATCTACGTCGGCATCGGAAAGTTCTACCCGGATGGTGAAACGACCTTCAAGCTTCTTAAGATTGCTGGTGCCGGTTACTGCTGTTTGGCCGGTTCCAATAAAGAGCAGTTTGCCGCCAAAGCTTTTGCTGCACGCCTCAACCACTTCTTGGACATCCATGGAGCGCTGGCTGTCTTCGCCGATGTATTGCTGCACCTCGTCCAGCACCACCAATGTCAGCGGAAACTTGCCGTCCTTTGTCAGGGCTTGTCGAATGGCCTTGAGCATATCATCATTGGAAACATCTTGGACGTAGGGATAGAGATTGTTCAAGGTTTCTACGCAGGAAGCAGATGATGAAAAAAGATTGGGCTTGGCGTTGACGAGGGCTTTGTGAAGACCTTCGGCCACATAAAAATTATCCAGCTCTTCGTGCCAGTTCAAACCGTTTTGTTCTATATGAGCCCGTACTTCTGCCTCGATGCCTTCACGCTTGAGCCACATAACAAAACGGGCAACAGGATACAGCCCGGGCAATCCAGCGGATTTAAAAATGATGCTGAGAAGCGCCTGTCGAACACTGCCCACGGCACCTGACCCCAAGGTGCCTGATGCGGCGTGCAAGCCGCCATACCGCTTGGACCGGGTGCTGAGTTCCTTGAAAAGGTCTCGTACCTCTTGGGGAAGTTCAGCAATGCCGCGCGCAGTAGCCCCGTCTACAAAAACCGTGTCTACCCAAAGTGCACGGAGCATTTTGACTAGATGAGATTTTCCTGATCCGTAAAAACCGCTTACCCAAACGGCGGGTTGCTGGGCCTGGTCTATATTTTTTAAGTAGGTTTCAAGAATGTGCGACATACCTTTCTCGTACTGGCCGTCACAGACAAAAGTTTCCACCTCGTACCGGAGTACTGCCAAGGCTTGGCTGGTATTCTCATCGTTGACGTTGGCAACGCCCTCGTTGACCAGTTTTCGGGTGGCCGGATCTTTTTGGTAAATATCGCGATTAT
>ENA-UPSM01005740-UPSM01005740.1-activated-sludge-metagenome-genome-assembly--contig:-NODE-5740-length-12003-cov-4.853783_pt1 | contig 12003 bp, 6 predicted proteins | sample MGYA00238181_ERZ773283 | MGnify/ENA primary metagenome ERZ773283 (study PRJEB29023, sample SAMN05720199) | activated sludge metagenome | isolation source: Anaerobic digester | place: Japan... | reverse complement strand
TGGGGCTTCATCAGCGCCTCCGAGTGGGGCGACGAGGTGACCTTCGCGGAACTGCTCAAGGGCCGGGGCTACGCGACCGGCTGCTTTGGCAAATGGGGATTGGGCGCACCCGGTTCGAGCGGCGATCCGCTTACCCAGGGGTTCGACCGGTTTTACGGTTACAACTGCCAGAGTCACGCGCACAACCTGTACCCTAGTTTCCTCGTGAATCAGGCCGAACGCGAGCCGCTCGAGGGCAATACCAACGGCCCGACGGGCAAACACTACGCGCCGCAACGCATCGCGGACGAGATGCTGCAGTTCGTGCGCGACCACAAGGACGAACCGTTCTTCCTCTATTACCCCACGGTGATCCCGCACCTCGCACTGCAGGTTCCCGAAGAGGAACTCGCGCAATACAAAGGCAAATGGGAGGAAACTCCGTACAAAGGCGAGAGTTACCAGCCGCATCCCACGCCCAGGGCCTGTTACGCCGCCATGATCTCGTTCCTGGACAAACAGGTTGGCAGACTCTTCGCCCTCCTCGAAGAACTGGGAATCAACGGCAACACGCTCGTATTCTTCACGTCCGATAACGGCACGACCCACCTTATCGAGCAGGTCGATTACGAATTTTTCAACAGCGTCGGCCCCCTCCGCGGCCTCAAGGGGGCGCTCTATGAAGGCGGCATACGCATGCCCATGATCGCGTGGTGGCCCGGCAGAATCGCGCCTGGGGCCGTGACGGACCATGTTGCCGCTCATTATGACGTCGCCGCCACGCTCGCTGAACTCGCCGGCGCCGAACCTCCCCCGAATACCGACGGCATCAGTTTTCTGCCGGTAATCACGGGAAATGCGGATGCGCAACGCAAACACGAGTTTCTGTTCTGGGACTTTGCCGGGTACGGCGGCCAGGTGGCTGTGCGCATGGGCAACTGGAAGGGCATCAAAACGGACCTCCAAAAGAACCCCGGCGCCGCCCTGGAACTCTACGATCTTGAAAATGACCTCTCTGAATCCAGGAATGTGGCGGGGGAGCACCCGGACATCGCGGCGCGCATCGAGCAGATCATGTGGGACGCACGCGCCGTTCCCGAATTCGAAGCCTTCCGATTCGGCCGGTACAAGCCTCCGGAGGCGTAATAGCATGCGCCCGTGCCGGCTCATGAACGCGGCACGCTATAATGTCGCATATCGTTCCCTCCATGGGATGTGTACGGGAGCGAATTTCGGAGGCCTTCGCCCATGTTTCGAATCCGGGCCATTCACGGCAACGCCTTTTTCCTCTCCCACGACCGGGTCGAGCAGGTGCAACACATTTTCCGCGAGACCTTTCCCGGCCTGGCGGAGTATGCCGACAAGCTGCCGTCTCTCCTGCACCATCCCACGGAGCACGGGTTCCGCTCGGGCCTCCTGGTAGCCGAAGGGGCTCTGGGACGGGTAGACGCCTTCGCGCTCGTCCTCTACTTTTCCGAAGTCAAGAGCGCGTTCCTGGATTTCGTGGCCACCCGGCCGGGAGTGCGCAGCCGCGGCATCGGAGGAGCGCTGTACGAGACCGTTCGCGAATACTGCTCCAACCTCGGAGCACGCGGACTCTACCTGGAGGTCGAGCCCGATGAACCCGAACTCACGCGAGACCCCGCAGCGTTAACCGAAAACCGCCAACGCATACGGTTTTACGAACGGTACGGCGTACGCGTAGTCGACGGCACCCAGTACCACCTGCCTGTAGGCAGCCCGCCCAGTTCCGCGCTCCTTCTGTTCGACGGTCTGGGACGACACGAACCCTTGTCGCGCAGCGAAGCCCGCCAAGCCGTCGAACTGATTCTGACCCGCCGCTTTGGCCATGTCGCGGACCGCGAGTATGTGCGCCGCGTAGTGAGTTCCTTCCAAGACGACCCCGTCAGGTTCCGGCCGGTCCGGCTCCAGAGGAGCCTCGGCCGCCCTGCCGAGGTCCAGGCCGGAAAGCTCTCAGACGCCTTCGCCATGGTGCGTCCGCCCCGCCACGAGATTCATCACGTGAAAGAACGCGGCTATTTCGAGCATCCGATCCGCGTCCAGGCCCTATGCGACTCGCTGGATCAGACGGGGCTATTCGCGGCCGTACCGCTGAAACCGCACGGCCGCGCGCCGCTGGCTGCCGTACACGATGCCGAATTCCTCGAATACCTGCGCGAGGTGTGCGGCAAGATCAAGGAAGGGCGCCCCGTCTATCCCGATACGTTCCCTCTGCGCACCCCGGAACGGCGACCCAAACGATTGCTCGTGCAGGCCGGTTACTACTGTCTGGATGCGGATACGCCTCTATACCGCAACGCGTATATTGCCGCCCGCGACGCCGCCGACGCCGCACTCACCGCCGCCGGCGAAATCCTCGCGGGCAGACGCCTCGCCTATGCCGTTTGCCGGCCACCCGGACACCACGCTGGAAGGCGGTTCTTTGGCGGGTTCTGCTATTTTAACAACGCAGCCATCGCCGCTCAGCATCTCAGCGCACAGGCCAGGACGGCCATCCTCGACATCGATTTCCATCACGGAAACGGCACCCAGGACATCTTCTACGACCGCGACGACGTGTTTACCGTCTCGATTCATGGCCACCCCGACTACGCCTACCCCTATTTCACGGGTTTCGCCGACGAAACGGGCGCCGGCAAAGGCCTCGGTTTCAACAGGAATTTCCCGCTCCCGCCGCGTATCGAAAACGAGGCATACCTGCGGATTTTCGACAGGTCCCTCGACGAAATCGGCCGGAAAAAGCCGGAGATCCTCGTCATCAGCCTCGGATTCGACACCATGAAAGGTGATCCGACGGGAAACCTGCTATTGCGCGCCGAAGCGTTTCGTACGATGGGGAAACGCCTCGCCCGGGCCGGCCTGCCGCTGCTGGTCGTCCAGGAAGGCGGTTACAGCGTGCGCAACATCCGGCGGGCGGGTGTCGCGTTCTTCTCAGGCTGCGCCGCGTGCGCCTGACACATGGTCTGAAGACGCGCTGCATGGACTCTGACCGAGTGTTTCAGACCGTTCGCGGGAATGCGGCGCCGGCCTATGCCCGTCACGCGACATCTCTGGCATTCTTGCAGCCGTTCTGGCATCGTGGTTGTCTCACGGGCATCAGGATAGGAGTTGCTTCATGAAACACCTTAACCGCCGCGATTTCATCAGGGCATTGGGGCTTACATCGCTTGCCGCCGCCGGATTCGGCCGCGCATCTTCCCAACCCATTCACGAAGGCAGCATGGTTGTCGGCAAAATCACCGCGAGCGCCCGGGGAGGCGCGGCATTCCTTGAAGACGGCAAAGTGGTCCAGCCTCGCCGCGAGATTCCCGTGTTCCGCGACACGGATGTGCTGGTTGTGGGGGGCGGCACCGCCGGCGTTGTTTCGGCGCTCGCCGCACGGCGAGCCGGGGTCAACGTCACCCTTGTCGAACGCTACGGCTGTTTTGGCGGTTTGTGGACCGCCGGCCTCGTACTCATCGTGCTGTGCACACACATCCCCGGCGGCGGCAAGCGCAGGAAGATGGTCCAGGGCATCGGCGATGAAATCCTCGGCCGCATAAACAGTCTCAAATACGGCGCGATCAACTACACTCCTGACGGTCCGCACGACGCCACGACAGACCCCGAAGCCGCCAAGTACATTCTGGCCAAGATGCTCCGCGAAGAGGGGGTCGATATTGTCCTCCACAGTTGGGTCACCAACGCCATCATGGACGGCGACGCCATCACGGGCGTGCTTTTCGAAAGCAAAGCCGGTTGCATGGCGGTCCGGGCCAAAGTGGTCATCGACGCCACCGGCGACGGAGACGTGTTCGATGCCGCGGGCGCGGAGAGCATCCCTCATGTGCACCGGATCGGCCTCGTGCACCGTCTGGGCAACGTGCCGGACGGCAAGGCGCCGGAGGGACTCAACCTCGGCGGCGCTACCCCGGTCCCCGGCGTGCGCTGGGTCAACATGCAGGGGCCTCAAGGCGACTGCCTCGACGTGCAGACCCTGACCACCTGCGAACTTGACGCCCGCGAGGCCATCTGGAGCAAGCTCAAGCAGATCCAGGACACGCCCGGCTACGAAAACGTCTTTCTGCTCGACGTCGCCTCCCAACTGGGCGTGCGTGCCTCGCGCACGCTGGTGGGCACGCAGGAGCTTCGGCTGGAAGACACGCTCGAACAGAAGCCGTGTCCTGACGTGGTGGGCATCGGGGGAACCTACTCATTCCTGAAAGACCTGGCATGCCCTATACCCTACGGAACCCTCGTGCCGAAGCGCATTGATAACCTGCTCGCCACGGGGCGGTGCGTAGCTGCCGACAACACCATGCTGAACTATACGCGTCTGATTGCCCCCTGCATGCTGACGGGGCACGCGGCGGGCGCGGCAGCCGCCCTCGCTGTCCAGGAAAACGCCACTCCGCGAAACATCTCCGTTGCGGCGCTTCAGGGATTGTTGAAGAAGCAGGGGGCGTATCTGGGATGACATTCTTCCCGCCGCGTACCGGCTACCGTCTCGCAATCCTGGTGTTTCTGGAGGTATGCGCCGTCTGTCTGCCTCCCGTTGTCCTGCGCTATGCGCTGCCGGCGCTCAGCCCGTTCCTGTTTCTGTGCACGGTCATGGCCACCCAGGCGGTGGGACTGTCATTGTCTGCCCTGTTGGCGCTCCCCATGCTGGGGTTCGTGATATGGCGCAGACGCGGATTCTGCCGCTATTTCTGCCCGGTAGGATGGCTCGTGGAGCTATGTGCCAAGGCCAGGCCCTCGGCGGACTCCACGTATTCGCGCGTCCCGCAATTCGGTCAATGGGCCGCGCTACTCACTCTAGGCGGAGCCATCGCGTCGCTTCCCCTGTTTCTTCTGCTGGACCCGCTGGCGCTGTTCACGGGAGCAGCCGGCGCCGCGCATATCGCCTTCCCCGCACAAGTTGCCTGCGCGACAGGATTGGCCGCAGTGCTCATCCTGAGCCTCGTGTTTCCCCTGTTATGGTGCAAACGCTTGTGCCCGCTCGGCGCGACCCAGGATCTTCTGGCGGAACTTAACGCAGCGCTTGCGCGCCGCGCATCGTCCAACGCTTCCGAAACAGCGAAGCCGGACCTCAAACTCGCGCGCCGGGCGTTTCTTGGGCTGGGCGGCGGCATGGCGGTGTCGGCGCTGGCGGTCCGCGCGCCGCGCGCCGCGGATGAGCATCGCCTCCGTCCGCCCGGCGCGGTCGCCGAAACCCGCTTTTCGGCAGTGTGCATCCGCTGCGGAAACTGTGTCCGCTCATGTCCGTCCAATATCATCCAGCCCGGCCTCCGGCCGCCGAACTGGGCGTTGCTTCTGGTTCCCGAACTTCATTTCGACGCTAACTATTGTCTCGAAACCTGCAACGCTTGCGGACTGGGCTGCCCCACCGGCGCCATTACCGCGCTTCCTCTCGATGAAAAGAACAACTGGCGGATCGGGCTCGCGCAAATCCAACAGACCGGCTGCCTTCTCACAGAAGAGAAGGAATGTTCCGCCTGTGCCCTGGTTTGCCCGCGCAAGGCCATTGTCGAAGAGTTCTCGCGTGAGACCTACACCACAATGGTCCGCGTCGACGCGGAGCAATGCAACGGCTGCGGCGCCTGTGTGGCCGCATGCCCTCCACGGGTGATCGGGGTGATTCCGGCGGCCCTTTACGGAAATGCGCGAGAGAGCGGGGGCGAAGCCCAGCGCCTGCCGGACCGGGCGGCCGGGTTTGACCGCGCTGTCTAAGCCTATCGGTTCAAGAACCAGAGGTGGAAGTTCAGAACGCTCGCGAAGGAGGTCCACAGGGCGTAGGGAATCAACAACAAAGCACCCACCCGGGTCGCACGCCAGAACCACACAATCACGAACCACGCGGACGCTGCGATGAAAAAGCAGTCCACAAACGCCACTCCAATGAGATGCCACCGGAAAAAGAGGGGCGTCCACAGGAGATTTGCCATGATGTTGACCGTGTAGACCGTCAGGCCGAGCCAGCGCGTTCGCCCTTTGCATTTCAGGGCGAAGACAACGAACGCCGCCGCCATCATGATGTAGAGAGCGGTCCAGACGGGGCCAAAGATCCACGCGGGCGGGTTGTAGGCGGGCTTCACCAGGGCGTCATACCATCCCGACATCGTGCGGCGCTCCTTTCGGCGCATCCAGGGCTTCGCCGCAATCACGATACCCCCGCGAATACAGATTGGCAAGGCTCTCTTAGCGCCCCGAATGACCCTTCGAGCCCCGGCGCTGCCGCCTCTCCCCTATTCGTCGGCCGCGCGTTTGTGGAGGCGTTTGCGGTCTTCCACGCTCAGGACGGCTTTGCGTACGCGGATGTTCCTGGGCGTAACCTCCACGAGTTCATCCGGAGCGATCCATTCGAGCGCGGCATCAAGGGTGAGGATGCGCGGGACGTCCAGCCCGATGGCGTGGTCTTTGCCCGCGGCACGGTGATTGGTCAAGGCCTTGCGCTTGGTAGGATTGCAGGGAAGGTCACCAGGACGCGCGTTCTCGCCGATGATCTGCCCCCCGTACACGGGGTCCATGGGCGAGACGAAGAGCGTGCCGCGCTCCTGGAGGTTTTCGAGGCTGTACGACGTGGCTTCACCCGTGTCCATGCTGATCATGGAACCCCGGCTGCGGGTGATGATGGGACCCGACCAGCGTTCGTACCCCGTGAATCGCGACGCCATGATGCCGAGTCCGCGGGTATCGGTGAGGAACTCGCCACGGTAACCAATGAGTCCTCGCGTGGCAATGGCGAACTCGAGGCGGACCATGCCGGCGCCGTTGGTCTCGACGCTGACCAGTTGGCCTTTGCGCTGGGCCACCTTTTCGATAACGGTGCCCTGGAACTCGAGGGGCACGTCGATAACCAGTTCTTCGAAGGGCTCGAACAGCGTGCCGGCGGCGTCGTGGTGCGTGATGATTTCCGGCGACGACACGCAGAGTTCCATGCCTTCGCGGCGCATTTCCTCGATGAGGATAGCCAGGTGCAGTTCGCCCCGGCCTGAAACCTTCATGCCGTCGCCGCGATTGGTTTCCTCGACCCGCAACGCCACATTGGTGCGCAGTTCCCGTTCGAGACGCGTCCGGATCTGGCGGATGGTGACGGCGTTCCCGTCCTGCCCCGCGAAAGGACCCGTATTGACCAGCACCGTCATGGCCACGGTGGGTTCCTCGATGTCCAGGGGCGGCAGGGCACAATCCTCGAGACCCGGCGCGGCCAGCGTGTCGCCGATGCTTATGGCCTTCGGGCCCGCGATGGTCACGATATCTCCAGCGGAGACCTCGCCGCACGCCACGGTCTCGATGCCGCGGGTTACCCAGAGGTGCGCCGCGCGGTCGTCCGCGACGCCCGTGACTTCCCAGTCATCAGAAACATCTTCGCCCCGGTGACGGAGCCATTGCGTGCCCGTGCGCCTCGTCGTGATATGGGCGATGGCGCCGCCGCGCGTGAGCCGTCCCTGCAACACCCGGCCCGTGCCCGTGCGCCCGATATGGTTGCGCCACCCGAGCGTGCTCACCTGCATGAGGAAAGGCGCATCGAGGTTCGCGCTGGGGGCAGGCACGTTCTCGATGATGGTCTCGAAAAGAGCGTCCATACCCTCGTGCGAGTCCTTTTCGAGGTCCCGCACGAGCCAGCCTTGGAGACCCGAACCGTAAAGAACCGGAAAGTCGCACTGCGCGTCGTTGGCGCCCAGTTCGACAAACAGGTCAAACGTCAGGTCGAGCGTGCGGCCGGGAGCGGCGCCCGGCCGGTCCGCCTTGTTGACGATGACAATGGGCCGCAGACCCAGCCGCAACGCCCGCATCAGCACATAGCGCGTCTGCGGCATGGGACCTTCGTTGGCGTCGACCAGCAGAAGCACCGAATCCACCATCGAGAGGATGCGCTCGACCTCTCCCGAGAAGTCCGCGTGCCCGGGCGTGTCAATGATATTGATGCGGTAACCGTGCCACTCGACCGTGCAGTGCTTGGCCCGGATGGTGATACCGCGCTCGCGCTCGAGTTCGTTGTTGTCCATCACCCGCTCGGCAACCAGCGCGTTATCGCGAAACACATGAGCCGCCCGAAAAATGCTGTCGATCAGGGTGGTCTTCCCGTGATCGATATGAGCAATAATAGCGACATTTCTGATCTTCTCGACAGCGGTCATGCGTCAGGGGTCCTCATAGGTGACTGATCTCCGCCGATCTGCGGAGATCGCAGGAAGAAAGTAACTCAGTTTACCCTATTTCACTGCCACAAAGCAACTTAGCAATTTGGCAATTTGGGGGACACAATACTCAATTCCGGCTAATCGGGGTAAGAATACGTACAGAATGCCGCCCGCGCGAAGGCCTAATTGAGTATTGTGTCCCCAAAATTGCCGAAATCGGCCTCAAACACATACTCCCCTGACCGCACCTCATATACCACGCAGCCGTCTTCATCCCGCAGGGGGGTGATGGTTTTGATGTTGGCCACGGGCTGTCCGGATTCGGTGACGCCCGCCGGGTCTTTGGTGGGGAGGTAGACGATGGCGGTGGTATTGGCGGGGATAGAGACTTCGAGCGTCAATGTATCGTTCTCGATGCGCCAGGCCGTCCGGATGGGGCCGCGGATGGACCGGAATTCGGTCGTGGCCCAGGTGAGTCCTCCTCCGGGGCGCGGGTGAATGACGAAGCGCTTGTACGCGGGCAGGCACTCAGGTTCGCCCGGATACGCGGGATTGATGCCGCCCACGACGCGGAACAGCCATTCGCCCACCGCGCCCAGCGCCCAATGGTTGAAGGAGTTCATGCCCGGATTTTGGAAGCCGCGGCCTTCAACGTAGCCGTCCCACCGTTCCCAGATGGTGGTGGCGCCCTGGCCGATGGCGTAGCCCCAGGACGGTATTTCGCGGTTCAAGGCGAGTTTGTAGGCGAGGTCCACATGGCCGTTGCAGGTCAACTGCATCATGAGGCGGATGGTGCTCTGGATGCCGGTCGAGATGCGGCCGTCGTAGCGGCGCACGGCTTCGACCATATGGGCGACCGCGGCGTCATGGAGTTCTTCGGGCACCAGCCCGAAATGCAGCGCGAGGGCGTATCCGGCCTGCGTATCGCCTGTGATGCGCCCTTCTGCATCGATGAACTCGCGCTGGAAAGCCGCACGAATGTCATCCGCCAGCTTCCGATATTCCTGCGCCTCCGTATCGTTGCCCAGAACCTCCGCCATGCGGCTCACGAATTGCGTGGACCGAGCAAAGAACGCCGTCGCCATGACCTCCTTGGGGACTTCCCCGCCCGTCTTGGGCCAGTCCTCAAGGATGAGGGTATCGCCGTTGAGCCAGTCACCATAATCGTTGTGGCGTCCGTTGCGCCAGATGAGATCGGGATTCATGCCGCGGATGTAGGCGAGCCAGCGTTTTGCGGCCTCGTACTGCTCGCCGAGCATCCGCACATCGCCGTAATTCTCGTAGGCGTGCCAGGGCACGAACACTCCCGCATCGCCCCAGGCCGGCACGCCCGAAAACCGCTCGTTGGGGCCGAAAGGATGGGGCGCGAAATCGGGGAAGCGGCCGTCGAGGGCCTGCGCGTCGCGCACATCCTGCAGCCATTTGGTGAAAAAACCCGCCATATCCATGTTGAAGACGGCGGTCTGTGCGAAGACCTGAATGTCCCCCATCCAACCGAGGCGCTCGTCACGCTGAGGACAATCCGTCGGCGAACTCATGAGGTTGGCGCGCTGGGTCCACAGGATATTCTCGGCCAGCTTGTTCAGCATGGGTTCGCTGCATTGAAACGACCCGGCTACCGGCGCATCGGAATGAAACACCCGGCCGAGGACCGCATTTTCGGCAGGGCGTTCCGGCAGGCCCGAAAGCTCGACATAGCGGAACCCGTGATAGGTAAACGGCGGCTCGAAAACTTCGGGGCCTTCACCGCGGAAAGTATAGGTGTCGACCTGAGGCGCTCCGCGCAGATTGTCAACGTAAAGCGTCCCGTCGGGGTTCAGCATTTCCCCGTGCCGCACGGTCATGACAGTAGCTTCGGGCGCTTGCGCCGTGATGCGCGGCCGCCCGACCATGTTCTGGCCGAGATCGAAGATGTAGACGCCCGGTTTCGGCTCGGTCGCCGCGACGGCGGGAAGCTCCTTCGTTACGCGGATGGGCTCGTTCGGCTGGGCTGCGAGCACCGCGTCGTGGGTGGTGACGCGGGCAGCTTCCCAGCCGCTGTCATCGAACCCCGGCCGGCTGAATCCGGGCATTTCGTTACGCGCGTCGTAGGCCACCCCGTCGAGGATGTCGTTTGCGCGTACGGGACCGTTCCGGGTCCAGCGCCAGGTATCGTCCGTGATTATGGCGGCCTGCGAACCGTCCGCGCACTCGATATGCAGTCGGGCGATGAGCTTCGGATTCACGCCGTATATGCCCCACGTCAGGCCGTCGGGTACGACATTCGCCAGACCGATGCGCCCGGCGTACCAGCCGTCCCCGAGCGTCACGCCGATGGCATTTTCCCCTTCCTTGAGCAGCGGCGTGACGTCATACGTCTGATACTGCACACGGGTGTGGTAGTCCGTCCATTCCGGAGCGAGGATGTGGTCGCCGACATGTTGGCCGTTCATCTCGGCTTCGCATAATCCCAGCGCGGAGATGTGCAGAAGCGCGCGGACCGGTTTGGCGGCCAATTCGAATTCCTTGCGGAATACGGGTGCGGCGTGGCGTTCGCCTTGGCGGCCCGCACCGGGTTCCGTGCGTCCGTTCACCAGTGCTTCCGGCGACCAAGTCCCCCCCACGCTGTCCGAGGCGATGACCCGCATGTTACGCGCGATGTTCTCGTTGCCGTCGAACACCTGCATCTGGGTCAAGGCAAAGGCATGGTTGCCGGGATCGTGCTGCGCAAGCCGGGTCACGTACAACCGCACGTAGCGCGCTGTTGCGGGGCCGAATTCGAATACAGGGGCGCTTTCGCCAGGGTTTGGGAAGTCCGAGCCGGTCTTGTCGACGACCGTCTGAAAGACTTCGAGATTCTCCTTGTCGGACACATCAACACGAAAACGCACGGGAAACAGGTAGCCGGGCGTGTCCGGCGTGTAATCGTATGGCCGCGCGGGGTGAAGTTGGACCTTATCGAATGGGCGCTGCGCTCCCAGGTCGATCGTTACCCACTTGGGCGTATCGCGGTCTTCGACAAATTGGGTGTGAAACCCATTGTGTTTCGGCAGAGGCTCGGGCGCTTCGCGCGGGGCTTCGATCCATTTCGCCTGCCAATCCGCCTGGTTTGGCAGGCCCATGGTGAATGTGGCAGTCTTGCTCCATTCCGAAGGATTCCCCGAACGGTCCCACACCCTCACCTTCCAGTAATACGTAGTTTCCGGGGCCAGTGGCTTGCCTTGATACGTGACATGCAGCGTCTCATCGGACTCGACGCGCCCGGTGTCCCACCGCTCGCCCTGGTCTTGGTCAAGGAGGGCAGCCGACGTGCTGACAAGGACTTGATACGCGGATTGCCTCTGTCCGCGCTCGTTTGAGGCAACCGTCCAATAGAACCGCGGCGGGGCAACTCCCACTCCTATGGGATCAACAAGGTATTCGCAGCGCAGGAATCCCGGCTGCAGTGCGCCCGGCGCGGCCGGTACCCCGCCAGTCAGAGCCGAGATACACACCAGCACCTGGAGATTCGGGCTAAACATATCCATATCCCTTTCAGACGGTTAGGCCATTTGCCAGTGGCCCGGACATACCGCATGCGGAACATGCGGTATCTTGCATGCGGCTGCCAGAAAAGGCAATACTCTCCCACACAGGGTCCGCTGCCGGGTAGCTCGCGCACCCGACTCCGGTCTTCCAGGCTTCTTCTCTGGACGAAAATCTAGGTTGATGCATTCTTGCGTCCATTTCGGCATAATAGGGGGCGGGTATCCGACAAAATCAAGTTGTATGGGGATTTTAGTGTCTCGCTTCGGCGTCCTCGTCGCGACGGCACACAAGGCGCAAACGGGGGGTTCGTTGCCGAGGAATTCGCGTTCCGTAAACGCGCGTCAGAAAGGAAATGGCCATGTTTGAGAGCACA
>ENA-UPSM01005729-UPSM01005729.1-activated-sludge-metagenome-genome-assembly--contig:-NODE-5729-length-12014-cov-7.833431_pt1 | contig 12014 bp, 21 predicted proteins | sample MGYA00238181_ERZ773283 | MGnify/ENA primary metagenome ERZ773283 (study PRJEB29023, sample SAMN05720199) | activated sludge metagenome | isolation source: Anaerobic digester | place: Japan... | reverse complement strand
CATGGACAATTGTCTCTATTTTAATCAGTTGCTTATATCGAACTCAGGTTAATAGATTTTCCATCCTTCTTTCTGGTAATTTTACCCTCTAAAAGTAAATCACCAATTGTGGTTATTGATAGTGTCAGATTTTCCATTTGCTTTGATTTTGTTATACAAACATTTTATCTAAACACGTACTTTTTAAATTATTTTTATGTACTTTTTAAATTTGAGATTATAAATGCAGCATAATCATTTCCATCTTTTTCAAAAGAATACATTTTACCATGAAATGGATATACTGTTGCAATTTTAATGTCGCCAATTTTACGTTCTTTTAAAAAAGCTGATAACTCTTTCATCGCATTATACTGCGGTTTGGTAAACTTCTCGAAATAATGCATACCTATAATTAAATCTAATTTAGGTTTATCATTGTTTATTTCTATTGTTCTTTTTAGTTCAACCAATGCTTCTGCTGAAATATATCCACTTGCTATTTTTACCTTATCTGCTGTTTTAAGGTTAGTTGAAAAGAAATCTTGGCTTGACTTAGCCGTTATTTTTGCAGGTTTATAATTTGACAATAGAAGTTCCATAATGTTAAGAATTAAGTTCAATTCGACTTTTAATCGAAAGCATTTTCAATCTTTCACTTTCAGCTTTTAAATCTATTTTTTTATAATCTCCATTGAATAAGGGTTTTAAAGCAGTCGCTAAAGCATGTACTCCAACGGGAGGGACAGCATTACCTATTTGCCTTCTAACCTCTGTTGTTGAACCGCAAAACACAAAGTCATCAGGAAAAGATTGTATTCTTGCTCTTTCTCTATTAGTTAAAGCTCTTGGTTCAGGATAATGATACCCCCAAGTTCCACCACCACCTGCTGCTATTATTGTTTTTGATGGTTCATCTAATTTTACCCTACGATATACATGGCTTATCATTCCCTTTACATATAAAGGATGGTCTTGCGGAATATCTGTAAAATTTCCACCTTCAGGGATTAATTCAAGCATCTTTTTAGTTTTCTCAGCTATGTTCAATCTCTCATTATTATATATAGCCTTTTCGACATCCTTAAATGCACCTCCAACTGTCACATAAGGAGTATTACCATTAGGCCCATGTGTTGGTTTAGGATGATTAAAATCAAATCCTGTATCAATCCGTATTCCAACTATTAAAATTCGTTCTCTGAACTGGGGTACACCATATTCTGCAAAATTATATAGTTTGGGTTTTACTAAATATCCAGGAGCAATTTCTTCAAAATCCTTAATTATTTGTTGGATAGCCATTGACTTATTCGCGGTAAGTAAACCTTTAACATTTTCAGCCACAAATGCTTTTGGTTTTTTTGCATCAATAAACCTTAAAAAACTTTTATATAAATTCCCCCGTTCACCATTTAGCCCAGGTCTTTTCCAAATCATTGAAAAGTCTTGGCATGGGAATCCTCCTAATATTAGGTCACAGTTAGGTATTGATTTATCTGTATAAGGGTCTATTTCTTCTATATCCCCTTCAATGATAGTCCCTTTGAAGTTCTTTTTATATGTCTCACATGCCCAATGAGCAAAATCATTTGCCCAAATAACATTATAACCTTGTTGTTCGAAACCCAAATCCAAACCACCACAGCCTGTAAATAATGATAGAACTTTAGGTTCTGTATTTTCTTTTTCAATCATAATACAAAAATAGTCAGATTTAAGAGATTTGATTGATACTTTCCTAAGAAATATTCATTATAAAGATAAACTGAATATAAAGTATTCTTTTTACCTTTATAAGAAAACATTAATATCCAAAATGGCAGACCATTTATCTATTAAAGATAGAAGTATTAATATGTCCAAGATTAAATCTAAAGATACCAAGCCTGAGGTTATCTTGAGAAAATTTCTTTATGCACAAGGTTTTCGTTACAGGATTAATGTAAAGAATCTGTTAGGTACTCCTGATATTGTGATGAAGAAATACAATTTAGTAATATTTGTTAATGGCTGCTTTTGGCATGGTCACGAAAACTGTTCCCGATTTCGATATCCGAAATCTAATAAAGAATATTGGATACCTAAAATAGAAAAAAATATAAGACGAGATAGATTAATAAAAGAAACTCTAATGAATCAAGGATGGAATGTTATCACAATTTGGGAATGTATGCTTAAAAAGACAAACAGAGAAAATACTCTCAATAATTTATCACTTGCACTATCAAAAATTGTGATTGAAAGATATAAGAATCTAAAAATATTAGATTGAAAACAATAGATTCATTCTCTTTGCCATATTTAGTACTGACTTCTATTACTTCTCCTTTCTCATGTTTTTCTGTACACTTTGCCAAAAAAAACATTCGGCGCAAATTTGTAATAAGTATTCATATTCTTATAAATTACCCCATTGTTCTGCCATTGCCCTCGCTATGCCTTCAAATGTCTTACTACTTTCCTTTGCATTTTTAGCAGTTCCTATGCTATAACTTTGCCCTCGTTTCTTTCCACCAGTATTTGAAGGTAAATAAGGCTTATAGTTTTCTACCACATCAGTAGGTTTTAATAGTGGTAAATTTTTAAGCCACAGCAGGGTTTTCTTGCTATACTCGTGTCCGTACTCATAAGGTTGCACGGCTTGACTATGTTTTGGTAATCCAACTACTTTTAATGGTACAGGATTTTCTACTGCAATATATTTTATTGGGGCATTTAATAATTTCATAAACATATCCTTCGCCTCCATTGCTAATTCAAAGCGTTCTTGGTTTAAATTCCCTGCTGTTGGGTACATCCATCTAGCACCTGCTTTGCTCATATAGGTACAGGGCGGGTGGGCAATCATCATATCCCATTTATAACTCAAATCATAAGCCACTTTAATAGCATCATCTTGTATATGCCATTCGGGGCGTCCACCACTTGGTTCTTGTAAATCACAACTATAAGCCTCAATTCCTAACGCACGAAATGCTTTGCAAACCGTCTGCGATTCTTCACAGGCTACTAAAACTTTGAAACCGCCAGCTGCTAACATAGTATATACGTCAGTTGCGGTTTGTCCTGTATTCTTACTTTCTTCCATTTTATAAATTTGAGATTATATTTAATACCTGCTTTTTGTTCTCAAATACAAAATCAGGAGTTTCTAATTCTTTGGGCAAAGGAATATAGTCTATACTTTCTTCAAAAACGGACATCTGTTCATCTGTTGTAGGGAATAAATATCCATGTGATTTCAGTGCATTTTCAAAATATGCTTCAAAATCTGAATCTTGTATTTTTATTTTTTTTGTCATTTGTATTTTACTTTTTAAATTATTTTTATGTACTTTTTAAATTTGAGATTATAGGTTCAAGAAATATTTCTTTATATATGCCATATGTCCAAAAAAATGTTGTTATATTTGTGCACTACCATCCATCACAAAGGCCTTCGTTTTTCGGAACGGGGCTTTTTTTATGGCCAGCAGCCGTCAAAAGGGCTGCCGATTTGTTGCAAGGCTTCTTTCCACCCTATGAAGCCGCCAAGGTTCTTATCGTCGATGTAAAGGTCGGCATACACTTTCTTTCCATCGTGGCCATATTGCGCTGCATTGTCCGGGTTGTGGTCGTTGACGCGGTCGAAGGCGATGCCTTCTTGTAGCAGCCAATTAATGGCATCCAACAGGTTCTTGCCCGTGCGGCACGTCCATATAATGATATAATGACCGTCTTTGTGCAACTGGTTTATCGCCTCCTTGGCGTAGGGCATGGCACCTGTTATCACGGGAAAGTCGCTTCGGCAAATCGTGCCGTCAAAGTCAATGGCTATGATCATTCTGTATTTTGTTAATTCGCTCAATTATGTCCTTCATGTCTTCCTCCGTAGGTCGGACGTCCGTCTTGTTTGTAACGTACACCGCCTTCTTCCTCTCCTTCGCATCGTACATTCTCCAGTCGAAACCGAGAAGAAGTCGATTTACCTCCTCCATGCTCCTTATGTTGTTTCCGATGCAATGATAGGCGCCGTAGTAGTCGCGCACGCAAGCCAGCACCTGTCCTGCGGTCTTCCAATACGTTATCCTGAGTCTCGCCCCGTTAGGGTAGCCGAAGACAACGAAGAAGAAGCACTTCGAGTTCCACGCCCCGAGATAGGATGAGCTGTTGCCCTTCACTATCTCGGACGTGCGGAACTCCTCTTCAGTTATGCCAATCTTCGTCTTCGTCCTCATCCATCTCCTCCATGTCTCTATGGTAGTCGTACCCGTCGCTTAGCACACCGCTTACAACTTCCGCGAATAGGATTATTATTCCAAACAGGCAGGCGAGGAATATTGCCGACAATATAAACTCTTCCATATTATGCCTCCGTCATTCCGAGAGGAATGTTCTTCCACTCACCGTTCTCTTGTCTAACCTCCGCCCTAATGAACTGCCTCGACACAACGGGCTGATAGCTCTCGTTTATTATTCGAACACCTTCTATGAACCTCTCATCGCTGCTCTCGTTAGCCATCTTCTGTAGCTGTATAACACGACTTGCCTTCAGATTTCCTGCCTGATCCTTAGAAAGAAGTCTAAGCACAGCGTTCACCAGCGCACGGCTGTCGTCGTCCTTCGCAAGACTCTCTATGTATTCCTTCACCATTGCGATGCCCTCGTTAACCGTGTCACGGTAACCGTCCAGGCAGTACTGACCTAGCGTTATGCGTTTAGTACCATCCTCCGACGTGAACGTGTGTGTACGCTGCTCATTTTTCACGTTAAACAACTCCGACTTCATTTCTAGTGCCGCCCTGAAAGACTCGAGGACCTGCCTCTTCGTCTCTGAGATACCATCAGATATACTCTGCAATGTGGGTATTGCGGCTTCTATAGTCTCTTCGACTAATGCACTGTATGTCTCACGCTCCGTCTTGCGGCGTGCTTCTGCCTCCTTCTTCGCCTTTTCCGCCTTGTAGGCTTCGAACTGCGCCTTCTCTTCTGCGGTCATTTCTACCGCTGTTTTAATAACTTCCATCTTGTCCTATTTATTAGCAATTTCTCTTATTATATCCTTCAATTCCCGCTCGTAGCGTGAGTCCCCCTTCACGTTTATTACAGAAGGCAACCCGCCGTACTTCATCACCACGCTGTCAACAAACAGCAGCGTGTCGCTGTCTTGTATCGCCTCTGCAATTACTGCAGACATCGATCGGCTAGGAACTTCTATTCTCCAGCCTCCGCCGAAGTGGCGTTCAATCATCACTTCCATTTCCTTTGTTAGTATTTAAATTTATAAATCCGTTAGTTTTGCATACTTTCTGAATGCGAGGTCGAAGTCCTCGAAGTCGGCTGCGAGGTACTTGAACGCCTCCGGCTGCTTTACCAGTTTGTTGAAGCTACGCACATATTCGTCGAACGCAAACTGAAGGCGCTTGCTGTTGTACTTCAGCTCCCGCACTATCTTTATGTGCCCGTCCATCAGCCCTTCACTCTCATCAACAAGGGCTATGGCTTCCGTATTTAGCAGGTGCGCTGCGCTAAGCAGTGCCGCTACCTTTTTCGCCCTTTTTTCGTAAGTCGCCTCGTAGGCGGCTGCCACTAGATTTGTTGTCATTTTTCTTTTGTTTTTAGTTTTCCTTTCCATACCGGATAATAAGCAGGGCATAGGAATAGCCCCTCCGTATTCTTGTCCTCCGCCTGGCTGAAGTCCACGTTGCGGGAGCGGTGCCTGGCGCAGTGCGTCTTGTCGCACTTCTTGTTGTTGCAGTACTGTATCATCTATGTGCCATGTTTAGTTGTGCAGTACGTATCCCCTCGAAGCGATAGCCGAGCAACAGAGACATCTTCCTGTCCGTCTTCCTAGTCTTCTGTGCGAGCAGCACACGCTTCTCGTTCAGCTCACGCAACAGCTGTTCGTCCGTGTTGCCGTTCTCAATCTTAATCTCCAAATCGGAGATTTCAAGCTCCAATTCCATCGCCCTAGTCATTGCTGCCTCCTTTCATCGCTTCGCCGGCTTTCGCCTGTTGTGTTGCGTGGTTCCAGTAGTTGTATAATGCTATTAGCCGAGCCTTAGGTATCTTGTTCAGCGTTGCGTATCCGCTCTGCCTTGTCACCACAGCCTTCACTGCCGACATCGTCATAGCCTTTCCTACCGTCTTGTGGTAGCCGAACACGGCAGCGATTACCCGCTTTCTCCATGTGTCCATCTTGTCGCCAGTAGGCTGCTTTCTGTTGCCTTCGAGAGAGCCGATTACGGCTGCAAGCTCAAGGTTGCTCATGTCCTTGCTGCTTGTTTTTCCGAATCCTTCGAGCAATGCCTCCTTGTCTTCGTCTGTCAACCCTTTCTTCGTGCAAAGGGTGTGATACCTCTTCAGCAGCCTTGCGTGCTGAATCTGAGCCTTTGTCTGTTGTTCCGTTATTGTCATTGTCATATCGTTATGTTATAGTTCGCCCCAATATTTTTTTGCTCTTTCTTCGTTTATCGTGTATGGTTCTCCGCCTCCGTACCTTCCTGTCGCTATCATCCGGAAGTGGTCCACCTTCATGAGTATGCTCGCATCCTTCTCTATCTTCTTGGCCGTTGCGCCCTGAAGCCCAAGACCCTCCACGTGGCTGACGAATATGAACACCTTTGTCGGGAACAGCTCTTTGAGCTTCTTGTACTGTGGCACCGTCAGGTCGATGAACTGGATGGAGTCGGTGAACACGAACTTGGGGGATGCGGGACGTTTCAGACGCTCCACCATCTCGTCGTATTCCTCCTTCACCATCATCACCGAAGATGCCTTCAAGTCGTCCATCCTAACTCTTCTGTATGCCTCCATGATGGAGAGGGAAAGTCCTTCCTCATAGCTGTTATAGTAAACCTTGCCGAAATTCGATGCCAAGTACTTCACCAGCTGCATGCAGAGGGACGTCTTGCCGTTCTTTGGCTTTCCGTAGATAACCCACGTTCCTCTGTCCGCAGGAATTCCGCACGCATCCCGCCATTTTCCTTCGAAGTCGAGTGTGGGATAGTTCCTCTTCATCACGTCCTTAATGTTGTAAGCCCGCTTCATTTCCCCTTCATCTTGTTTATTGCGAATACCTTGCGACGCACTCTCCGAAGGTCGTTGTCGCTGTCTTTCTCTATCTCCTTTATCTCCGTCTTGCTGTCAATCCCGTTTGCCGTGCATATCTCCGCAATGTCTGTCGAATTCGTTGGTGACAATGTGATGAAACGGTGCCCAATACGGCTGTATATTTCCTTGTAGCCCTTTTTGTTAAGACGGATGCCCCTCGTTATCTTCTTCTGCAGATAGTCGGTAGCCATCAGCACTATGCCGCAATGGTCCTCCAACTTGTTGTAGAGCGTGATGAAGAAATAAAGGACTTGATCGCTCAGTTTGTCGGCTTCATCTACTATCAGCAGCGGGCTGTCCGTCCTCTTCAGTGTCTGTACGATGTAGTTTACCATCTCGCCTACTGTGTCGCCCTCCGCATTCCTGCCAAGCACTCTTAGTAGTTCGAGAAGGAATACCTTCCTGTTCCAGTATTCCGAGCAGCTTAGCACGAATACGTTGTGATGTGACTCGGCATAGCACTTAGCCGTAACACTCTTTCCGCTGCCCGCTTCCGCACACACGGCCATTACCAATGAGTCTTCCTGTGCGTCGGAGAATGTCTGTGTCAATTCCTTGTAGTTCTTAGTTTCCACGATGTTCCATTTCTTTAATATGTTACTTTCTCCGCTGTCCTGCCTTATTGCAGCCGCTATGCTTCGCCACATGTCGTCACGTATTAGCGACCAATTGTTGTTGCGGACCTGCGATATCGTACCTGCGCTCACTCCGATGAACGTCGCCGCCTTGTTTGCCGAACCTTTCTGCGCCACGAACACCTCCAGTTGTGTCCTGATAGCCTCTTTCTCTTCGTTAGTCATAAATATATAATTAATTGATTAATACTTGCTCCTTATGTCGGACATGTCGATGTTCGACACCTCCTTGGTGAACTCGCCGTAGTCCTCGTGCTTCGCCGCCTTCTTGGCGGATATTCCTTTCAACTTCGGCATGTTCAGCCCGTGCTGAGACGGGTGTACGCCTGCCTCCTCCATGATGCGCTCCGTCTCCGCCTGCATCCCGATACGCATCTGTTTGTTTCTTTCATCCATAACCCTGATGAAGGAGTGGTCCAACTTGTCCTGATCCTGCAGGGCACGGTGTACCTTTATGTACTTCTGTGCGAGAGCCTCGAATCTGTATCCGTTAGCATCCTTCGTGTAGAGGGAGACGATGCTCATGTCCTTAGGGTCGTACTTTACGTGGAACTTGCGGTCCACGTTCTTCGACAAGAAGTCGAAGTCGGGAGCCCCGTCGGCCGTCAATACCTCCCACTCGTACTGAATGCCGCAAACCTTCATTTGAACGCCGTTTGAACGGTATGTGATTGGGGTCGGGTTTATGATTCCGAAGATGTCTATTAGGTCGAGCATGGAGACCGGCTGCGCCTGTTCGTTCTTACTCTTCCGGTATGCTTCGATGCGGGTCATGTTAGTGCCAGGAAGGATGGCGTTGTTCCATTCTTCTCGCCGCATGAGGTATGTCTTCAGCGCCTCTTCCTTGCTCGGTAGGTTCTCCGTATTGGCAAGCACCATCTCCATGTTGGGGCGGCTCTCCATCTTCTTTGCCGTCACGTTCTGCCCCGTGAAGAACCATTCTTTGTGAAGGTACTCCGACTGGAAGCGGCCGAAGATGCTCTCAATCGTCTTGCTTCGCCCGTTGTACGGCATGGTGGTTATGGCCACGCGGGTAAGGCTCTTGAAGAAGTTGCCGCCCATCAGTTTCTTATGTCCTCCTTGGTTATCGAACTTGATTTCGTAGGGTTTGTGCCCTGCAAACTGCAATGCCTTTCGGTATGCGTAGTACTGGTCCGCGAAATTCTCCGTCTTCGACTCCTGGTATCCGAGGAAACACTCCGAATAGACGTCGACAACCTCATATACGTTCATCGTGGCACGTTTGCCGTTCTCGTCCAGATAATAGTAGTTGAGCTTCGTTCCGTCACCATACCACAGCGTATCGCGCCTGGTAGGGAGGATAGTGCGGTGCTGGCGTGTGTACTTCTCCTTCGCTTCCAATTCTCCATATCGCATTCCGTACCACATCGGCTTGATTTCTGGGCGTTCGAGGAATAGACGTATCGTGTCCTCGCTCTTCAGCGGCTTCCATGCGTCTTCGTCGTCGCCTCCTGCATGTCTCACCACTTCCGCATTGTATGCGTAGAACAGCTGCTTCATGGTCAACTTTTCCACCGGAGTGGCGAAACGTGCTATGAGCCACAGTTTCGCCTCCGCTGTCAGTTTTTCGGCCTGTTTCTTACCGTAATTGTTATGTATAAGCACCCTGTATCCGCCGTTCAAATACTCTTCAAACCTACGTTCGAAGCTTCTCACGTTGCGTGGCAGGTTGTTTGTCCAATCCCCTTCAGCAAGTCCTTTCGCCTTCTCCACACAGCGTGCGTAGTATTCCTTATTGCTTATGCGACGTCCATTCTCTCGCATCATTCGCCTCCTCTTTGCGAAGTAATCAAGCAGCGAGGCCTCGTTCACATACTGCGTCTGCTTGTCTTCAGGCAACGCCCGCTGTTTACCGGTCTCGTCCATGTAGCGGAATTCTGCGTAGAAGGCAATCGCCTCCTGCTTGCGCTCTATCTCCGTAACCGAGAGCGTGGAGTTGTCTGCAGCCTTGCCAAGGTGCAGCTCTATCTGCCGCAGTCTGCGTGATGGGATGCTGGACACGACGATCCGCGTCTCTCCACCCTTCGCAAGGTCTGTCGTGTGAAGGCCGGAGCGTCTGATGTCATTGTAGTATTGGTTTTCTGTCAGCCCGCAGCGAATCCAGTCGTTCACGCTAATTGTTAATATGTTGTCTCTTATCTCGTACATCTCATTGTCTTATTCTTAATTTGTTGCAGGGGAGGGATTCGAACCCTCCAACTTAACCCTTACGGGGTCGGCTTTACCCTTTTAGCTACCTGCACGGCCGTTCTATATGTGCCATTTAGAACCCAGCGTCGTGGAGCACCTTCTCCACGTCCGCTATGGTTGCGTTATCTACTCTGTTTACCAACTCTCCGTTTCGGGTTACCCAAACAATGCTGTTGTTGTAGTTTGCCCATACCTGCAGGCGGTCGTTATCGGCGAGGAGGTAGTTCTTATGTGATGTTGTTTCCATGTCTCTATCGTGTTATCAGTTTATTCAGTATGCTTATCCTCACGTCTCTGTCTTCTATCCTTGCCACGTCAGCAAGGATGCCGACCATCCGGTCTTGTGTTAGCCGGTTGTGTTTCCGCCTTGATGCCTCCGGAAGAGGTATTACGCTCTCCACCTTTGCCCCTTGCTCCATCAGGTTCACCACCAAATCTTCAGCCCAGTCCCTGAACATCTTCGCACGCTCGCTCTTGATAAAGAAGCCAAGCCTCACGATCCCTCTCTTCGTCCAATAAGTCTGTTTGTTTTCGTTGTAACCGACTGATTCACATTGGTCGTTGGAAATTCCAACGCCCACAACGAAGTGCTTCCCCTCTGTTAATTCATCACTATGTTCATGCTTTTGTGACCTTATAGAAGATGCTGCTATTCCGAATCCGGCAGCCACATCCGCAGTTGTCATCAGAAACTCGTGTTCCTTGCTCACGATGATGGATACCTCCAATCCATCTGTTACTTTCATTTGTCTTTTTTCCATGATCTTATTTTTATTCGATTTCTATTCCTCCTAATTCCAGCGCCTTTGCCCGGATGGCTAGGGCTGTGGGGGTAAGCTTCTCCCCGCCAAGTGATTGTCTCACGTACTGAAAGCTGGTACTGAACTCCCTCGCCAGGTTTTGTTTTTCGCCGTGATCGACCACGATCTTCGGCATTTGTTTTTTTACCATCTTATTCATACTTTTGGATGTTGTGTAATTTACTTTTATGTCGTTTAATACGATGCAAATATAGATAATATATTTTCTAATACGCAAATTATGGATAATAAATTTTCCAATATTAAAGAAAGAATTTTATATCTTGTTGAATATCACGAAGATATAAAGGACGATTTTTTTAAAGAAATCGGGATGACTTACGGAAATTTTAAGGGAGAAAACAAAAAGACACCTATAAACTCCAATGCATTGGTTAATATTTTATCTAAATATGCTGATATTTCTGAGCGTTGGCTTCTTACAGGCGAGGGGGAGATGCTGAAGGAGGAGAAGGAAGAAGTCAAATTCGTGTCGGATCCGAAGGAAAACAAAAGGATGATTCCGTTTTACGACGATGTTTCCTCCATAGGTGGATGCAATAGCATATCAGCATCCATGGATGGATGTATGCCGGCCGGAGAATGGATAGATGCGGGAGACTGGTTTCACGAAGCGAGCGCAGCCATCCGCCACTACGGCGACAGCATGATCGAGTACCCGTCTGGTTGCATATTGGTACTAAAGAAGGTTGAAGACATGCGCCTTTTGCTGTGGGGGCGCAACTACATGGTAGAGACCACTGAATTCAGGATCACGAAACGTCTCCAGTCTGGAGAGAACAATACTATTGTGGCATATTCCAGCAACACGGACAAATATCCGGATGGAAGGCAGATACACGAGCCAAAGATCATCCCGCTGGAAAGCATCCGCAGTATATGGTTAGTGCTCGGATATGTGGTAAAGGAGTTCAGCTCAGGGACTGTGCGCATCCATCAGTGACGTTTCTTTGTGCCTTTTTTGCTTATCATGCGCATAAATAACTACAAATCAAGATATTATCTAATTCAAGTTTTGCGGATGCTTGTAATTTAGTAGCCACAGTTTAACAATAAAAACCACCTTTTTAATTGTTCATTAACATAATAAGACCCTTTGAAACGCTCGTTTTGACTGATATTTTGACCAATATTTGACCAAAATAACCTCATTTTAACAAAACATTAACAAAATGCGTTCATTTTCGTGCAGTCACGGAAATGGCATAAAAAAGGCCGTTTGAAACGCTCGTTTTGACTGATATTTTGACCAATATTTGACCAAAATAACCTC
>ENA-UPSM01005716-UPSM01005716.1-activated-sludge-metagenome-genome-assembly--contig:-NODE-5716-length-12032-cov-16.049345_pt1 | contig 12032 bp, 14 predicted proteins | sample MGYA00238181_ERZ773283 | MGnify/ENA primary metagenome ERZ773283 (study PRJEB29023, sample SAMN05720199) | activated sludge metagenome | isolation source: Anaerobic digester | place: Japan... | reverse complement strand
TCCCCTGGGTGGTATGGGTTAATTGTACATCCAAATTGGGGACAGGCACCGTTCCCCGGGCGCCCCGTCATAAGGCAGGGATTGGGTCGGGGCGTGGGGGCGAGGCTTATCCCTGCCCATCTGTCATTGCGAGCCCCCGGCAGGGGGCGTGGCAATCCCTGTTTTGAAAATCACCAGATTGCTTCGGCTGCGCCACACAATGACGCCCCTCCCTAGCCCTCCCCAAATTCTGCGAATTTGGAGAGGGGATTGGGTCGGCAGTAGGGGCAGGGCTCGTCCCTGCCCATGATGGTTGCTTACAACGACCGATAAGGGTGGGGACAAGCCCCACCCCTACAAAAAACAGGGATTGCTGCAGCCCACGCCTAACCCCCGGCGACAAACAGCCACCAGGTGATGTACTGCACGGCACCGCAGCAGGATGCGAAGAACAGGATGGTAAGGATGATGCCGATGGTTTTCTTCTGACGCTTGAACCTGCTCATCGTCCAATCCGGGTCTTCCACTGCCCGCCACTGGGTTTTCATGACAGTCTTCCTTCCGTTTTGATGGACACAACCGGAATTGCCCCCCGGGATCAGTCCACCGTCCGCAATACGATGGTGAACCATTCATAACCGGCACAGCAGGCGGCAAACATCAACAGGAACAGGATGATGTACATGATATTTGCCTTCATTTTGCGCCTGTGCATCGTCCAGTGCTGGTCTTCCACTGCCCGCCACTGGGATTTCATGGCGTCCTCCCGCCAGCCGGGGAACACAATCCGGCTGCATTTCCAGTATAAGCAATTGGACGCAAATTTCAATCCCCCGCCGCAGCTCTTTTCATATTAAAACAACAGCGCCCCCGCCGAGGCTCGAACTCGGAACCACTGGATTCGAAGTCCATTACTGACAAGAGGCGCCCAAATCATCCCGTATATGTAGGGTTATTGGTTGGTTTTGAATGCCGAAATCCCACATATACGAGGTGTAAAAATGAGTAAATCCGCTTTCAACCAGAGGACTATGTATTTCCAATCTTTGGAGATGGACACGGAGCCCATTGGATTATGGGTGGAGCGCTTTTTGAATGACAGGCGCTCAAGTGGCACTACTCCGGGGACAATCCAATTTTATACCGCCAAGATACAGCTATTCATCCGCTTTTGTGGCTTTCAAGCGGTGGAGCGCCTGGAGCAGGTAACGCCGGATTTTATCCGGGCTTTCCTTCAATGGCTCGAAGCCAACGGACACAACCCCGGCGGGAGACATGCAGCTTACCGGACACTCCGGGCATTCTTGAAATGGGTTTGGGATGAGCTTGATATCACGTCCCCAAACCCTATCAGCAAGGTAAAGGCGCCGCGTGTACCGGTGGAGCCATTGGAACCCGTGACAACCGAAACCGTGAAAGCATTAATGGACACCTGCAAGCAGGACAATATCACGGGAGCGAGGGATAGAGCGCTCATTCTCTTTTTACTGGACACAGGAACCAGGGCGGCGGAATGTTTGGCGGTGGATGTGGCAGATGTGGAAACCGGCTCCGGGGCGGTGCTTATCCGGCAAGGGAAGGGAAGGAAGCCAAGAACCGTGTACATGGGAAAAACAACCCGCAAGGCGCTCCGTGTATATCTCAAACTCCGGGGGATGGAACCAGGTGCATTATGGATGACGGTGACGGGAACCCGCCTGACGTATAACGGGCTCCGGGAATTGCTCCGCCGAAGGGCAAGGGCGGCGGGGGTGGATGAGCCTTCCCCCCATGACTTCCGGCGGGGGTTTGCGCTTGCCATGCTCCGGGCGGGGGTGGATGTACTATCCATTTCCCGGCTCATGGGACACACGTCATTGGCAGTGCTGCAACGGTATATCAAACAAACCGACATGGACGGGATGATAGCCCATGCAAAGGGGAGCCCGGTGGAAAATATGTAATGACAAAGTAAAAAAAGTATATAATTTAATATGTGTCTTGATAATAATCCACTTGGGAGGTAATGATATGACTTCTCCAAAATGCCCTTATTGCCAACAATCATTGGAAAAAAAACCGGCAAGAAGAACCGCATGTCCGAAATGTGGAAATTTTATTTATGTGAGGCAGGGGGAATTGGTTACGGAAGAAGAATCGAAAATCAGGGATGAAATGATACGATTGGAATCATTACTTGGGGTTACCAGGAAGGAATTTGACGAAGTTAGAGAAAAATTATCAAAGCAATTTAAGACGAAAGCCCCGATTAATGATGTCATATGGAAGATATTAAATAAAAGAATGGAAAGTTTAGATATACATGTTCGTATCAGAGCACTCTGGGAAATGGCTCGTATTGCAGGAAGTGAAGGCAGAAATACGAAACCGTACCTTGCTCAAGCTCATCAAATCCAATTAATGGATTGGCAACGAGAGGGATTTACTGAAGTAGTGATTATGAATTCTGGAAGGTGGACGGATGAGCATACATGTCCAAAGTGTAGAGAATTACACAATACAAAATATTCGATTGCAAGTGCATTAATAGAAATGCCAATTCCTAATAATTGTGAACGTGATTATTGCAGGTGTTCGTATGAACCGGTGTATGAAACGAGAAATTATCCATAAAAGGGAGGTATAAAATAAGTAAATCAACTTTGGTATGATAAAATTTTAATATAAAACCCCCTCGATGCAGGACACATCAGGGGGATGGCAACCGGTAGGGCGGTTACATGCCTAGTATAGCAGAAACCGCCAAAGGAAAGGCGGTTTTTTTATGGAAAAGATTGAGGAAACTCTTGTACTTGAAACCAATGTGGCGAATTTATTCAATCTCATTTTGAGTTATTGGGAAGAAGTACAAGCCGATTTCTGGACGTATGCAGAATCCGTTAAAACAGAAAATGAAACCATTGTATATGGCGTAATGAAGCCTAGATTAAGTATGTGTTTATTGGAAATAGATGGGAATAAAACGGTTTTACGGAATGATAAGGATAGCGGTTTTGTGGAAGTAACAGAGAGAAAAATCAGCTTTAAGGTATTTCCGCTAAATCCAAATCAACTTAAGTTAATTGGAAGGTGCCACGACTTAAACAATCAAGGTTACCGCCGATTATTTTACGATATTTGGAACAGGATAAAGATGGATTTTGGGCTCCCCATTGAAAGCCCGAAACAACAAAAAGAAGAAACCATTTATACAATGCCAAACGGTAAGCCTATTCAGAGAGGGAAACCAGGCAGACCAAGACATGATGAAGATGTGAAAGCCGAAGAACGTTTAGCTAATGGTGAAAACGAACAAACAGTTAGGCGGGATTGGGAAGCGGAATACTCTAAAAAAAAGCGCATTCTTGCAGATGAAGAACGCACATGGAGATTTATTGTAAAACGCGCTAGGGAGGAGAAAAAGGAATAAATAGGATTAATCACTATAACTTCCTTTTTTTGCCTGCTATCCTGTTGTTTGAAAAAACAACAGGATTTTTTTAAGGAGAAAAAATGCAGGCAAAAATCACAATATCCCTTGAAACCGATGTCATACAGGCATTAAAACATTATGCCTGGGATGAATATCGTAACTATCGCATTCAAGCAGCGATAATCCTACGCCAGGAATTGGAGCGAAAAGGGTACCTGGAGCATGACAGGAACAACCAGGAAGCCCCAGGACGCACGGAAACCGGGGAGGGGGTGTAATATGATGTCCAATCATCCCCAAAAACAAACCACCAGAGAGAGCACCCGCCGGGCGGTGCCGGACAATACCAAGCCGGAGCCCTTCTACAATTCAAAGGGGAAGGTGGTTGCAACCCGGAAGGGTGACACACTCTATAAGACGGTTAAGGGAAGTATCCACATGCTCCGCAAACCGCCAGCCTGGGCGCTTGATTTGGCAATCCTGAACGAAGCGGATAAAGCCGGGGCGGTGCGCGTCCAGGTGACGGACAAAGAAACCGGGACGATTTATCGGGCAACGGTGGAGCATATCCGGGAAGCCGGAATTACTTTCAATCGCGGGCACGGGCTCCAGATTGCTTTACCATTGGAGGGGTGGACACGAAACAAGAAGGGCGCCGGGCTTGCTCCGGTGCAACCATCCTTGTTTGGGGGAGGGGAAGCATGAGAGCCAAAGACAGGAAACCTGTTTATCAATGGATGAAGAGCTATCACTCCCTTTTGGATAATCCAAGATATATGCGCCTATCATTGGAAGCGAAGGCAATCTATCATGATGCTTATCTTTTGGCGGGGAAAGCAGGAGCAGCAGGTTTGCTCTGTGATGATTTTGAGGAATACGATGCAGATGATATCGCTTACCTTTTACGGGTGGAACCGCAAACCACGTTGAAAGCACTTGAAGAGCTTTTATCCGCCGGTATAATGGAGCGGGACGGGCAAGGCTGGAGGATAAGCCGTTTCCTGGACGAGCAAGGCGCGGAAGGTGATGATGATGAAATCAAGCGGAAGGAATGGCGCGAACGCCAGAGCGCCCACCGTGAAAGAATCAAAAACGGGAAACCCTCCGAACAAGACGAAGAACAAACCAAACCAGACGAAGATAACAACAGAAAAGATAGAGAAGAGAGGGAGAATAGTATAGATAAGAATAGAGTAGATAAGAATAGAGAGTCACGTGACATTGAAAAAATGTCACGTGACAATGAGACAACAAACAATCCATCATTCCATCCCTCTCTACCTGAACCAGAAGAAAAGGATGATTATGATGAATGGGATGATTTCCAGGAAGAAGAACCAGGGCTTAATGATGTGGAAGAGTATTCCCAATCCCATCAAGAAACCCTTTTTGAAACCATCAGGCACCTTACAGGATTTGCGCTATCAGGGGAAAACCAGGCGCATATCCTGGATATGGTGAATGAGAATCCAGATAAATGCACCCGGATTCTTGATTGGATGCAAAACAAAAAGTACAAGGGCGCGCTATTGACATTCCCATCTGAAGGAAATTTCATAAGATTTATTGATAATCAATATAGCAGGTGGGAATAATCCAGGAGCCAGAGCGGATGAGGTGACATATTGACAGAAAATCTGACACCCAAAAAGAGACGAGCAATAGAAGCCCTATTTACTTGTCCAGACATTACAGCAGCAGCAAAGCAAGCGGGGATAAGCCGGGGAACCATGTACCGGTGGATGAAAGAACCGGCATTCCTGGAGGCTCTGAATAATGCAAGCCTTCAAGCATTGGAGGGATTATCCAGGAAGCTGCTCAACCTGGGGGGGAAGGCGGCGGAAACCCTCCGCGTAACATTGGATGATGATTTCATCCCGGCAGGTGCCAGGATACGGGCGGCGGATATTGTACTATCCCGGATTTTACAGCTCCAAGAGTTAGTGGAACTAAACAACCGGGTATCAGAACTGGAAAGGAGAATAAACCATGACACCAAAAAAGCGAATTGAAAAGCTGGAGAAACAAGCCAAACCGGAAGATGAGGAAATCATATTTGCTTTGATTTGGAATGATGGCACCTACGAGGTGGGGGATGAAACCATGACAGAGGCGGAATATATCGCGCGGTATGGAAAAAATTCAGATGAAAAGGTGATACACCTTAAATGGATTGATTGATTTGTGAGGGAACCCAGGGGATGGATTACCTGCTCCATTACCCGGAACACATGAAGGAAGCCAAACCAAGAGGGTTTGATAAATCCGGGGTGGGAATTTAATGTACCATTTTGTATATATCTGTATAATGATTGCATTAGCGGTGGAGTAACCCCCCTGGAAAAACACAACAGAATACATGGAGGTATCATGAGAACAAGGGTATCCGTTATTTGTTTATTGGCTTGCACAATGCTATTAGCTGCATGTGGACAATCAACCCCATCACCGGAGATGATTCAAACCTCGATTGCACAAACCCAAGCTGCTCTACCAACCCAAACCCCCATCCCTACCCCAACCCCTATACCACTATCCGAGATTAATTTGGAGGATATCCTTATTCTTCCAGGGGATTTACCTTCGGGGTATGCAGGCTCCCAGATAAGTGATAGCCCACCTGAAAACGTTGTGGATTATGAACAATATATCAAGCAGAAATTAGAAAAAAACGGGATTGAAACTGGTTTTGTGTGGGTGATTCTTTACGACACGCCCGAAAAGGTAAAGGCGGGATATGCCGCCTGGTCTGACTATGGCTTAAGTAGTAAAGAAGATAATTTCACCACAACCGTTTCATCCATTGAAGGATTAGGCGAGGAAGCAAAGTATGTCATGATGGATGGAGAGATTTCCATACTATCACTTGATATGACAGAAATCTCTTTTGTACGGTGTCATGCTTTTGTTCGAATCAATATGAAAACAGATGATGTGGAAAGCGTAATCAATTATGCGGATAGACTGGATAAGAGATTATCCGAATTGGTTTGCGATTCAGAATAACACTTATCAAGAAGAGAAATCAAAAAATGATAATTTGTCATAATTGGAATAACACGGGTGATTGTGCATATCTTCGTAATTCAAGCGGTAACTTGATAGACCAATTTTGTTACTAAAGGAGCGATAGAATGAAAGCAACGCGGATTATCCCTTTTTTGATTGTTTTGGCTCTGCTATCAGCTTGCACGCCAAAACCTGAACAACTTGCTCCATACATTGAGCAAACTGTTCAAGCCATTCCAACCCATACCGCTTACCCGACAAATACCCCCTATGCAACCCATACCGCATACCCGACATATACCAAACCCCCAACAACTACACCCATTATCAAACTGGTAACTCCCACCTATACATTTACTCCGATATATACCGCAACCGCAACCATACCGCCTACAGAAACCCCCATACCATCACCCACACCCGACCCACTCAAGACAAACAAAAGACCTGGTATTTACCTGGTTAATGTCACGATTGCTCCGGGTGTATGGCTTTCATTGGGAACCGGCAATAATTGTTATTGGGAGATAACAACAAGAACCGGCGATATTATTAATAATCACTTCGGAATGGCAGGGGGAACATGCTATATTCCCCCCTCTGCATTCCAGGTAACTTTTAAAGAGAATTGCGGTGACTGGCAATTCCTTGAGGAGCCCTAGAACAAAAATATGACGAATGACACTTATAACGGGATGCGGGAATTTGTAAAATAACCATAGGACTTTTCAAAATCCATTCCCAACACCCCGATATATAACACGGGAACCCCCACATATACGGTGCCATGAGTGCATTAACCGCATGGGTGGGGGTAAAACAACAGCGCCCCCGCCGAGGCTCGAACTCGGAACCACTGGATTCGAAGTCCATTACTCTGTCCAATTGAGCTACGGGGGCGGACGCTTTCATTTTACCACGTTCCACCCCTTTTTTCTTGCGCTCTGTTTGTCCCTGTGCTAAACTGATACCATGTCTGCTGAAGAGACCATGTTCCAGGAAGTGCTCGCCGCCATCCAGAAGGGGCAGAAGGACCGGGCGCGCGACCTGCTGACCCGCCTGCTGCGCATGAACCAGGCGGACCCGCGCTACTGGCTCTATATGTCCACCGTGGTGCCCACCAAAAAAGAACGCATTTTCTGCCTCAACAAGGTGCTGGAACTGGACCCGCAGAACGCCCATGCCCGCCGCAGCCTTGCCATCCTCGGCGTCCGCAAGCCTGAACCCGACCTGGCAATTCCCTTTTCCGCCCAGCGGCGCAAGTGGGAAGCCCGGCTCAGCGAGGTTCCGGCGGAGCGCAAAATTTCCAAAGCCGGGCGCATCCAGATCATCCTGCTTTCGCTTGCCGGGCTGGTGGTGGTGGCGCTGATTGTGCTGGCTGCCACCGGCGTGCTGGGGCTGGATTTCTCGCCCCGCGCCAACCGGAACGAATTCCGCACCTTCCCCACCGCCGTCCAATCGCCCACCCCCACTGCGGCGATTGCCACCCCCACGCCCGGTCCCACCGCGCCGTGGGATGCCCTGCAGGCGACCTACACCCCCACGCCCATCTATGCTGCCACGCCCCACAACCTGGTGGAGGCATACACCATCGGCATGCGCGCCTTCAGCCGCAACGACTGGGCTTCGAGCATCAGCTATTTCCAACAGGTGGTGGCGCTGGAGCCGGACGCGGTGGATGTGCTGTACCTGCTGGGGGAATCCTACCGCATGCAGGGGCAGATGGATGCCGCGCTGACCGCCTTCAACCAGGCAATCAGCCAGCAGCCCAAGTTCGCCCCGCCCTACGTGGGGCGCGCCCGCCTCAACCTTGCCTCCGAGGAGCCTGAACTGGAGGATGCGCTGGAAGACCTGCAAACCGCCGCCAAACTCGACCCGCAGTACGGCGAGGCGCAGCTGGAACTGGCAAACCTCCACCTGGCGCAAAATCAGCCCGGTGCTGCGCTTTCCATGCTGGAGGATGCCGCCCGGCTGCTGCCCGGCTCGCCGCAGGTGGAACTGACCCGCGCCCGGGCGCTGATGGCGCAGGAAAACTACAAGGACGCCCTCACGGCAGTCAACCGCGCCCTGGAACTGGACCTGACCCTGCTGCCCGCCTACCTGGTGCGGGGGGAAATTCACGCCCTGCTGCGCCAGCCGGAAAAGGCACTGGCAGACCTGACCATCTACACCCGTTACGCCGGGGGCAATATTGATGCCCAGACCCTGGTGCTGCTGGGCGAAGCCTGGTATGCCGCCGGGGACGTGGACGCCGCCCTCAACACGCTCGACCGGGCTTTGGTCGAGAATCCCCGCCTGGTCAGCGCACTGCTGCAGCGCGGGCGGATTCACCTTGACGAGGGCAACCTCGACGAAGCCGAAGCGGACTATGACGCAGCGGTCAAACTGCGCCGCGAATCGTTTGAAGCCAATGCCGGGCTGGCGCAGGTCTGGATGGCACAGGGCTTTTACGGCGATGCCTACAAGCGCTGGGAGGAAATCCAGAAATACATGGAGACCGATGCCGACCAGGCAGTCCTCTGGTATTACCGCGCCATCTGCCTGCGGGAGTTGAACTTCCCCGACCTGGCAATCCGCGACTGGACCCGCCTGCTGGAAGACCTGCCGGAAGAGAATGTCCCCGCGGAACTGCGGCTGGCTGCCCGGGAAATGCTGGAAGCGATCTACACGCCCACGCCCACCCCCATCCAGCCCACCCCCACCGCAACGCGCACGCCCCGGGTATCCCCCACACCCACCCGCACCCCGCGCCCCTGATCCCGTGCGACCCCATCACCTGTACCTGCTCCTCAACCGCCGCCATCAGCGGAAAACCCGCCTGCAACGGGTGGTGCGCCCGCGCCTGAGGCGGCTGGGATACGGAGCCGGGGCGGTGCTGGCAGTCCTGCTGATGGCAGCCATCATCGCCGGGGGATTTGCCTGGTCCAGCCTCACCCGCAGCCTGCCCAACGTGGAGATGCTGCCCATCCTGCTCGACCGGCAGGACGGCTTGCTGCTGGAACCCACCCGGCTGTACGACCGCAGCGGGCGCACCGTCCTGCTTGCGCTGGAAAACCCCGGCATCCCCCGCCGCTTTCTCCCCGCCAACCCCGATGAGCCGGGCGCATTTGACCCGCAGCTCATTCAGTACACGGTCTCCATGCTCGACCCGTCCTTCTGGCGCCACCCCGGTTTCCTCTGGCAATCCCTGCTGGAGCCCGAGCCGCAGACCATCGCCGAGACGCTGGTGCAAAGCCTGCTGCTGGAAAACGAACCGCCGGGTTTGCGCCGTTCGCTGCGGATGCGCCTGCTGGCTGCCCAGGCAGTCCACCAGTACGGGCGCGGGACGGTGCTGGAATGGTATCTCAATTCGCAGTCCTTTGGGCACCTGGCATACGGTGCGGATGCCGCCGCCCGGCTCTACCTCGATCAATCCGCCGCCGACCTGACGCTGGCGGAGGTTGCGCTGCTGCTGGCAGTGCGGGAGGCGCCCGCCCTCAACCCGCTGGACGCCCCTGCCGCCGCCCTGGAAAACCAGCGGGACATCCTGCGCCGCCTGTACGACCATCACCTGATCAGCACGGAAGATTATGAGCAAGCCCGCGCCGAAACGCTGGACCTGCGCATTGCCCTCCAGCCCGCCAACCCGCCCGCCCCGGCGTTCACCAGCCTGGTGGTGGCGCAGCTGACCAGGGCACTGGGGACGCAGCAGGTGGAACGCGGCGGGCTGGAGATCATCACCACGCTGGACATGGACCTGCAGCGCCAGGTCACCTGCACATTGCAGGCACAGCTGGCGCGGCTCCAATCCACCACCGCCGCCCCGCAGGAGTGCGACGCCGCCCGCCTGCTCACCACCCTGCCATTGGAACCCGTCCGCAGTGACGGGCTGACTGGGGCGGCAATCCTGCTGGACCCAACCTCCGGGCAGGTGCTGGCATATGCCGACACACAGCCAACCGCTGTGCGCCAGCCCGGCTCCATCCTCACGCCGTTTGTGGCGCTGGCAGGGTTTGCGCGCGGCATGGGTCCCGCCTCGCTCGTCTGGGATATCCCCGCCACCCTGCCGGAAGAACTGCAGGACCTGTACACCCCCGCCGCGTGGCGGGGACCGGTGCGCCTGCGGCTGGCGCTTGCCAACCAGCACCTTGCCCCCCTGGCAGACCTGCTGGTGGAGCTTGGCTCGCGCCAGGTCTGGGCAACTGCTGCGGCGCTGGGGCTGGCGGAACTCAACACCGCCAATCCCGATACATTGCTCTTCGAGGGCGGAGATGTGCACCTGGTGCAGGTTGCCCAGGCATACAGCACGCTCGCCCGGCTGGGCAGCCAGGCTGGCGTGGAAAGCGAAACCGGCACCGCCCTGCAGCCTGCCCTCTTCCTGTCGGCTGCCGACCTGGACGGGCATCCGCTCCTCGACCAGTCCATCCCGCAGACCCAGCCGGTGATCTCCGAGCCGCTGGCATACCTTGTCCATCACATCCTGGCGGACGATATCGCCCGGCGCGAGACACTGGGCTACCCCAACCCGCTGGAAATTGGCAGACCGGCGGCAGCACTGCTGGGGTCATCCGCCGATTCCCGCCAGGTGTGGGCTGCCGGGTACACGCCGCAGCGTGTGGCTGTGGTGTGGCTGGGCGTGCCGGATTCGGCGGATGATGTCCTTTCAGACCGCGCCGCCGGTGCGCTGTGGGGCGCGCTGATGCAGTACGCCTCCCGCGACCTGCCTGCCACCGGCTGGACTGCTCCGGCAGGCATCTCCACCGTCACCGTGTGCGATCCCTCCGGGCTGCTGCCCACCCGCACCTGTCCAAGCAGCGTGCCGGAGGTCTTCCTGGCAGAATCCGTGCCGGTTGCCGCCGATTCGCTTTACCGCGAGTATGCCGTCAACCGGGAGACGGGGCTGCTGGCAACCGTCTTCACGCCGCTTGCGCTGGTGGAGGAGCGGGTGTACCTGGTGCCGCCGCCCCAGGCACAGGAATGGGCGCGCAGTGTCGGTCTGCCCATTCCGCCCAATACGTATGATGTGATCCAGGCGCCGCCGGTGCAGCCCGGTGTCAATATCACGGCGCCGGGCTTGTTCAGCGCCGTGCATGGAACGGTCTCCATCCGCGGCACCGCCGCCGGGGAGGAACTTGCCTCCTGGTCCATCCAGGTGGGGGCGGGCATCAACCCGCAGCAATGGGTGCAGGTGGGGGCAACGGGCGAGAAGCCGGTCTATGCCGGTCTGCTGGCAAGCTGGGATACCCGCAGCCTGCCGGATGGCTTGTATGCCGTCCGGCTGCTGGTGGTGCGGGAGGATGCCCGGGTGGAGAGCGCCGTCATCCAGGTGACGGTGGATAATACCGCCCCGCAGGTCGAGGTCAGTTACCCGCTGGCGGGGGCGGAGGTCAAGCCGGGTATTGGCGGTGCGCTCATCCTGCAGGCGCAGGCAGAGGATTCCGCCGGGTTGGACCGGGTGGAGTGGTGGCTGGATGAAACGCTGGCGGGCAGCCGCAACCGCGAGGAGGGGCAGGATCTCGCCGGTGGCGGGGTGCTGTTCAGCCTGCCGTGGACGGCAAGGACGGGGGCGCATGTGCTGGTGGTGAAGGTGTATGACCTGGCAGGCAACGCAGCCGAAAGCGGGGAAATTAAATTTACCGTCGTGCGGTAGGCG
>ENA-UPSM01005689-UPSM01005689.1-activated-sludge-metagenome-genome-assembly--contig:-NODE-5689-length-12070-cov-5.368040_pt1 | contig 12070 bp, 11 predicted proteins | sample MGYA00238181_ERZ773283 | MGnify/ENA primary metagenome ERZ773283 (study PRJEB29023, sample SAMN05720199) | activated sludge metagenome | isolation source: Anaerobic digester | place: Japan... | reverse complement strand
CAAGCCCGCAGCCGATCAATCCAGGCCAGGACACCGCCACGGCATCGATCCCGCCCACCGACACATCCACCCAGAAACCAGACACTTCCAGCACCGTCCCGGACACCACCGCTCCGGAGGGCCCCCGGCTGTCCGATGAACTCCCCGGCACCTGGGTCGCCGACAGCAGCTTCATGCTCAACGCGGGATTCCTGTCGGTACCGGTGGGCGCCAACATGTCGGTGACCTTCCTGGCCGACGGCACCTTCAGCTCGTCCATCGACGCGTCGTTCATGGCCAATCCGGTCGATGGGCATCTCTACACGCAATCGGGCACCTGGACAGCGGTTTCGGCCGATTCCGTGCGGGTTGTGCCCACGTCCTGCATGGCCGCCGACACGATCATGGATCCCACCTACAAAATGACCCTTCCGTTCAAGCAGGTCCAGGGCGGGTTCGTGGCCAACGAACTGAAACCCTCCGATTGCCCCGATCCGAGCTGGATCGCCGAACACCCCGTGGACAGCACGTTGGTGTTCACCACGCCGGTCACCCTACCCGTGCAGGGCCGCAGCCTCTGGACCCTCACGTTCAAAAAGCAGCCGTGAGGCGCATCGCGCACGCACCGCTGGCCCTGGCCTTGGTCGGCATGGCGTGGGGCGCGCCGACGACCCTCCTTTGGAGCGCCGACGACCCGACCGCCGTGTCGGTGTCGGTGGCCGAAGGCTATTCGCACTACGATGCGACCGAACTCAACGAGGTCCTCCAGCTCCTGGAGAACCTGACCCGCGAAACCGCCGGGCTCAACCCGTACGCGGTGAGCGGCTTTTCCGGACACCCGGCCACGCAACTGACGCTTTCCGTCAGAAAGGGTCCCTGGCGAATCGGCGTGGAGACCGAATTCTGGACCCAGACCTTCGCGCAGAGCGACGTTCCCTTCGACCTCTCCGACAACCAGCGGACCGACCGCATCACTTGCCAGGATCTGTACGCGAACCCTCCTGCGTCGCTGGCGGGGTGCATCCAGGCCCGCGAGGAGTTCTTCTTCCTTCCCGTCACCGCGCAGGTCTCCTGGATGCCCGAATGGCGGCCCGGGCTGCGCGCCGGACTGGGCTACGCCCTGGGCATCCTGGGCGGAAGCGCCTCGTTGGAACTGTCCACCACCTACGTGGGCGAAGGCGCGGCCCCCGCCGACAAGATCCGGTTCGACATCGAACCCGACCCGCTGGTGAACCCCGTCCAGAAATGGTTCGCCGCGCTGGAATGGACTCCGTGGACCTGGCTGGGGCTGGAATCGCGCGCCGGTTGGCGCCGTTCGCGCGCCGGAGGATTCACCATGCGCAACCCCACCGGGACTTCGCGCGTGTTCGAAGCCGCCTTCAACGATCCGCAAGCCGGCGACCAGATGTGGGTCCGCTGGCCGGCCACCGCGCCATCCAATCGCGCCCTCTGGATCGGGTCGCGCCAGGACGCCCAGAGCAACGCCTCGCGCTACGGCCACCAGCTCGTGCAAGGGGTGTTCGACGGCTGGTTCGCGACCCTCGCCCTGAACTTCCACTGGAGCCTTTCGTGAAACGCCCAGGCCTGCTGCTGCCGTTCGTCCTTCTCGCGGCCTGCTCCGATTCGCCGGACATCCTTCCGCCGTCGGTGGTGGATCGCTCCGGGTATCTGGAATGCTTGCCCGGTGCCCGATCCGATCTGGTGACGGCAGCGTCGTGGAACATGTCGATCGGGTTCGAGGTCAAGGACCTGCTGTTCCTGAATCTCGACAGCCTGCGGGTGATCCGCTCGCGTGCGGAAAAGATCTTCGCCGACGCGGCGCGTTCGCTCCCCCGCCAGCGGGTGCGCCTGATGGCCCAGGAGATCGCCGCGGCCCGGCCCGACGTGGTGGGCCTGCAGGAAACCATGCACCTGGAGCGCAACGGAGTCCTGGTCGCCGACTTCCTGGACAGCCTGGAATCCGATCTCGCCTCGTTGGGCGTCCCCTACCGGATGCTTCGCCGGCCGCTGAACGGAGCGACCTTGCGGATCGCCCCGCTGCCCGATTCCAACGGCGTGTCCAATCCCGCCGACAGCATCGTCATGACCTTCAGCGAAGGCCAGGCCCTGTTGGTATCCAGTCGCTGGACCGTGGTGGAAGAAGGCCTGATCCCGTTCCGCAACGTGATCCCCGTCGATCTTCTGGGGATCAAGACCGTGACCGACCGAAGCGCCCAGTGGGCCTGGCTGCGCGACGGATCGGGGTTCCAGCTCGAGGTGTGGAACACCCATCTGGAGGTGCTCAACGCCCAGATCGTGGCGCAGGCGGGCGAATTCAAGGGATTCGCCGATTCGCTGCGCGCCGCCAAGATCCGTCAGGGGTTCACGCCGTCGGGACGCCTGTTCCTGGGCGACATCAACTCGGAACCCGATCGCGCCGCCGACACCATCCTTTCCAACGCGGGATGGCGCGACGCCTGGTCGACCGCGCGCTGGGGAACCGGCAACACCTGGGGTGGCGGCGGCCCGCGCGACACCACGCGCAAGCTCACGCAGCGGATCGACCGGGTGCTGGTCCAGGGCGCCTGCGCGATCGACAGCGCCTGGCTGCAGGGCGACCGCCCCCAGCCGACCGACTCCGGATGGCTGTTCCCTTCCGACCACGCGATGGTCGCGGCCCGGATCCGCTACGGCATCCGGCCCTGACGATCCCGGAGGTGGGATAGGGCTCGCAGGTGGTATTTTTCCGGCCATGACCCAACTTCGTGCCCATTTCCGCAGCATCGAGCAACATACCGCCACCCACGCCCTGGAAGAGGTCGTGTACGACCACGACGGCAGCCTGCTGGAAGTGTTCCAGCCGTTGGACCCGCTGCGCGAACGTTCGGCCGACGCCTGGAAGAAGCTCTTTTCCGACCGCGCCGGTTCCATGGACCTGGTGGAGCGCTCCGGCGTGTGGGGCAAGCTCGAATGGGTGCTCCCCCAGATCCCGCGCGAACACGTGGTCACCCTGGGCGAAGGCTGGAACCCGCTCCTTCCCGCACCGCGCACCGCCAAGCGCCTGGGGCTGTCCGACGTTCGCATCAAGCTCTGCGGCACCACGCACACCGGGTCGTTCAAGGACCTGGGGATGACGGTTCTTGTCAGCTGGGTGAACCACCTGGTCCGCACCGGCGCCGACATCCGGGCCGTGGCCTGCGCCTCCACCGGCGACACTTCGGCCGCGCTGGCCGCCTACGCCGCGTCGGCGGGACTGCCCGCGATCGTGTTCCTGCCGGCCGACAAGGTGAGCCTGGCGCAGCTGATCCAGCCCGTGGCCAACGGCGCGCACGTGCTGGCCCTGGACACCGACTTCGACGGCTGCATGAAGGTCGTACAGGAATTGACGCAGGACAAGAGCATCTACCTGGCCAACTCCAAGAACAGCCTGCGGGTGGAAGGACAGAAAACGGTTTCGATAGAGACCGTGCAGCAGCTGGGCTGGACGGTTCCCGACTGGTTCGTGATCCCCGGCGGCAACCTGGGGAACGTGTCGGCGCTGGCCAAAGGCCTGGACATGATGTACGACCTGGGCCTGCTTGCCGGAAAGCGTCCGCGCATCGCGGTGGCCCAGGCCGCCGCCGCAGATCCGCTGGTCAAGAGCTTCGAGAAGGGACTCGCTCCTCTGGAAGCCCAGACCGCTCGCGCCACGCTGGCCAGCGCCATCCGCATCGGCAACCCCGTGAGCTTCCCCAAGGCGATCGAGGCGCTCAAGCGCTACGAAGGCGTGGCCGAATCCGTGAGCGAAGACGCGCTCTCCGACGCCGCCGCCCGCGGCGATCTGGAAGGCTTCTACCACTGCCCCCACACCGGCGTGGCATTGGGGGCGCTGGAACAACTGGTGCAAAAGGGCACGATCAAGGCCGGCGAGAGCGTGGTGGTGGTCAGCACCGCCCATGGCCTCAAGTTCAGCGAGTTCAAGACCGGCTACCACGAAGGCAAGCTTTCGGGCGTGGAATCGCGCCTGGCCAACCGCGTCGCGCGCATCGCCCCCACCTACGCCGCCGTCCAGGACGAACTGAAGCGCCGATTGGGGTGAAATCGGGATCGAGGTATGCGTCTGCGTGATGCGTCGATCATGGTTCCGACCAACACCCGTAGGGGCGATTCACGAATCGCCCTGAACCATCAGGCACAACCCCCGAAACCATGTAGATTACGACCGCCCATGGAAATCGAATCATGACCAAGATCCGCGAAGCGGTGGCGATGAGCGGCGGGGTGGACAGTTCGGTCGCCGCGTTGTTGCGCGTGCGCGCCGGGGCCGACGTGGTGGGCCTCACCATGCAGCTGTGGGACTCCGACTGCGCCGACGCAGGCACCAAGGCCTGCTGCGGCCTGGAGCACGCCCTGGACGCCCGCAACGTCTGCAAGGCCCTGGGCGCGAGCCACAAGCTGCTGGACATGCGCGAGGCGTTCAAGGAGCAGGTGGTGGACGCGTTCGTGCGCGAATACCTGGCCGGCCGCACCCCCAACCCCTGCGTGCGCTGCAACACGTTCATGAAATGGGACGCGCTGTGGGCGGAAGCCGAAGCCCTGGGATGCCAGAAATTGTCGACCGGCCACTACGCACGGATCGTGGAGGGGCCGTTCGGGCACGAACTGCGCCGCGGCGCCGACCCAGCCAAGGACCAGTCGTATTTCCTGTGGGGAATCCCCCGGCGGCTCTTGTCCAAGACACTGTTCCCGCTGGCCGACCTGCCCAAATCCGACACCCGCCAGCTGGCCGCCGACGCGAACCTGCCCACCGCGAAAAAAAGCGAAAGCCAGGACATCTGCTTCGTGCCGGGCGGCGACTACCGCGAACTGGTGCGCAAGCAGGGTGGCCAGGAACGCCCCCCGCTCCTGGAGAGCGGCCCCATCGTGGACCGCGACGGCAAGCGGGTCGGCACGCACCAGGGCCTGGCCTGCTACACGCTGGGCCAGAGGCGCGGCATCGGGGTCGCGTCCACCGAACCCCTGTACGTGACGGAAATCGACACGGCATCCAATACCTTGCGCCTGGGGCTCCAGGACGACCTGCTGGTGGACCGCCTGTTCCTGGAACAGGAAAACTGGATGCTCCACGACGGCGAACCGCTTCCCGCGGACCTGGAGGTCCAGGTGCGCTACCGTTCGCGAGCGACGCCCTGCCGCGCGATCCTGCGCGAAAGCGGCACGGAAATCGAGCTGGACACCCCCATCGTGGCGCCGGCGGACGGCCAAAGCATGGTGGTCTACCACCAGGATCGGGTGGTCGGAGGCGGAATTCTCAGCAAAAGCCACCGGGTTCGGTTGACGACATCCGAACCTGGGAAGTAAATTCGCCAGCTCTAGTCAAATCCACAAACAACCATCGAGGTTTTGCCAGTGCCCAACAAGAAGTCCGCCGAGAAGCGTCTGCGTCAGTCCGAGAAGGCCCGTCTCGTCAATCGTGCCGTCCGCTCGGAAATCCGCACCTCCCTCAAGAAGGTCCGCGGTGCGCAGTCCAAGGACGAGGCGCTCAAGGAGCTGCCCAACCTGTTCTCGCTCCTCGACAAGGCCGCTCAGAAGAGCCAGGCCAACATGAAGGCCAACACCGCTTCCAACTACAAGCGCAAGGCCCATCTCGTCGTTTCCAAGCTCTCGGCGTAATCGCCCTTTCCAGCGTCGGAGGTCTGGGCTAGGTTGTTCCCATGACTTCCCGACGTGTTCTCGTCGTAGACGACGAGAAAAGTCTCTGTGATTACCTCGCCATCCTGCTTCGCCGCGAGGGATACGCAGTGGACGTGACGACTTCGGTGGAAGACGCTTTCGAACGTCTCTCCCGAAGTCGTTTCGATTTGGTGCTTTCCGATCTCATGATCGGGACCCGAAGCGGCCTGGAGATCGTCCAGGCCGTGAACACCGCGCAGACCCCGGTGGTCCTGATGACCGCCTACGGCACCGTGGAAAAAGCCGTCGAAGCCCTGCGCATGGGGGCGTCCGACTTCATCCTCAAGCCCTTCCAGAACGAGGTGATGGTCCAGGCGCTGCGCAAGGCCCTGGAATCCCCCCGCTCCGACGATGCGGGCCCCACATCCGAATCCAAGCCCGGAGCGGGCTCCAGCACCGCAGAAAAACTCCAGCACGACCTGGCCGGCAGCTCCCTCTGCATCCAGGATCTGCGCACCCTGATCTCCAAGGTCGCCCCGTCGGAAAGCACCGTGCTGATCACCGGCGAATCGGGTACCGGCAAGGAAGTCGTGGCCCGTTCGCTGCACCGGCTGTCCAACCGCTCGGCCCGCCCCTTCCTGCCCGTCCATTGCGCGGCGCTTTCCGAAGGCCTTCTGGAAAGCGAACTGTTCGGCCACGTGAAGGGTTCGTTCACCGGCGCCACCGGCGACACGGTGGGCTTGTTCGTGGCGGCCAAGGGCGGCACGGTGTTCCTGGACGAAGTCGGGGAAATCCCGCTGTCCACCCAGGTCAAGCTCCTGCGCGTGCTCCAGGAACGCGAAGTGACCCCGGTGGGCGGCACCCAGCCGACCCCCATCGACGTGCGGATCGTGGCGGCGACCAACGCCGACCTGGAATCCATGGTGTCCAAAGGCCTGTTCCGCGAAGACCTGTTCTACCGCCTGAACGTGATCCGGATCCGGACGCCTTCGCTGCGCGACAGGGTGGGCGACCTGGAAGCCCTGGCCAAGTCCCTGCTTGTCAGGATCTGCCGTCGCCTGGGACGCCCCCCCGCCGAACTGACCGCCGCCGCGGTGTCAAGACTTGTCCAGCACGGCTGGCCGGGCAACATCCGGGAGCTGGAAAACGTCCTGGAAAGGTCCCTGGTGCTGTGTTCGGGCGAGATCCTCGACGAATCCGACGTCGCCCTCGGACCGGATTCCGTCGTGCCCGCGGGCTCGCTTCTGGACTCTCCCGCGCCTCCCGTCCTGGAGGAGGTGCAGAAGGCATATATTTATTGGATACTGACCAGGACACGATGGCACGTTCCGCAGGCTTCTGCGGTCCTCGGAATCGAGCCTGAGCGACTCCAGCGGATGATCCAACACTATGGTTTCGAAGATCTTGCGGCTTTCCCGACCTGACTTCAGAAGGCTCGGAGGAATGCTTCTGGCCCTCGCCGCGGTCGGACTGTGCTCCACGTTGCCCAGGACCCCGCTCCAGGCGGGCCTGCTGGACGCGCAGGACAAATTCCAGACGTTCCGTTCCCAGGCGCCGGATCTCGCGGCCGCGCTTTCGGGCAAACCCGTGCAGGCCGACAAGGTGCAGCCCGAATTCTATTCGCTGCCCGTCGCCGACAAGGCCGCCGTCGCGCTGGGCAACGCCGCCATGGGGCTGTGGACCGAAAAGGTCCGCCCGGGTTCGGGCGCCGCCTGGATCCGCGAATCGTCCCGGCTGTCGGAATCCGACCTGGGCCTGCAATGGCTCATGGTCCTGCTGCAGCTGCGCAACGGAACCAAGGCGTCGTTCTACCTGCAGGCCCAAGGGATGGAAGCCACCATGCTCGCCCAGGGCTGGACCCGCCTGCCCGAAGCCGCTTCGTGGCTGTTGGCGTCGGCGGCCGAATTCGAATCCGGCAACCAGACCGAACAGGCCTCCATGGCCCGGGTGGTCGCCGCGCGCCTGGACCCGGTCTCTCCGGTCCCGCCATGGTCGCAGTTCAAGGTGAGCCTTCGCGCCTTCGACGCGACCGACGCCTATTCCCACGCCGCCGAAGCCTACCAACGGATGTTGGCGTATCCGGAAAACCAGCAGATCCTGGCCTTCAACGTGCTGCGCATCCTGCGCTACGCGCTGGCGCTCACCTGCCTGTTGTTGCTTCTGTCGTGGGTGATCCGCTACTGGCCGTTCATCGTGCACGGGCTGGCCGAACGCCTCCCACGCGATTCCAACCTGTACCTGCGCTACGGCGTGCTGGCCCTGATTCCCGTCGCGCTGCTGGTGGCCGGACTGGGCCTGGTCAGCATGTGCTTCCTGGCCGCCGCGGTGGTCTGGAAGCGCGCCAAGCACTACGAACGCGTCATGATCGGACTGATCATCCTGTTCGTGGGATTCCAGCCCTGGTTGACCGGCCTGGAATCCACCATCTCCAGCCACTTCGACCAATCCGGCAAGGAAGCGGTCTACCAGCGGACCGTGCAGGAAGGCTGGTCGGAAGACCTGCAGAACCGGATCGAAAAGAGCCTGGCGCGCGCCACGAACGAAGAGCGCGCGATCCTCACCGCATCCAAGGCGATCCTGCTGCGCAAGCAGGCCAACTATTCCCAGGCCCTGGACATGGCGCGGGAAGCCTACCGACTGAACCCGTCCGAACAGCGCATCGGCACGAACCTGGGCAACCAGCTGTTCCTGATGGCCCGCTACGACACGGCCACCAAGGTCTACCAGACCATCCAATCGGGGAACTGGGACAACGGACCGCTGCTGTTCAATCTGGGCCAATCGATCGCCTGGCGCGGCCGCACCGACAGCATGGCCAAGCTGATCGCCAACGCCTCGCCGCTGGCCCGCTACCGCATCGACGTCGTGGCCCGACAGAATTCGAACGCCTTCCAGACCCTGCCGCCCAACCGCCTGGTCATGGATCCAGAACTTTCCGGTCGCGAGATGTGGACCCGGATCTGGAGCGATTTCAAGGCCAAGCGCTGGACCGTCGACCGGTGGGATCTCCAGACCGGCCTGATCGACATCCCTCCCGAATCCATCCTGGTCGCCTCGATCGCCCTGCTGGTGTTCCTGCTGTGGTGGGGAAACCGTCCGGAGCGCCGCAAGACCTTGTTCGAATGCCGCACCTGCGGGCGGGTCATGTGCAGGGTCTGCCGCAAGGGCATCCACTGCGCCCAGTGCTTCCGCAGGCTTTCCGGGATCGAAGAAGTGGAACTGCGCAACCAGTTGCTGGATCGGATCGACCGCGAAAGCGAAAGCCGTCGCAAGCTGCTGCGGTTGACCATGGACCTGGCCCTGCCGGGCACGGGACGCCTGATGGCCGCACCGTCGGCCGGAGCCTTCTTCCAGGTGTTCCTGCTGGGCACCTGCCTCGCCTACAGCCTGAACCTCCCCAACTTCCTGTCGTTGTACCCGGTTTCCGAAACCATGGTTGGACAAGGAGTCGCGGTGGGGATCCTGGTTGTGCTATACTGCCTGGGCGGCATCCAACTCGTGCGCGGCCTGGGCAAGGACGCCACCAACGCGATCAAGGAGGCCTGACATGGCGCAGGCCCTGAACGGACAGCTTCGCGACTTCTCGCTTCCCGACGTCCTGCAGTTCATCCTGCAGCAGCGCAAGAGCGGGCGTCTCACCCTGACCTACCACCACGAAAAGGCCGAAGTCGGCATCTCGCGCGGCAACATCAGCCACGTGGACATCGACGGCCGCAACGTGGAAACCGTGATCCGCGACTGGTTGCTGTCGTGCGGACGCATGACGCCCGAAGAGCTCACCGGGGTGGAATCGGTTTCGCGCTCCATGGATCGCAGCATCCTGGAAACGCTGGTCGCCAAGAAGTTCATCACTGCGGAAGAGCGCGCCGACTGGATCCAGATCGTCGCCGAAGACCTGATCTGCGACCTGTTCCAGTGGCAGGAAGGCGCCTACGAGTTCAACACCGACGTGCCCTCCAGCACGATCCGCGGCGTGGGGATCAACCTTTCCACCGAGATGATCACGATGGAAGGCATGCGCCGCCTGGACGAATGGCCGCGCCTGCGCGACCGGCTGGGATCGCCCGGAGTCCAGGTGTCCCTGGCGCAGCTGCCGCAATCGCTCGCCGAACTCGGTCCCGAATCCCTGATCCTGCGCCAGCTGGAACAGAATTCGTCGGCGATCACGCTCGACGAGCTGGAACGGCGCGTCCCGTTCGGCAAATTCCGTCTCTACGACACCATCGTCGCCTACGCCGACGACGGCTACGTGACGCTGCGGCAGGACGGCAAGACCTTCGATTCGCACGTCCCCATCTCGCTGGAGGCGGACACCCCGCGGTCGTCGTCCACCGTGGCGCTCCTGGCCATGGGCGCAGGGCTCATGGTCGCCGCGCTGTTGGTGAACTGGATGATGACCGCCGCCATCGGGCACCTGGCCTCGGTCCCGGAGCGCGGGTTCATCGGCGCCGAATCCCGGTTCGAATCGATCAAGCTCCACACGGCGATCCAGCGCTACCGGTTCGAGACCGGCGAATGGCCCACCGGCCTGGACAAGCTGCGAACCAGCGTCCCCCTCACCCGCGGCGAACGGAATTCGACACTCGGAATGGAGTACGGCTACCGCGCCCGCGGCACCCGCTACGACATCTGGCTGCGCGAAGAATCGTCCGAACCAAGGAACAAGCAGCCATGAGCGAAGCCGTCGCCCCACATCCCGAGACGCTCGCCGACCTGATCGACTCCAGGCCCGACCTTCGCGAGATCCTGGCCACGAACTTCAACCTGGCCCACGCGATCCTGCTGTTGCGCCGCGGCGAACTCGAGGCGGTGGACCGCGCCGTCGAACTCGCCGTGCGGCAAGGCAACAGCGAATCGATCGTGGTCGCCGAATGCATCCGCATCGAGCTTCTGCGGATGGCCGGCGACGTCCCGGGCGCCCTGCAGCGCGCCGAGACGCTGGCCCGCAAGGAGCGGTTCAACGTGATGGCGGCGCTCTACTTCCGGCACCTGTTCCCGCTCATCGAGCCCGACCACCGCGCCGAACCCTTCGCGTCGTCGCCGGCTCCCGGGATCGCCGCGACGGATTCCGTCGGCGCCGCCGACTCCCAGTCGGTGCAGTCGGTGCACTCCGTGGCGGCCTTCCACGAACAGGCTCCGGCCGAACCCGCTCCCGAACTGGACCTGCCCAGCGGCTGGAAGGTGGTGGGCGCCGATCCCGCGATGGTGTACCTGCGCGTCCGCGACGCATCCGGCACCAAGGAGGTCCGCCGGGCGGAAATCGCCAGCGGCGTCCTGGAAGACCTCGCGTTCGAACTCGCCTCGCGCATCCTCGAACGATTGTCGTTCGGAGGCCTGCAGCACGCGTCCTTCGAAGGCGCCGACAGGAGCATCCACACCTGGCGCAAGACCGACCGGCAGGCCTCGGCGATCTTCCAAACGGGTCCGTCGGCATCCCTGCTGGCGGCCCGCTGCACCCGGGCCTTCGAGGAGCACGCCGCATGAACGCACCTTTGGGCGGCACCATGCCGTGGTCGAACGACCTCGACCAGATCTGTTCCTACCTGACCGCGGTGCGCCTGGACGGCTACGGCGGCAAGGGCAAGGGCCTGCAGGGCGCCGCCATCCTCGACGAATCGGGGCTGGTGTGGGGCATGGGCGAAAACAGCGTCGACCGGTTCCTGGACCAGGCCCCCTGGGCCGTGGGCCAGCTCCAGGAGAGCGCCGAGTTCGCAAAGCGGATCGGCCGACAGATTCCGGATTTTCTTCTTGTCCAGGACCCCGAGGATTTCCTCTATTGCAGGAAATTCCTGGATCGGTACTACTACGTGGTCACCGGATCGCGCGGCAGCTTCGAGCTCTTCACGGGCCGGATCGACCGTTGCATCCAGATGGCCGAAACGGCACTCAAGGAACGGAGAAGCGCGACCCATGATGCATAAGGCACTCGAATCGATCAACCGCGTACGCGGAGTCCTCGGCAGCGCCTTGGTGGGAACCGACGGCATCCTGATCACCGCCGAGATGACCGACCCCCAGATGGCCGATCTCGTGTCGGCGCTGGCGGCATCGCTCGCCGACATGGGCGGGAAGCTCGGCGACGCCTGCGGCGCGGGCGCCGTGGGACAGATCCTGCTGGAAGGCGAAACCGGCAAGGTGCTGGTGCTGGGCGTCCCCCTGGGCTGGCTGGTCGTGCTGACCGCGGCGAACGTCAACGTCGGTCTGGTGCGCGTGGAAATGCGCCAGGCCGCCAAGTCCATCGGCTGAAGGGCAAAGAATGGCTTCGATCAACTACGCCACGCGCGAAATCTCCTGCAAGATCGTGTACTACGGTCCGGGCCTGTCCGGCAAGACCACGAACCTGCAGATCATCCACCGGAAGATCCCCGTGGAGGCGAAGTCGGAGATGGTCAGCCTCGCGACGGAAACCGACCGCACCCTGTTCTTCGATTTCCTTCCGCTGGACCTGGGGTCCATCAAG
>ENA-UPSM01005686-UPSM01005686.1-activated-sludge-metagenome-genome-assembly--contig:-NODE-5686-length-12075-cov-12.394592_pt1 | contig 12075 bp, 11 predicted proteins | sample MGYA00238181_ERZ773283 | MGnify/ENA primary metagenome ERZ773283 (study PRJEB29023, sample SAMN05720199) | activated sludge metagenome | isolation source: Anaerobic digester | place: Japan... | reverse complement strand
CCAATTGCCGATATGGGCCAATTGGCATCAAACCATAGCGCAACAGATACCCCGGGCCATGGCCTCATGCATACTGTTGCGCCAACCATCATACTCGCTCATTGTTCCACACTTGGAACAGTACCAAGATTCCCCCTGCCAAGACATTTTTCCGTCTTTTTGACATCTGTGTTTTTACATTCTAAAAGGCATACTATCCCTCCATTCCGATGACGCTACCTTCATTAGTGTTTATCATTTCCATATCTCTATAATTTTATGGACTGACCTCATCGAGTTTTCATGAATCTGTCTTGAAACTCAATGACTACTTGCCGTAGGTCATTGTCCAGTTTTTCCATAGCAAAGCTTACTATCTCCTGCGGCACACCCTTATAGAAAGCCTCTGCGATTCCTCCGGTAATACAGGCGATGGTATCGCTGTCACCACCGATGGAGATGGCCTTGCGGACAGCGTCCTCATATCCGTCAGATTCCAGGAAGGCCCTGATGGCCTGGGGGACTGACCCCTGACAGGTAACATCGAACCGGTAGTGCTTCCGAATCTCATCGATGGGCTCATCGAGTTGATAGTCAAAGGTCTTCGTAATGAAAGCTCCAATATCCTCCCTGGATGCCCCTGTCCTGGCAAGGAATATGGCAGCAGCAACTGACTGGGCACCCTTGATCCCCTCAGGGTGATTGTGCGTTACTTCGGCACTTCGTTTTGCCTCAGCGAGTACCTCTTCCAGGTTATTGAATGCCCATCCAACAGGGCCTGCCCGCATGGCAGATCCGTTCCCAAAACTATAGTAGGGCCCTCTTCTCGGTAAATCTGCCCAACGTATGAAGCTTCCTCCGTATCCTGAAAAGGGATAGCGGTGAAAGTATTCACGGTAAGTTTCGGCATAGCTTTTTCCATGGAGCAGGCAATCTGCTACTGCAACAGTCAGCACCGTATCATCGGTGAATCGACAGCGGGAATTAAAGAGTGGAAAGTCTGTTCTGGTTATGTTGTCGTGTTCATATACTGATCCGATAATATCTCCTGCAATGGCACCGATCATACTTCCCTCCTTTCTTCCGATACGGTTATGTGTGGATCCTCATATCCTTCATCTTCTTTATACTTCTTCATCATGAAATTGCACAGTTCACCCCATGCTTCAAACTTCAACTGGTCACTGTAAGCGCTGGCAAGGTAGTAATCCAGACGCACATCACCGGAAATCCCCATGATCCTGAAGTTGGTCTTCATGACGAACCGTCTCCAAACATCCAGGTGGGTGATACTTCTGAAGAGGCGGTTCGTGTCCAGTACGAACTCTCTGATCTTCTCTTCATTGCGTCTGTCCATTCCCGGCAGGACAAAGCCAGCAACGGAGCTGTGACGGCCCTGGGGAATGATGACCGGTGCATGCTGGGAGTTGAAGTACAGAGCCCGTCCCAGACAGGTCCTGCAGAACCAGTAGGAGAACCGTGAGCCACTCAGGCGTATCTCCTGGCCGCATGCGTGGCAGAGGGTGAGCCTTTCGTTAAAATCAAAGCCCGGCCATAGGGTCTGTTCCCTGTCCTCATCGGGCATCTGTGGTTTTTGATTATGCTGGCTGCATGTGCTGTCACACTTCTGGAAATACCGTTTTACCGGTTTCCATTCATCGGGCAGGTAGTCGATGATCTCAGGGCGGTACGCCCAGAATCCATAGGGTTCGTAACACTCGGAGCAGATCATCATGTCCTTGTAGTCCACGAACTGAAGGAGTTCTGATTCAGTGATTCGTCCTTCTTTTACCGGAATAATGTGTTCGGGTACGTTGTTCATGCTGTGTTCCTCCTCTTGCTGTATTTGCATCACACCAGGCGAGGAGACAAAAAAACCGTCCACATCAGGGACGGTTCATATGACATACGATTGCCGGAGAGCTTACATTTTCGAAGCCCTTGCTTCGCACATCACCCCGCTTGTACGGGATCAGGCACCGCAGCGTCTCCTCGCTCGGTTGCCGCATCCTTTTCGGATGGCTCCTGATGCTAAGATTAGTTTACCATTTCTGGAGATTTAATACAAGATCGGAACTGGCTAATTCCTTAACTTTCCTCAAACTTCTGTCAGCTCATCATTCAGCTCACTTTATTGCGGGTTCACCATTTGTTGAAATGCTCTATTCTGATGAAATTCCTACACTCATTCACCGGCCTCTTTTAGTATTTGTTGAACTATGGTATCGCCTATCCAATATCCTCCGGCACGCATTTCATCCAATAAATCCTTCACTGTCTGAATCAGTCCTCTTTTTTTCGCTTCTACCAGAATCCGGGCTGTACCGACAACCTTCAATCCATACATCGATCTTGCTATTTTTCGCGCTTTACGCTCATCAATCAGGACAAAATCGGGCTTTATATCTGAAGCAAGCTGGATGACGGAAGCTTCGCCTATATCCAGCATACCTTTTAAAGCAGGATTCAGTGAGGTCTGGAGATCTTGGATTTTTATCCATTTCTCTTGTTCATATATGGTAATTCGCATCAGGTTCATAAAGTTCTCAACTGACTTTCCTTGAAGCAATTCCTGATGGACTTCGTGGGGAATGACAACTTCATCGAAAAGCTCTCTAAGGATACCCAGTTTACTGATGATCATTAAGGCTATGATAGGACCTGTATTGGAAACTATACGGCCTTTCACCGTGGATTCATTCATGGTAAATCCTCAAACTCAGCCTTCAGTTCTTCGTCATCCCATTGAACTGAAGGAGCGCCATAGCGACCACAACTCAACAAAAACGAGAAACGAGAAACTTCAGCAAGTTGCGCCGCCTGGCCAGAGGTCAGGCGGCCCAACTCAAAAAGCTTTATCGCCAAAGCAAGTTTTGCTTCTTTTTCGAAATCATCAGTACTCAAGTTCAGCGTTGCCAGCACTGACTCAGGATACTTTATTGACAAGCTTTTCATTACAACCTCCCTAAGCTAATAAAATGTTTAATATAATAGCATTTTTATATGACTGTTGCACGCTATTTGCCCAATTTTTTGTTTTACACTTTCTTATGCCAGACAATAATTTTTTGTGCATCCTCTGGGGTCAGGTCTTGCGTTCACACATCAGCCCCGCACATCTTCTTTATTATCCTGCTCACGGTGGCGTAATGAACGCCTGCTTGATCTCCAATCTCCTTCAAGGTATACCCATAACGCACGTGGGCTTCATACATGGTTTTGTTTCTCGCTGTCTTATCGGGAACGGTCAGCCTGGGGGCAAGATCGGAGAGAGAGGGTCTTTCTGCAAATCGTTGAGATCGGGGGATATCTCTGAGGTCATGGGGCAGAGATGTTTTAATCCTCTGGATGAATTGAGAATCTCCCAGGAAGATCTGTCCTTTTAATTCCCTCCAAGGGGCTTCCTGTGTTATCCCTTTTAATACGAACTCTCTATAAAGCGACTCTGCCCTTTTCCTGTTCGAACTGAACTGAGCAAGGAGCCAGTCCACAACAAGGAAGGGTGGAGCTTTGTCGAAACCTGCAGTTGATCGATAACTGCTCCACCGAAAGTCCTCTGGTTTCTCAATCATATGAGCCCGTACCGGGTTCAATGCTACATACCGACAGAGCTCAAGGAGGTAACTGTCCTTATCTACAAGAATAGCTTTGAATCTACCTTGGAATATGTGCCCTGTTTTGTGATACTTCCCGTTATATTTCTGCGTGTATATGCCATTGAGTTGCCTCATGCCCCGCGAAAGATTTCCTTCCGGAGTCTCAATAACAAGGTGGTAATGGTTGTCCATAAAGCACCAGGCATGACAGAGCCAATGAAACCGTTCAATAACTGTACCGAGGAGTTGGAGGAATACGGAACGGTCCTTATCAGAGCGGAATATCTTTTGTCCTGCATTCCCCCGGGAGGTGATGTGATACAGGGCTCCGGGATATTCAATCCGTAGAGGACGGGCCATAGGCAAAGCATATCATGATAAATGTTGAAATACAAGACCTGACCCCAAATTCCTTTCTTATCCGGCAGGTCACCAACCATCCTCCCGATATAATGATAGAGAAATGGCTGTATAACGATTATCCCGAGTTAAGACCTTACCAGAAGAAATCCATTGAAAAACAGTTGAACGAGTCGGTTGCCGGCTTGAAAGACTCCATGAAACAAAATTACTCCCAGGACAATCCTGGATGCATCCAACATAATGAACTATGCATTCTTCCAGTTGCTGGGGCTTCACTTCGGAACAAACTTCATCCGTCCTTACAACAACACTCCCTATATAAACAAAGGCAAGGAACTGGCAGCATTTACCGAAAAAGAATACATCAACAGCCACGAGGGCGACGTTCACATGGCAAACAGGTGGGCAGAGTTCCTGGGGTTAAAGAATTGGTTCAAGTGGAGAGATTTTGAGGATGTCCCCCAGGGATATGCCGGTTAAGCCTGTCAGACGGTGCACACCACCCAGCTTAAAAAGTCTGTCCGGACAGAAAGCAATCATTGTCAACCAGCCTTTAAAACCCACCCTGCCGAAATGGGATCAAAGGCCAGTCGCAGTTATGTTGAATTAGCCCGACAGTGAGTATCAGACAGGAAATTCACCTGGCTGCATGACCCCCCATATCCTTCATCCTCTCTATACTTCTTCGTCATGAAATTGCACAGTTCACCCCATGCTTCAAACTTCAACTGGTCACTGTAAGCGCTGGCAAGGTAGTAATCCAGACGCACATCACCGGAAATCCCCATGATCCTGAAGTTGGTCTTCATGACGAACCGTCTCCAAACATCCAGGTGGGTGATACTTCTGAAGAGGCGGTTCGTGTCCAGTACGAACTCTCTGATCTTCTCTTCATTGCGTCTGTCCATTCCCGGCAGGACAAAGCCAGCAACGGAGCTGTGACGGCCCTGGGGAATGATGACCGGTGCATGCTGGGAGTTGAAGTACAGAGCCCGTCCCAGACAGGTCCTGCAGAACCAGTAGGAGAACCGTGAGCCACTCAGGCGTATCTCCTGGCCGCATGCGTGGCAGAGGGTGAGCCTTTCGTTAAAATCAAAGCCCGGCCATAGGGTCTGTTCCCTGTCCTCATCGGGCATCTGTGGTTTTTGATTATGCTGGCTGCATGTGCTGTCACACTTCTGGAAATACCGTTTTACCGGTTTCCATTCATCGGGCAGGTAGTCGATGATCTCAGGGCGGTACGCCCAGAATCCATAGGGTTCGTAACACTCGGAGCAGATCATCATGTCCTTGTAGTCCACGAACTGAAGGAGTTCTGATTCAGTGATTCGTCCTTCTTTTACCGGAATAATGTGTTCGGGTACGTTGTTCATGCTGTGTTCCTCCTCTTGCTGTATTTGCATCACACCAGGCGAGGAGACAAAAAAACCGTCCACATCAGGGACGGTTCATATGACATACGATTGCCGGAGAGCTTACATTTTCGAAGCCCTTGCTTCGCACATCACCCCGCTTGTACGGGATCAGGCACCGCAGCGTCTCCTCGCTCGGTTGCCGCATCCTTTTCGGATGGCTCCTGATGCTGGAATTATTATAGCATGTTCTATAATTTTTACAATTTCTTTTATTAATTATAGTATCTTGAGCGAGTGACAACAGTTTATAGCGGCCATCTTTCACAACCCCTTTGAATGGCTGTGATTTCTATCGCCTCGGCAATAATATTAAAGAGCAGAGTGTGCCAATTGTCTGGCGTTTTTACAAATCCCATAATGCTGCAGGCCTCTCTGTCGAACCTTAGCCTGTATCGCTCTCTGAGTGCTTCCCAGTAATGGATCAAGCATTCTTTACGATCAGACAGAAGGTCACGCGAGGGAAGCCTGTCTCTTTTCTGATTGTTTACTGATGGCAGTACCGGGACCAGGTTCCAGAGATCATTGTTGTGCCAGAGTGAAAAGGGGATTATGTGATCAACATCGAAATCCGATTTTATGTTTCTCCCTGTCCACGTGCATTCCTTCTGTGACAGCGACGAGTAGAGAACCCGTGCGTCCACAACATCTCTTTCTCCAGTGGGAGTGACCAGCAGCAGATCGATGACATCACTCGGCGTCATTTCTTTTCTTGCCAGATCTGCAGTAAGTTCGGCCCACCGCAAGAGGACTGCGTCTCTAATCCAATATCCCATAAGCGAAAGTTCAATCCAGATCTCCGAATTCAGCAGGATCTCTCTGTTGTTGCGATCATACTTGAAGAGTCTGCCGCTCTCCAGAGAACCTCCAGCATATGTAACGGGTCCGCTGACTATGGTATATGCAATTTTATGAAGAACCACATTCAAAAGTTTCATCGTATCTTTGTCTATTCTTTTGGATCGAAAATCGAGAACGAACTGGTTTAAACCGCCTTTCCTTTTATATTTGATTATCAGTTCCGTAAGAGAAGCTCGGAACGCTACCGGCTTACTACATGAAACTTCTTCCCCTCTGATCTGCGGAATAAACGTCGTTGACTCGAAAATGGGCCAGTAGTAATAAAGCCATTTTTCTGCAATTACCGACAGAGGAATGCCAACCATTCCATTTTCAAGCCAGCGAGCCGTTTTATATTCAATGATCGCAACCTCACTGAAGGCACGAATGAGAGCCAGTTTGTAGGTAGCTGTTTTTTTGTCACGGGTAAGTACGCTTTCTACCTGATCAATGGGGCGGATAGATCCCGAATATTTCAGATTGAAAGCAATGGTGAACCAGGAGTAACCTGGTCGGGTCGAATCCTCGGTCTTCCACTTCCCGATAATGGAAAAACCGAGGCGTTCAAACAAAAGCTGGAGATATTCAGGCTTTACAGAATTAAATAGCCTTCCCTTGCTGTCCCGGCAATGTTCATCGATATCCGGCCTATCGTGCGGCATGGAAACGAGAAGCCTGCCTCCCTCTTTCATCAGGTTGCGTATGGAAAACGCCGCATCGAACAACTCTTCTTTCGGAAGGTGCATGAGGACCGCCGAGCAGAGGACTCCATCAAATTCGCCGCCAAAAGGCTTGCCAAGATTTGGCAACACACCTATATCAATTTTTGCTTGCAGTTCGGGATATTTTTCCTGAGCATATTGGACCATCTCTGGAGAAGCATCAACCCCATATATGTCTATACCGTATTGGGTGAGTATAGCCATATCACGGCCGGAACCACAGCCAATGTCAAGTATCTTCATGCCTTCAACAAACACTGTGGAGAAATATTTCTGCAGACCGCTCGAAACATTGTTGTATTTGTCCGATATGTTTTTTGCTTCTTCGGAATAATATCTTAGGGTCAATTCATCCATAGGCAATTTCTATCAGTCTTGCACAAAAAAATAAAGTTTTTTCGTCGTTGACAATCCTACCCGCGCAACAGGTTATCCGTTTCCTTCACCCGGGTAACAATCCGTCATGTGGGCAGGAACTCGTCCAGTCCCATGTTCAAGCCGACCTGCCTGATAATCTTTAGCAGGAGTCCACGCCCCAGGTCCCTTGGGTGGCGTGGAATCTAGACTACCTTACCCGCGGTGGTTCTCCAGATCTGGTGTCTACCTCCTTCTCGGATAAGCTGCATACCCGCCAACGCTTTCAATCTCGCGACCAGCTTGGTTGGTGTCAAGCAAGGTCGGAACGGCAGTCTCTATGCCAACGCGGAGCCTCGAGGAATCACGTAGTTTACCCGGCTCTTTATGTTTGACATGCCGTGGAAGAGGTGTGGAGAAGTCCGACATATTTCCGGGTTCTTTGGGGCCAAGTGTGGCAGGCATTCTCGCTAATTATCCTCGGCAAAACCACACCGCACTCGCAAAAATCTTGACCGATACGCGTTGTCCTGGCTGTATCCCGGAGGGCTCTGGTCGATGTACTGCGCTAACGCTGAATCAACCTTCTGGTCGCTCAGCTTGTCCCAGGAATCTCTCTGTGCACTTGTATTCCCCAGGCCTTCCTCCAAACAGTCGTCGCTTCCGAGTGTTCTCTGATAATATCGATCAAAGCCTGTCTTGAAAAAGGCTTTCCGGTGTGTCAGTTCCAATTGTATGGCAAAACACTCGGTCTTGTGGTGGAGCGCCTCGTGGTAGTAGAGGAACAATCTGGCGGCATCGAAAGCCCTCCTGACCGCCACTCTGTTATTCGAACGCGCGAGTATCTGCCCTGCGAGCCAGAAAATCCCTTCATAGAGGAGGTAAACACCCCACCAGTCAGGGTGGTAGTAGTGAAAAGGCAAGTAGAAGGCCAGGTAGTCGGGTGGCGGCATCTTCGGGCGATGAACATAGGGAAGTGGGGCGCCTACGTGGGACCTGCCCAAAACTTCGGCCACGACATTGGGGAACTCAGGAGAATGTTCGCCAGGTTCGACTTGATACGGCGCAATTGCTTCAAACATATCTCCATCTGCTAATTCAGAATCCACTTTGAGAAACTCTGTCCATTGAGCAGGGTGACGGTCGCCATAATTTTGAAACTCCAACGCGTTTAAGTCGGTCACTTTCTCAGGGTCAGTCACCGGAACGATCATCAGATCTTCGTGCCAGTGGGGTGCCAAATCCCTGTCCTGGAAGAGCTCAGGGAGCTCTGAGTGCAAAAGATCAAGGTGCTCTAAGCTCATTGTTCACTTCTCCTTCGTCTAAAGTGGTCATGAATCATCTTGTGGCTCTAACCGTTAACAAGCATTGACGGCACTGGTCAACTACTCTCGACCGGTAATTGAGAGACAATCCATGCTCATTGACCCCTGATGTCAATAGTGGAGACTAGACCATATTCATTCCGCCGTCTGTCTTGCCTATAGCATCCGGAAATAAGATCTTTGATGTACTGGCTGATCGCGTTTGACTATTCGCACATGTCAGAAACCTGGCATTGTTGAGGTTCATCTTTGGCAATTGTAGCAAAGAATACGACCTTTGAATTGATGCTTTCTGTCAAGGCAGTATTTAACAACCTTTTCACTGACCGTTGAGGAGCAGGATTCACAGACAATTGAAGGGCCAGCCTGGGCTTTTTTTTCTCGCTTCTGCATGGGATTTGTCTGGTCCCTGATGCCAAACATGGTCTTGAAATCTACATTTGCCCGTCGATGAAGCCTGGCAAGGTTCCTGGCTGTAGTCTCAAGTGTTTCCCGTGAGCATATCTTAAGAATAGCGGCAGCACCAGCATTGTCAGCATCTTTCATGATCCTGGTGAATGCCTGGTCGGACTGAATGACATGGCTTGTATCAAACCTGGATTGAGATGGTCTGCTGATCTTTGAGGTTGGAGATACAAGGATATAGCTTACAAACCGTGGTGGAATGATAACTCCAATCCTTGTGGGCATAATGGTATAGCAATCTATTACCTTGGAAAGGAGAAAGATATGTCGTTCATTTTGTTCAAAGGGTGATTCAATGCCAAAATACTTTTTTCCATCATACACAAGAAACTCACCTTCCGGAGTAATCTTCAAACCATAATGGAAGTTTTTGGTCTCCAAGACATAGATATTCATGAATCGGTTCATGACAAGGTGGTCAATCTGGGCTACCTGACCATTATGTTCTACTCGCAGATCGTGTATCACTGCCCAATTTTTTGACTTTCCAAAATAGAAGTCAACAAAATAGGCTGAGTCTCTTTCTCCCTGTTCTCCAGTTTCAATATTTCTCAACTGCCTTTCCACCAGGAAGCGCTGCCTTTCCGAAAGCCGCCTATTGAGCAGCTGTCTAAGCTGTTCCTTTTCTTCCCTTTTCGAATCTATTTCTTTTATTATCACTGATCATTAACCTCAAAAATCAATACTTTGTATCTACTCAATTAGGTAGTTTTTTGAACTCATTCATCAACTGAGAGAGAATATCTATAAGGTTCTTGACTTTATCTGTCCAGTCAATGGCTTTGAGGTTTGGATATTTTAAGCCCAGAGGTACCTGAAAACCTTTTTCTTTGAGCAATTCAATGAACCTATCCCGTGCTTCCTCAGCACGCCCTGAGCCATTTAACCATCCGAAGTTCAAGGCCAGACTTCCATATGACCACACCGAAAGAAATGACCTGGGACAGATAGATCTTTCGTATACGCTGAAAGATCCTGAAACAGCTCCTGTCCCCCATCCTATTTCTAAACCGAGCTTTAAACATTGGTCGTAAAACCAATCAATGTTTTTTATTTCTGCTTCATTGACTTTTGCCCGGGCATCGTTGAAGAACGATTCCTTATCCCATGAACGTCTTTGTAGAGGCGGTTTTACAACAATGGTTTTCTTGACCAATCTGGCCTGTTCAGTATACCCAAAAAGCGTTGGAACCACAATGCGAACATTCGATGTAAGGTATTGCCGAGCCTCCACCAAGAGAACCTCTGAGCGCTCCATCTGCTTATTGAGAAAATCAACAACACTTCTTAATTCAAACGGGGAGTCTTCGAGAAAAAAGATTAGGCGCACCTGTCCTTCACGCAGATTTAATTGGATACGATCAAAAAACTGGTCAGATAAATCCTCGTTATCCGACATAAGAGATAAAAGACACTCTTCCATATTTAGCCCTTTTGCCTGACAGGATTCTTCTGCATACTTACGTAAAATGTCTGCAGTCCAGTAAAAGTGACCATTGGCGGCATATTCGAGCATTTGTCCAACCACTTCTCGACGAGATCTCGTGTCTGCGAATCTCTTACATTCTACAAAAGTGGGTATGCCATCTTGATCGGCAAGAAAAAAATCAATCGACCACCTGTTGCCCCCTGTGTTCGGATCAGGCACAGGCATTTCACGTTTAATCAGGAACCAACGGCGTGGATTGTCTGGGTCAATCTGTTCACCCGGAAGAAGGTCAAGGTTTCTGTCGAGCATATCCTGCAATTCTTCTCCTTCATTTTTACACCTTATTCTATTAATAGACTGTGGGGTACCATCCTCATTTATGAGATACACGCCGCTCATGAACAGACCCTCCTAAAAAAAGAACAATTTTGGAAAATGCATACTAAAGTTATCGGCTCTATTCGAGAGAAAACAAGCAATTAATGGGCAAATTAGATGATAGATGCTTTAACACCAAGAAGATCATTTGAAAAAATATTTAAAATTGCAGATAAAAATTAAGGTCATTATCTAAACCATCAGGACGGGCCCGTTATTCCATTACCTTGCTGACAAATTTTGACAGGATTTGTCCAATATTTTCTTTCCTGGCTATAATGTTCCGCCAGTCCTTAGGAATTGAATTTAATCCGTAATATAAACCTGCGAGACCGCCGGTTACACAGCCCGTTGTGTCCGTATCCTCACCCAGGTTGACTGCCTTAAGAACAGCATCTTGAAATGAGCTGGTATTGAGAAGGCACCATACGCTGGCTTCGAGAGTGTGGATCACATATCCTCCGGATTTGATATTTGTCTCTGGCACACTGCTGATGAGGGTAGAAAAGAGCCGTTCAAAATGAGGGAGTTCTTCTGCATAGGGAAGTTTTGCATAATAGATCGTAGCCTGTTCAAGGGCATAGAGATACGACTCATCAGGGGTAAAGCCCTGGAGAAGTGCACTGACCATGAGGCAGTAGACCCCGCATGCTATGAGGGTCCGGGGATGGCGATGGGTAAGAGAAGAGGCTCTATGGACGTAATTTAAGAGTTCCTCAACAGGTTTACGGGAAAAGAAGATTCCTATTGGCAGGATCCTCACAAGGGAGCCGTTCCCGTTTTCATCCTCCCCTCTGCCGCCTGCTTCTTCCGGGGATACCTCTCTCATCATACGGCCGATGGAACTCATGGTACTGGCCCCCACATCAAAGGTATTTCCCCAGGGTGTCCAGTGGCCCTCGGTAAACCATCGGATGAATAATTCGCCCATACTGGTTGTGTCAAAGCCATCGAGCAGGCTTTCTACGGTGCAGAGAATAAGGGAAGAATCATCTGACCAGCTCCCGGGTGGAAGGCTGAAAGTGCCATATCCTCTCATCCCGGTGACTGGATTCTTTCTGACCTCTTCACGGCTCATGAATTCTACCGGGACTCCCAGGGCATCTCCGATAATTGCTCCCCAGAGACCGCCAAGTATCCTGGCGGATTCAAGATTCAAGATTGCAGATTCAAGATTGTTTTTCATGGCTGGCGCTTTTGCCCCCTTAATGA
>ENA-UPSM01005681-UPSM01005681.1-activated-sludge-metagenome-genome-assembly--contig:-NODE-5681-length-12079-cov-5.525865_pt1 | contig 12079 bp, 10 predicted proteins | sample MGYA00238181_ERZ773283 | MGnify/ENA primary metagenome ERZ773283 (study PRJEB29023, sample SAMN05720199) | activated sludge metagenome | isolation source: Anaerobic digester | place: Japan... | reverse complement strand
CCCGCCCCGGGTGGTGTCGCCCGACTCCCCCGCCGGTCGGGCCGCCGTCAGGCGTTGGCGGCGATCTCCCGGCCGAGTCGCAGGAGGGCCTGGGTGGCCCCACCGAGCTGCAGCTCGTGCTGCTTCGCGGCGATGAAGTGGCGGTGCAGCGGGTAGTCGCGGTCGACACCGACGCCGCCGTGGAGGTGCGCCGACGCCAGCGATACCCGGTGACCGCTGTAGGCGGCCCAGTACTTGGCGGTGGCGACCTCTTCGGTGGCCGACAGGCCCGTCGAGAGCCGCCAGAGCGCGTGCCACGCAGTGAGGCGAATCGTCTGCGTGTCGATGAATGTGTCCGCGGCGCGGTGACCGACGGCCTGGAAGGTGGCGATCGGGACGTCGAACTGCTTGCGTTCCTTGGTGTACTCGGCGGTGAGGGCCAGTGCGGCCTCCGCCGTTCCGAGCGCCGCGGTGCACTGTGTGGCGACGGCACGGTCGAACGCCCACGTGAGGGCCTCATCGCCCTCGGCGAGGAGTGTCGCCGGTGTCGACGAGAACTCGAGCGACGCCTCGGGGGTACCAGCGGTCGTCGTCTCGGCCGTGCGGGTGACACCGCTCGCCGAGAGGTCGACCAGCACGAGCGCCGGGCCGTTCGCACCCTTGACCGACACCACAGCGGCGTCGGCAACGTTGCCCGCCGGCACGCACACCTTGACGCCGGTCACGGTGCTGCCGTCGAAGGTCACGAGCTGCGGATCGAGCGGGTCGCCGAGCTCGTCGTGCCAGGCGGCGGTGAGCACTGCATCGCCCGAAGCGACCTTGCCGAGCCAGTCGTTCTTGGTGGCCTCGTCGGCGAACTCGGCAATGGCGGGGGCGCCGAGACCGAGCGTCTCCCAGACGGGTACGGCGGCGGCGTGGTAGGCGGCGGCGCGGATCACGCAGCCGGCCTCGATCAGGCCGAGGCCCGCTCCCCCGGCCGATTCCGGCAGGGAGATGCCGAGCAGGCCGGCGTCGGCGAGCGCGGCCCAGAGCCCGCGGTCGAATCGGTCGTCACCCGACTTCTCCAGCTCGCGGAGGACGGCGGGGTCGGACTTGTCGCCGATGATCTGGGTGGCCAGATCGCTGACGGCGATCTGCTCTTCTGAGAAGTTGAAATCCATGTGTGTGGTCCTTGAGAGGTCTTCGGTGATCGCGAATCGTTGACGGGTCAGCGGCGGCAGCCGCTGCGAAGCAGAGCCGCTACCCGCGGAGCGAGCGGGGCAGGCCGAGTCCGAACATGGCGATGAGATCACGCTGGATCTCGTTGGTGCCGCCGCCGAAGGTGAGGATGACGAGGCTGCGGTAGCTCATCTCGAGCCGGCCCTGCACGACCTCCGCCGCGGAGTTGCGCTGCAGGTAGGCCCTCGGGCCGAGGATCTCCATCAACAGCCGGAAGGCCTCCAGGTAGAACTCGGTGCCGAAGATCTTGATGGTCGACGCGTCGGAGATGTCGAGCGACGCCGACGACGCGACCTTCCAGTTGATCTGGCGGAGGAACTCGAGACCGGCTCGCACGCGGGCCAGGTTGAGCTGCACCCACTCCTGGTCGATGATGCGCTGCCCGTTCGGAAGCGTGTTGTCGGCGGCGAAGCGGATGACCTCGTCGAGGCTCTGCTCGAGGAGGCCGGAGCTGCAGAGCGTCACGCGCTCGTGGTTGAGCTGGTTCGTGATGAGGTTCCAGCCCTTGTTCACCCCGCCGACGATGTTCGCCGCCGGCACCCGCACGTTGTCGTAGTAGACGGCGTTGATGTCGTGGCTCGAGAGGAGGTTGAGCGGCTCGATCGTGATGCCGGGCGTGTTCTTCAGGTCGACGATGATCATCGAGATGCCCTTGTGCTTGGGGGCGTCCTGATCGGTGCGGACCGCGAGCCAGCAGTAGTCGGCGTCGCTGGCGAGCGACGTCCACATCTTCGAGCCGTTGATGACGTACTCGTCACCGTCGAGATCGGCGCGGGTCTTGAGCGACGCGAGGTCGGTGCCGGCCTCGGGCTCGGAGTAGCCGATCGAGAAGTGCAGGTCGCCGGCGAGGATCTTCGGAAGGAAGAAGTCCTTCTGCTCCTGGCTGCCGAAGTTCATGATCGTCGGGCCGACGGTGTTGATCGTGAGCATCGGGACCGGGGCACCCGAGCGCATCGACTCGTCGAAGAAGATGAACTGCTCCATCTGGCCCTTGCCCTGGCCGCCGTACTCCTTGGGCCAGCCGATGCCGAGCCAGCCGTCGGCCGCCATCTGCTTGACCATCGCCCGGTTGACGGGGCCGCATCCGTGCTCGACCGCCAACGCCTCCCGGACGTCGTCGGTCAGCAGCTTGTCGTAGTAGGCGCTGAGCTCGGAGCGCAGGGCCTCCTGCTCGTCGGTGTAGGCGATGTGCATGGGCGGAAACTGTAACCGGTTCTAGTTCCCTCGTCCGCCCGGACGGGCACACGTCTCCCCTACCCCGGGGGTCTCCCGGGCGGACGACGTCGGCCCCACTAGGTTCCGGGGCGATGTCCGGCCCCTCCCGAACCAAGCAGCGGCGCGCCCGGGTGGTCTACTCCCCCGTCGACGCGATCCGGCTGGGAGTGTCGGTCCTGGTCCTCGGCATCGTGGTCGTGGTGGTCAACTTCGGCGCCTCGTCACTGGCGGGAGCCGAGGCGGACCTGATCCGGCTGACGGCGCGGCTCCCCACCGGAGTGACCCAGCTCGCGGTGCGTCTCGTGCAGCTCGTGGCGGTCTTCGCTCCCGTCGTCGGCTTCGTCGCGCTCATCGCCCGGCGCCACTTCCGTCGCCTCGCCGGCTCGGTCATCGCGGCGCTCGCCGGCGGCGTCATCGGACGCTGGATCATGACCGACCTGCTCGACCTCAACGTCGACCGGCTCCGGATCACCGGCGAGCTCAACGCGGGCGCCCCGTTCCCGAGTGCAGCGTTCCTGGCGTCGATCGCCGCGATCGTCGCTGCCGACTCGCCCTGGATGTCCCAGCGCTGGCGCCACGCCGCTCGTGGCTGGTTGGCCCTGCTCCTCGCCCTGCGGCTCTTCTCGGGCACGACCGGCCTCCGCGAGCTGATCGTGGCAGTGGCGGTCGGCTGGGTCGTCGGCTCCCTCGTGGGAGCGCTCGTAGGCGCACCCGATCGTCGCCCCAGCGACGCCGCCGTCGTCTCCGCCCTGACCCGCCTCGGGGTGTCGGTGTCCGACGTGCACCACGAACGCTCGGCCGGCGGTCGACACCACTATTCGGTCGGCCGGCGGTCCGGCGAGTCGCTGTGGGTCGAGATCGCCGCTCGTGACGGCTGGCAGACCATGGCCCCCGGTCGCCTGTACCGTGCCCTGCGCTTCCGCGACGCCGCCGACGGACGGCCCTTCGCCGGCCTCCGCGAACTGACCGAACACGAGGCCCTCGTCGCCCTCAAGGCCCGCAGCGACGGTGTGCCCACCCCCGAGGTCGAAGCCATCGGCGAGGTCGACCCCGGGGGCTACCTCCTCGCCTACAAGGCGATCAACGGCCGCTCGCTGCGATCGCGGACCGATCTGGGCCCGGAGGTCCTGCCGTCGATCTGGAACCTTGTCGTGCGCTTGCGTCTGGCGCGGATCGCCCACCGTGGCCTCAACCAGTCGTCGATCCTCGTCGGCGCGGACGGCGAGATGTACGTCATCCACTTCGACGCCGCCGACCTGACCGGCGACGAACGGGTGCTCGCCGGCGACATCGCCGAGGTGCTGGCGTGGTCGTCGGAACGGTTCGGGGTCGAGGCGTCGGTCGATGCTGCGATCACCGCGCTCGGGCCGGGGGTCGTCGCCCGCTCGCTCCCCCGCCTGCAACCCCTCGCGCTGACGCGACGCACGCGTGGCGAGATCGAACGCGGGATGCTCGAGAAGATCGGCGACCTCGTCCGCGAGCGAACGGGAGCCGACCAGCCGTCGCTCGCACCCATCGAACGGATCAAACCCAAGTCGGTGCTGATGGTCGTGATGTCGTTGGTCGCGATCAATGCCATTGCCCCGCAGTTCGCCGGCTTCGGCAAGGTGTGGGGCGAACTGCAGGACGCCAACGTCGCGTGGATCGCCGTGGCCGCGTTGGCCTCGTCCGCGACCTACCTGGGCGCAGCGCTCGCGCTGTCGGGCTCGATCGTCGAACCCCTGCCCGTCGGCCCGAACCTGGCGGTGCAGCTCGCGAGTTCGTTCGCGTCGATCGCGGCGCCGGCGCAGGTCGGCGGCGTCGCGCTCAAGGGCCGGTTCCTCCAACGACGCGGCACCGACCCCGCCGTCGCCGTGGCAGCGATCGGCCTCAACACGGTCGCCGCGTTCCTCGTGCACATCGCCATCCTCCTGGCGTTCGTGCTGTGGGCCGGCAGCGGCGACCTCTCGAAGATCAGCCTGCCCTCGGGAGCGACCATCGGGCTCGTGGCCGCCGGCGTGGCCGTGCTGCTCGCCGTCGTCGCGGCGCTGCCCGTCGGACGGCGGTTCCTCCGCGAGACCGTGTTCCCGGCCGTCCGCCGGTCGGCCCAGGGCATCGCCGACGTCGCTCGCCGCCCGATCCGGCTCGGGAGCCTGCTCGGCGGTTCGGCGCTGATCACCCTCGCCTATGCCGGCGCCCTCATCGCGTCGGTCGACGCCTTCCACGGTGACCTGCCGGTGTCGGCCGTGGCGATCGTGTACCTCATCGGCGCCGTGGTGCAGTCGGTCTCGCCGACGCCGGGCGGGCTCGGTCCCGCCGAAGCCGCCTACATCGGTGGCCTCACCGCGATCGGGTTGTCGTCCGAGCGGGCCGTCGCCGCGGTGCTCCTCTTCCGCATGCTCACCTTCTGGTTGCCGGTCATCCCCGGCTGGGTCGCCATGACCTGGCTCCAGCGCAACGACGCGCTGTAGTGCTGCTACGCGGTCACCGCCGGCGCAGCGCAGTCGTAGGGTGAGCGTCCGTGGACCAACACTTCGACCTCTGCATCATCGGCACCGGCTCCGGCAACAGCATTCTCGATGACCGCTTCGACGACTGGAACGTGGCGATCGTCGAGCGCGGCACCTTCGGCGGCACGTGCCTGAACGTCGGATGCATCCCGTCCAAGATGCTGATCTACCCCGCCGACATCGTGGAACACCTCCGCGAGGGCGCCCGCCTCGGCATCGACGCGAGCCTCGATCACGTGCGGTGGCGCGACATCCGCGATCGCACGTTCGGCCGCATCGACCCGATCGCCGCCGGCGGCCGCCAGTACCGCATCGGCCTCCCCAACGTGACCGTCTTCGAAGAGGACGCCCGCTTCGTAGGGCCCAAGACGCTGCAGGTCGGCGGTGAGCAGATCACAGCGGACCGGTTCGTCCTCGCCGCCGGGGCCCGCGCCCACGTGCCCCCGCTGCCGGGGCTCGACCTCGTCCCCTACGACACGTCCGACACGATCATGCGGATCGACGAGGTCCCCGAGCGCCTCGTCATCCTCGGCGGCGGGTTCATCGCCTGCGAGATGGCCCACGTCTTCGACGCGTTCGGCTCGAAGGTGACGATCGTCGTGCGAGGTGAGGGGCTCCTCAAGCAGGAGGACGCCGAGATCGCCAAGCGCATCACCGACCGCCTGTCCGAACGCATGGACGTCATCCGGTTCGCCACACCCACGAGCGTGAGCATGCACGACGGCGCCTACCTCGTGGAGGTCGACACGCCCACCGGGCTGGTCTCGGTCGAGGCCGATCGGTTGCTCGTCGCGACCGGTCGGGTCCCCAACGGCGGCCAACTCAACGTCGAGGCGACCGGGGTGCGACTCGACCCGAACGGCTACGTCGTCACCGACGAGCACCTCTTCACCGGCGTCGACGGCGTCTGGGCCCTCGGTGACGTGCGCAACCCGCTGCAGCTGAAGCACCTCGCGAACCTCGAGGGCCGTGTCGTCCAGCACAACCTGTTGCATCCCGACGACCTGCGGGCCATCGACGAACGCTTCGTCCCCCATGCGGTGTTCACGAACCCACAGATCGGGTCGGTCGGGCTCACCGAGCACCAGGCGGAGATGCACGGCCGCCCCTACGTCACCGCGGTCAAGGACTACGCCGGCACCGCGTACGGCTGGGCGATGGAGGACACGACCAGCGTGTGCAAGGTCATCGCCGACGCCGAGACCCGTCAGTTGATCGGTGCCCACATCATCGGTCCGCAGGCGTCGATCCTGATCCAGCAGCTCGTGCAGGGCATGCGCTTCGGCCAGACGGTCGACCAGATGGCCCGCGACGTGATCTACCCCCACCCGGCGCTGTCCGAGGTCGTCGAGAACGCGCTGCTCGACCTCGTTGCCGCTCTCGACCGGACGGCGGGCTGACGATGGAGAAGCTCGTCTACCTGCTGTGGGGCGATGCGGCCGCCGGTTCGGACCACTACCGCGACCTGCTCGTCGACACGGTTGCTCCCGAGCTCCGCGACCGCGGCGTCGCCCAGCTGACGATCGACGTCGACGACGCCGCGTCCGACGTCGCGTCCCCGGTCCCGACGCCATCGGGCGAACAGCCGCACGTCGCGGCGGTGTCGGTGTGGTTGCCGGCCAACGATCGCCGCGGACCGGTCGAGGAGGTGCTGGCCTCGACCGGGCTCCGGTCCGCCGGGTACCTGGTGTCGGGTGCTGTGTACACCGACTACGGCGACAACGAGTGGGGCGCCGAGCGCACGTGGGGTGCCGGGGAGCGATCGCCGTCGGTGCTGACGGTCTGCCTGATCCACCGTCCGCCCGACGCCGACCCGACCGAGTGGGTGCGGCACTGGCATGGTGTGCAGTCGCCGGTGTCCGCCGAGATCCAGCCCCGCATGCGCTACGTGCGCAACGAGGTCGTGCGACCGCTGACCGACGGCGCCCCCGAGGTGCACGGGATCGTGGAGGAGGCGTGGCCGTCGGGCCAGCACATCATCGACCCGATGCTCTTCTTCAACGGCTTCGGCGACCGCGACCTGATGAACGCCAACATCGGCCGGATGATCGACAGCGTCGGTGCGTTCATCGACATGGACCGGATGCGCAACGTGACCATGTCCGAGTACCTCTGGCCCTGAGCGCCCCACCAACCCGACCCGCTCCACTGCCGGTTTTGTCCCGCGGAAGCGCGACGAATCGCGCTCCTTCGCTGGACAGAACGGGCGGCGTCGCCGGGAGTTCAGCTCCCGTTGCCGGGGAAGCCCCCGCCACCCGTTAGATTGGGTCCCCTATGTCGTCCAGGCTTGAAATCGAACTGACCAGCTCCCGCCCCGATGGGGTGTGGACCTGGCGCAAGGCAGGGGCGAAGATGCCCAAGGGTGAGGTCGAGGCCTCGAAGCTCCCCGCAGGCTCGAAGGTCGGTGACATCCTGCGGGCCGACGCCGACATCCTCATCGACGGCGTCGACATCTTGGCGGTTCTCCCTCCCAAAGACGCCCGCAAGGACAGGTTCGAGTCGCTCCAGGTCGTCGGCACCCGCAAGGACGAGCCGCTCGTGACCCAGACCCTCGCCCCCAAGGGCCGGGGTGGCGGCCGTGACCGCGATCGCGGTGACCGGGGCGACCGCCCCCGCCGCGACGGCGACCGTCCGCGCCGCGATGGCGATCGTCCGCGCCGCGACGGCGACCGTCCCGGCGGCGACCGTGGCCCTCGTGGCGCCGGCGGCGATCGCCCGCGTCGCCCCGCCCCCGAGCCCAAGCCCCGCGCCAAGCGCCTCCGTCCCGGTCGCACCCACCGCAACGCCGTGCTCGACTCGCTTGCGCCCGAGCAGCGCCCGATCGCCGAGCACGTGCTCCGGGGCGGCGTCCCGGCCGTCCGCCAGGCCGTCGACAAGCAGAACGAACTCAACAAGACCCAGGGCCTCCCCGAGATCCACGGTGACGAACTCGTCGCCCTGGCCGAGGGTTTGCTCCCCAAGCTCCGTTCCGCCGAGTGGCGCGACAAGGCCGACAACGCGTTGAGCATCCTCGCCGAGCTCGATCTCCGCGACCTCCGCTCGGTCGTCGTGGCCGCCGACACCGGCGCCCGTGACGACGAGACCCGTGCGCTCGCTCAGCAGCTCCGTGACGGGCTCGCCAAGCGTGTCGAGGAGGAGCACACCTCCTGGCTCGGCGAGCTGAGCCAGACCCTCGCCGAGGGTCGGGTCGTCCGCGCCCTGCGCCTGAGCTCCCGGCCGCCCAAGGCCGGTGCGCCCGTGCCCGCCGAGATCACGACGAAGCTCACCGAGGCGACCCTTGAGAACCTCACGCTCGAGACCTCCCAGGATCGCTGGGCGATGGTCATCGACGCACTGGCGTTCTCGCCGGTGCGCACGGCCGTGACCCCGGCCGCGGTGCCGGCCGAGCCGACCGACGAGCTGAAGGCCGCGATCGCCAAGGTCGCGTCCCGCGTGCCGCACATCGCGGCGCTGTTCGGCATCGACGCCAGCGCTGCCCCGAAGCGCAAGCGCCCGGCGAAGGCGGCCGGCACCGAGAAGCGCCCGCCGGCCCCGCCGAAGCTCGAGGCCGCCGCTGAACCGGCGACTGACGAGGCGCCCGTGGTCGAGGAGGCACTCGCCGACACGTCGACCGAAGCTCCCGCTCCTGAGCCCGCGACCGACGAAGCGCCCGTGGTCGAGGAGACCGTGGCTGCCGAGGAGACCGAGGCACCCGCCGAGGAAGCAGTCGCCGAGGAACCCGTGGCTGCCGAGGCACCTGCCGAGGAGACCGTGGCTGCCGAGGCACCCGCCACGCACGCCGAGGAAGCAGCGGAAGGCGCCGGCGACGAACCGGTCGTCGAGCCCGTGTCCGACGAGCACGCTGAAGCCCCCGCCGAGGGCTGACCGACCACCTCTCGGGGTTCTGCCCTGCAGATCGACCGGATCGCCGATTGAACTGCAGGGCAAAATCCTTCAGAGCAGGTCGAGCACCTGACGAGGGTCCGTCAGGATGGTTCCCGCCGGGTGGGTCGCAGCCGTTCGCGGGTTCCAGGCCGCCCACGCGAAGTCGCATCCGACCACCTCGGCGCACCGCGCGTCGTGTGCCGTATCGCCGACGAAGAGCGTCCGCCCGGCCTCGACCCCAACGAGCTCGAGCACCGGCGCCAGCTGTTTTGCAGCGCCACCGAACGCGTCGGAGAAGAGCGCGACCTCGGGCGTCCAGCCCAGGCGCACCAGCTCAGCGGTGCCCGACTCGGGATGCTTGTTGGAGCACACGGCCCAGCGATCGAGCCCGCCGATCAGCTCGGTCGCCCCGGGATACGGCTCGACGATGTCGGTGTCGTAGAGCCGGACGTACTCGTCCACATCGATCCCGACGGCCGCACAGAACTCCTCGATCGGGTGCCCGAAGGTGATGTCCTCCTGTGCCATCCCGAGCGTCAGGAAGGGTCGAACGAGCGCGTCGTCGGAGTCGATGAGGGTACCGTCGAGGTCGAAGACGACGATGTCGTAGGCGGGCATGCGGCGTTCCTAGCAGGGGTCACCGGCGCCCGGTCAAGAAGTAGACCGTCCGGTCAAGTTCCAATAGGGTGACCGCCATGATCGACTTCGAGAAGATCGGCAACATCGCCGTCATCACCATCAACCGCCCCGACGCCCGCAACGCCGTCAACACGGCCGTCGCCCAGGGCATCGAGGACGCCATCGACCAGATCGAGTCCGACGACGAGATCTGGGCCGCCATCCTCACCGGCGCGAAGACCGAGAAGGGCTACATCTTCTGCGCCGGCGCCGATCTCAAGCAGATGAGTGTCGACCCGGGCGGCATGAGCACCGCCAAGGGCGGCTTCGGCGGTCTCGTGCAGCGCGAGCGCACCAAGCCCCTCATCGCCGCGGTCGACGGACCCGCCCTCGCCGGCGGCACCGAGCTCGTGCTGGCGTGCGACATGGTCGTGGCCTCGAAGACCGCGGTGTTCGGAATCCCCGAGGTGAAGCGCAACCTCGTCGCTGCTGCCGGTGGCCTCTTCCGCCTCCCCCGCAAGATCCCCCGCAACATCGCGATGGAGCTCGCGCTCACGGGTCGCCTCGACTTCCCGGCCGAGCGTGCGTACCACTTCGGCCTGGTCAACCACCTCACCGAGGAGGGCGGGGCGCTCGACGGCGCCAAGGCCCTGGCGGCGCAGATCTGCGAAGCCGCTCCGCTGGCCGTGCGCGAGAGCCGTCGGATCGTCATCGAGGCCACCGACCAGCCCGACGAGATCGGTTGGAAGATGTCGGGTGACGGCATCATGGCGATGTTCTCGACGGAGGACTTCTCCGAGGGCCTCAACGCCTTCATCGAGAAGCGTTCCCCCGTCTGGAAGGGCCGCTGACCCTCGCCCTCACCGCATTTGTCCTGCGGAATCGCCCCTCGAGGGGCGATTCCGCAGGACAGAACGGGTGACGAGAACGGGTGACGCTCAGACGATGAGCGTGATGATGTTGTGCTCGGCGAGGAACTCGGCGAGGCCCGGAGTCAACCGGTACTCCTCGACCTGATCGAGTGGGACCCAGAGGGCCTCGGCCGCGTCGCTCCCGGCGCGGGGCTCGCCGTCGTCCATGATGATCACCTCGAAATTGAGGACGACGAAGTGGGCCTCGTCGCTGATGAGCTCGGCCCACCCGATGAGCGGACCGCACACGCCGGCGAGACCGGTTTCCTCCTGGAGCTCGCGGACGATCGCCTCCGCCGCGGTCTCCCCTCGCTCGATGCGCCCGCTGGGAACCGACCAGCGCCCAGCAGCCGGACCGTGACCGCGGCGGATGAGCAGCAGCGCGTCGTCCTGCACGGCGATGACGCCGACCGCCACCTCCGGGCGAGCTGCTGGGGCCAACTCGTCGATCAACGAACCGTCCTCACAACGCCGTGTGCACGATCAGGAGCCGCGACTTCATGGCGTGACTCTCGAAGAAGTTCTTGGTGTCACGGTCACCGGGGAGCGCGTAGGAGTCGAGGTCGGTGCACTCCCAGCTCCGGGCCAGACGGCTGACCTCGCCGAGCATCGCATGGCCGATGCCGACGCCTCGGGCACCGGGATGGGTGAAGAACTCCTCCAGACGGGCACGCCGACCGGAACGGACGACCGTGGCGACGCCGACGACGTCCTCGCCGATCGTTCCGACGACCACCGCGGCGTCGGGCGTCGAGGGTGGGACATCGACGGACGGGCCGGCCATCTCGGCGGCGGTGAACTGCTCACCGCCGCGCTGCTCGAGGAGTTCGGAGCGTGCGAGACGACGGAGCTCCGCCACGGCGGTGCCGTCATCGGCGGACGCGACGCGAGCTCCGACCACTCAACCGGCCTGCAACTGGGCGATGCGGCTGAGGATGGTTCGACGACCGCGCCCCGCGAGTTCGTAGGAGCGGACCTGCTCGAGGTCGGACGCCGACAACGACTCGAGACGAGGGACGACCTGCGACGCGGCCAGCGCGTCGTAGCCGGGGATGGCGAGCGTCGACTCGAGCACGGGCCCGGTCGGTTCCGTCACCGGGGCAGGCGCCGGTGCAGCGGTGGCGACTGGCGCCTTCTTGGCCGGAGCCTTCTTGGCCGGAGCCTTCTTGGCCGGAGCCTTCTTCGCCGGAGCTTTCTTGGCGGGAGCTTTCTTCGCCGGAGCGCTCTGCTTGGCGGGAGCCGCCTTCTTGGCGGGAGCCGCCTTCTTCGCCGGCGCCTTCTTGGCGGCGGCCTTCTTCGCTGGCGCCTTCTTCCCTGGCGCCTTCTTCGCCGGCGCCTTCTTCGCTGGCGCCTTCTTCGCTGGCGCCTTCTTGGCGGGAGCGGCCTTCTTGGCGGGGGCCTTCTTCGCCGGGGGCGCCGCAGCGACGGGTGCCTCATCGGCGTCGGGCTCGGAGGGAGCTCCCGAACGAGTGGACGCGGCGACGGTCACGACCTCGATCACCTCACGCACCGGCGACGACGCCGCGACGGTGGCAGCGAGACCGACTGCAGCATCGGCGGCCGCCCGCGGTTCGAACGGCACGACGTCGGCCAGCCGCTCGGGGACCTGCGCGCCGAACGAGCTGAGGCGGGACCCGAGGTCGCCGCACCGCAGCTTCTCCACGATCGTCGCCGCGAAGTCGACCTGGGCACGAGTGCGGTCAGCGAAGCGCGGCAACGCCGCCCCGAGCTCGGCAGCGAGGGTGGCGGGAAGGCGCAGCAACGCCTCCAACGGGGAACTGGGCG
>ENA-UPSM01005679-UPSM01005679.1-activated-sludge-metagenome-genome-assembly--contig:-NODE-5679-length-12084-cov-4.377504_pt1 | contig 12084 bp, 5 predicted proteins | sample MGYA00238181_ERZ773283 | MGnify/ENA primary metagenome ERZ773283 (study PRJEB29023, sample SAMN05720199) | activated sludge metagenome | isolation source: Anaerobic digester | place: Japan... | reverse complement strand
CAGCCTGAACGGCGTGCGCGTGGTAAAAGCTTTCGCCCAGGAAGCCCGCGAAGCCAAGCGTTTCGACCGCTACAGTTCGAACTTCCGCGACGCCGGCATGAGCGTCAACATGTCCGCCGCCCGATTTACCCCTTTTATCAGCTGGCTGTTCCAACTCGGCAGCTATTTTGTCTGGCTCCTGGGCGGGAAGGCCATCATTGACGCCCACGCGGCCAGCTTGGCCCGGGAGGCCGCGCAAGCGGCTACGCAATCCGCCGCGCTGATCCAGACGGCCCCCGAAGAGTTGACCCTGGGCACCCTTCTAGCGTTCCTCGGCTACCTGACGCTCTTTTACTCCCCCTTGAATGCCCTGACCCAGATGTCCACGTGGTTCACGTCGTTTACGACACAGGCTCACCGGGTGTTCGAAGTGCTCGATGAAGCGCCCGAAATCGAGGAGTCCGAGGACGCGGTCGAGATCGAGATCCAAGGAGCAATTCAGTTCCGGGAAGTCACGTTCGGCTACGACCCCCACATCCCGATTCTGCACGACGTCAGTTTCCGCGTGAATCCCGGCGAAATGCTGGGCATCGTGGGCCACAGCGGCAGCGGCAAGTCAACCACGGTCAATTTGATCATGCGCTTCTACGACCCCCAGGAAGGGCAGATCACCATCGACAACATCGATATCCAGAAGATCAAGAAGCTCTGTTTGCGCCGCCAAGTGGGCCTGGTCGCGCAAGACCCATTCCTGTTTCCCGGAACAATTGCCGAGAATATCGCTTACGGGAATCCGCGCGTCGCCCCGGAACGCATCCTTGATGCGGCCCTGGCTGCCAATGCGCACATGTTCATCACGCGCATTCACGATGGCTACGACACGCGCCTGGGCGAGCACGGGTCCGGTTTGTCCGGCGGCGAACGCCAGCGCGTGGCCATTGCGCGCGCCCTGCTCCACAATCCCCGCATCCTGATCCTCGACGAAGCCACGTCGAGCGTGGACACCATTGCCGAGCGCGAGATTCAGAAGGCCCTCGAAGCACTGAGCCTCGGGCGTACAACAATTGCCATCGCCCACCGTCTGAGCACCCTGCGCAATTGTGACCGCATCCTGGTCTTCGAAGAGGGACTGATACGCGAACAGGGAACGCACGAAGAACTCCTTACACAGAACGGCATCTACAAAAAACTGGTCGAGATCCAGGCGCAACTGACCAGCGACCGCGCCACCAGCGTCGACAACCTGAAAGCGGCCGAGGACCTTCAACGGGCTGAAGCCGTCAAGCACGAGGCGCCCGCGCCCGTCTCCCAGCAGGAACGAAGTTCCGAGCGGCCACGGCCAGCGGTACCCCGAATTCGCTACCTCGACCCCAAACAACTCCACTTGTATTCCAAAGACGAAGGAGGCATGCGTGTCGTCTATCGCGACGAGGTATACGACCACGTGCGCGCGTACCGCTGCTTCCCCACCTCATGCCCAAGCGAGTTCATCGCGCTCTGGATCGGCGAATCCGCCCTCGAACACAAAGAGATCGGCATGATTCGGCGGCTCAAAGAACTGGCCCCGGGATCCACCCTCGCCATCGGACACGAACTCACCAAACGCTACTTCATCCATTACATCTCCAAGATCCTCTCCATCAAAGAGGACATCGGTTTTCTCACATGGCAGGTTGAAACCGATAAGGGGGAAATGGAGTTCCTGACCAAGAATCACGAACGCCGAACCGTCATCGAAATGGGAAACAACGGACGCATCATCTTCGACCTCGACAACAACCGGTACGAAATCGAAAACCTCGATGCCCTCCCTACGGCCGACAAGGCCCTGTTCTTCAAGTACGTCTATTGGACGTGACCGCCGTGCTGTGGCACGTATCCGGCGAACAGTCTTACGTTGATACGTGTCATGCCGTGTGCGCGACATCCCGCATGGCGGAACTGTCGTCAGAGTTGAGAGGGGGGGGCTGTTTGAGCATAACCCAATGATTCTCAATGGCCTATAGCTATCAGAACATCAACCTGCAGCTCCCTTGCGAAATAAGAAAACTATGATATACTACGAACAGGCGAAGTTCTCACGGATCGGGAGGACACACCGGCAGAAAGACCGTACTACCCAATGATAATCAGCTTTCCAAGCATTGTGGAGGTTTCACTGCACGCCTACGAACTGAAAGGAGTGATTACGACTATGCGAAAGAGGGGTTTCACTCTAATCGAACTACTGGTAGTAATTGCGATTATCGGTATCCTGGCTGCGATTCTGTTGCCCGCGTTGGCTCGCGCCCGCGAATCCGCGCGCCGCGCCAGTTGCGCCAATAACTTAAAGCAGCTTGGACTCGTATGCAAGATGTACGTAAACGAGTCTAAAGGCGAGAGGTACCCGCCGAATCAATGCTGGCCCTGCAATCCAACAAGCGAGTCGTCGGGGAATTTCACCATGGACCTGATGGTGGTATATCCCGAATACCTGACTGACGCGGCCGTGACGCTTTGCCCATCGAACACCCTGGGCACCGATGTCGAAACGGTCTACTCGGAGGCGGACAAATACGCCACGGTTCACTGCGATCGTGCGGGAAACACCTGTCCCGTGACCATCGGCGAATTCTATCCGTGCGAGGCAGATGACCGTTACACGTCGTATCTCTACCTGGCGCACAATACAATTTGGCCAGGCATTACGACGGGTATTGATGACGGAGCCTTGGTTGGGATGAGCGTTATGGACGCAATTGGATGGATTATCGCGAACGATCCCGACATTGTGCCTATGTTTGAAGCCTTGTACGGCGCAATTGACGATCCAATTGCCGGAGACAATGACGTGACGCGGACGGCCGATGGTACCGCCGATCTGCCTGAGCCGATTTGGCGCCTGCGCGAAGGCATCGAGCGCTTCCTGATCACGGACATCAACAATCCGGCGAGCAGTGCGCTGGCCCAGAGCAACCTCCCGATCATGGGGGACTGGGTGAGCACCGACAGCGGCCAGGAATTCAACCATGTGCCGGGCGGCGCCAACTTCCTTTTCATGGACGGCCACGTGGAATTCATCCGCTATCCGGGCAAATGGCCGGTAAGCCCGCTGATGGCCATACTCCAGAGCGAAGAGGTCGGCAGCGCGTTCTAACCACGCCTGCAATTGGATATTCGGAAGGCGCGAGTATCTCGCTCGCGCCTTCTTTGTTTGGCATTGCGCCCTGGCATTGTCCCTATTGGCTCGCTAGTCTCCGGCCCTGTACTGGCAAACCGTCTGGACCAAGCGGCACACGTTCTCGAACGGGGTATGCCGTAGGAGGCCATGGTTCAGATTGAAAATGTGCCCGCGGCATTCTCCGGACTCGATACACGCGCGGGCGGCCGCGGTGATGGTTTCGAGGGGCCCCTCGGCCAACAGTCCGTTGTCGAGATTGCCCTGCACTACCCGCTCTTCCCCCACGATTCGCCGGGCTTCGGCAATCGTCACGGAAGAGGGCAAGCTTAAGATATTGGCGCCGGAAGCATCCAGCAGGCGCAGGTCCCGGATGTCTCGCGCGAACGCAATAGCGGGCACGGTCCCACGCAGCGCCTCGAAGACCCGTTGCTGATAGGGCAATGCGAACTCGCGGTACTGCTGGGCATTCAGCACAGGGGCGGCCGACTCGAACAACTGCACCGCGTCCGCCCCCGCGGCGATCTGCAACTTCAGGTAATCCACCGTTACATTGGCAAGTTTATCGAGCAACGCATGAGCAGATCGAGGATGCCGCGAGAGAAACCGGACGGCCTCGGACGCAGAGTCCCCGAAGCTCTTTCCCTCGAGGAGGAAAGCCGCGAGCGTGAATGGCGCTCCGGCGAACCCCAGCACGGGCATGGCTCCGCCCAGCTCCTTGCGCACCAGCCGGAAGATCTCGGGAATGAACGGCAGCTCCTCCGCCACGTCATAGGTGTGCAGCTCATCGAGGTCCGCGGTGTCTCGCAATGGGGTTTCGAGCATTGGTCCCGGACGAAACACGAACGGCGCTCCCATGGGTCCCAGCGGTGTCAGAATGTCCTGAAAATAGATGATTGCATCCACCCCGATGCGCCTGGGCAGGAGGGAGATGCGGGCAGCCCATTCGGGCTGGCGGAACAGGCGTTCGAGCGGCAGACCGGCTTCGTCCTTGAGCTTGACGTACTCGGGGTCCGTTCTCCCGGCTTGACGCATCAGCCACACGGGAGGCCGCTCGGTCCGTTCTCCTTGAGCCGCCCGCAGGAGAAGATCGTTGCGGTACCGTCCCATCAATCCACCCTGGTTACCACTGAAGTTCGCACGTGACATTGGTTCCCCTCAAAGAGTGTTTCAGTATCACCGCTTGCAGTTCCGCGTCATACAGCCATCCGGTTTCGGCTGTCTGCAGTTCCTGTGAACTGGCGACACGGGCGCCGGCGCCGTCGACGGCACGCGGTTCGGCCACGGGGGCCACGAGCGTGTGGGTAACTGGGGCATACATGTCGCCCAAGGTGAACCGGAGAAGTCTTTCCTCGAGCCGGGCGTCGTTGGTCACAATCGTCGCGGGCGAATTCAGAAACACCGGCGGTTCTCCGCCGCGGTCAATTCTGACACAGCGGATCTCCGGCGATTGGCCTCGCAGACGGAAGCCATTCAAGAGGATATTCTCGGGGTTAATGTCCGCCGGATTGGGGCGGTTCTCAACCATGTTCCACGAGTCCGGGTAACAGTCTTCGCTGGGCCACCCTGTGTACTGCTGCCGCATCGCCGACATGAGGATCCCTTCGGCAATGGCGTCCCAGCTGAAAGAATCGTCGAACTCAGCGAGATCCTGTAAGCCATAGGCATACACCAGCCCGCACCACACAACTGGGAGGCCGATCCACGAGTGGGTGTAGAACGTGGAACCGATCACCGAGATCACGTTGTAACTCATGGTTGGGATGCCGTCGATTCCCCACATGTAGATGAACGGCAGGCCCGTCCAGGCCCAATATCTCGCGTGCTCGAGATGGGACGGGTCGCCCGTGAGACGGTAGGCCTCGCAATAAGCCCGGACCGCGTACCCGGCGGCCAGAATGTCGGGTTGATACATAGGGCATTCCCACATCTGCGCGCCACGGGGCACTTCGTAGCGCTCCATCTGTTTCATGGCATCGAGGGCCTGTGCTGCAAGAGCCGGGTCTCCTGTAAGCCGCGCCGCGCGCAACACGTGCAACGCCGGCGATGCAGCCTGGCCGAGAGTGTGGCCGCCCGGCGGCCCGAGAGCGCCGTGCTTCTCGCTCGCAGGTTCCCAGACCCACAGCCCGTCTTTGCGCGCATTCAGGTGATTGTAGGCGCTCTCTTTCAAACCCTTGAGGGCGTCGGGAAGGTAGCCATACATGAATGGAAACTCGCCACGCATGATATGGCAGCCGGCGCTGGTCCATAAGCCGCGCGGGCCAACTTCATCGAGAGCGCGGCGAGCAACCAAATCTATCCGTCGCTCGATTTCAGTCACGACGTTAGGCGCAACGCCTGAAGCAAGGTCCAGCATCAACGGCACTGCATGGCCGACTGACGGCTCGCTGTTCCATCCCTGGCAATGACTCCAGCCAGGCGGGTTTTCGTGCCACACCGAGCTCAAGTAGGCTTCCCGGCAGAGCGCCTTCTCCTTTTCCCAGTCCCGCGGCGGCGCCCCAGCGCCCGGCAATCCAAACAAGTCGAACCACTGCTGCATGGCTTGAAGTACCAGGCCGCCTGAATGGGGGCCACTGACAATGCTGTCCTGCCCGTACCGTACCCGGTGATCGAGCACAAGCCATGCTTCCAGATGCAGCCGTTGCCCTTTCTTGACCTGAAACGGCGAGTCCGCCGCATCGTAATGATTTTCGCGCACAAATTCCCCCACGGACGGCGCAAACAGCGACATGTGAACGTATTCGAGTCCCGAACCGTATTCCGGGGCCAGAAAACGCGCCGCGGGATGCCGGTACCCAGGGGCCCACTCCTGGGCGGCGTCCCAGAGGAGCGCAACGAGAGCATCTTGGCCCTGAACCGCCATGAGCGGGGTCGTGATCTTGTATGCGACAGGCACGCGGCGATCATTCAGAGGCGGCGCGAGATCGCGTGTCGAGGAAGACGCCTCGTCTCCTTCGAGATACTCGATGCCCGGGAAGATGGCAAAGGACTTTCGCGCTCCGAATGACCGGTCTCCGGCAAGAACCGGCGGCATCGAGAACGCCGCAATCGCGGCATCTTCGGGAGCGATGGTCTCGAGTTCAAGATGGATGCGCGCACTGTCGGCCTCGGCATATGCCATCAGGAGGATGGGCCAGGCCTGGCCTGTCTCGCCCTCGGCGGTGCCATAGATGCAAAGCCAGGTCGATCGGAGAGGATGGATATTACTGATGTGAAGCCGCAATTCTTCGAGCGCGCCATTCTCGCGACGCAGCATCAGACGGCAAAGCGGATACAACGACGCCACACGCCGCCAGCCTCCGCCATCCCACACGTCGGCCATGGCGTACGCGGCATCGTTTTCGTCGACAACCACAGAGAGCCGCGACCAGGCGTTGGCAACGATAGCGCGGATGTCGCCGTTGCGTTCAACCACGACCACCGGGTCCTCGGTGCGCGATTGCGGAGGCTCGATCTCTTCCGCAAAAACATGTATGCGAAGTTCAGGGCTTGTGGCCAGCAACCAGTCCCCGGGTGATTTCGCCGCGAGACCTTGCCAGACGAGGGCCGTTTCTTCACCCGGCTGAAGTGTCCCCACGGGCAACACCTGTGACGAGCTCGGACCAAGCTCCGCAAGGTCACGGCCCCCCAATGCCTGGAGCTGCGACGTAACGCCGCCGGTGTGCGTGCCACGGCCCGTATTCCTGACCCGTTGAATGATGCTGAAGGGTTTACCAACCGTCACGAGCGGTGAGCTCAGCTCGGTAGAGACAACTTCCACCTCGGGAAGGTACACCCCCGCATAGATATTGCCAAGGGACGCCGCCCCCGCCTCGATATCCATGGCGGGGGGCTGGAAATCATCAAAGGCAAGCGGCAGGAGACGGGTACCCTCACCCAATGCCGCGGACACGCTTCGCGTCCCTGTTCTCAGCACGACTCGGGCGGATTGCTGGCACGCCACCTCGACCAGAGCCAACCCCTTGGCCCCCGCGGGCAGTGCTGAGGCATCCTGGGCAGGGTCCAGCAGCAACAACAACGGCTCTCCGAACAGGGCCCAGTCGTAACTAGAGTTCTCAGAGATAGCGTTCGTATGGAAGCCTACGGAAACCGTGCGTCCCGCCCACGGCGCCATGTCGATAGCCCGCGGTTTCCATCCGAACTCCGCAACGGACTCCTCGAATACAAGCCGTCCCTCGACGGCCACCGAGAATCGGACACCATTGGGCGTGTTCGGCGTCGCATTCCAGTCAAATCCCTGTCGCAGCCCCACACTGAAGGCCAGATAGCAGCGCTGATTGCCTTGCAAGACGGGCACAGAGACGTCCCCGAACTCCAGGATCGCATCCTCTGCTCCTCCAGGATGCAAGAACATTCCAGGCATGGATTCGCCGTCCGATTGTTCCCATTGACCCACCGAGGTGTCCGTCGCGTTGATGACAGCGGCCTCGTCGTACCGAGCCACAAAATCAGCGAGAACTCGGATGGACCCCGGCAGAGACGACTCAGCCTGGCTCTGGAAGCAACTCAAAATAACCATTCCAATGGCGCAAACACGCAAATAACTGGGGGTTACGACCTTGTGCATAATCTTTCTCTGGTTCCAGGCGGATTTGCCTCGTGAAAATCAATACGCGAATCAGTCGGCAGGACGCCGAAAGAGAATCGCCAATACGGCGCCTGCGATAGTCAACGCAGGTCCAACGACTTGAAGGGCCGGAAGCTGGTCAAGCCCTGGAATTTGCGAAGCAAATCCCAAGTAATGGGCGCCCGAGAGGACGGCCCCTACCACAAAAACAACGACCCCCAAGACAAACATGTCGTGACCTCACCTCTTCCGAAAAAGGACGCCCGTGTACTGTGCGTCGTCAGGGAAGTTGACCGCCCTATTCGCCGAAGGAGTATAGATTGCCCGGATCCGCATATCAATTCCTTTCAAATCACCTCCGGGTAAGCGCCGCCAAACCAGGCTATGGTGCCACGCGCTCTTGCGACCCGGCGGCGAGGCCATCTTCCGCCCCACCGGCGCGAAACATACCAGCCTGGCCTGAAGGGCCAGGAAAATGATATCAAACGAGAGTGGAGGGCTGAAGGCCCGAAACATACCCCCGGGGTACCGCCGCCCCATCTTCCGCGCCAACGGCGCGAAACATACCAGCCTGGCCTGAAGGGCCAGGAAAATGACATCAAACGAGAGTGGAGGGCTGAAGGCCCGAAACATTGTCCAGCGCTCACCCTCCCGACGCTGTCCGGAGCCGATCGAAGCCGCCTACCGTTTCGCCGTCCTTGGAATCCTTGAACGTGCGCCGATACAATATGATCACACAGGAAGCCGCGCGCTTCGTGTGGAGGCCCCAAGGGCTACTGCGCCTCAAGAATGAACTGAGACCGTGCGTGGACACCGACAAGCGCATAGAGGAATTGGAATCCCAGGTATCCAAGCTCACCCACGAGTTGCAGAAGCTTCGTGGCGCACGACAACCGCAGGCTGCGAGCCCCGTTCCGCAAACGCGCGTTCCTGAGCCTGCACCATCCCCCAAAAGCGATAGCCCCACTTCTTCGAGCATAAACCCCGAGGCTCGAGCTTCGACAATATGGCTGAGCCGGCTGGCGGTTGTGTTTGTAACCGTGGCCATAATTCTTGCCGCGGGCAAGAGCGCGAGCACATCAGCGTTCGACCCGCGCAGCAAGGCGCTAGTCGCATATGGCTTGGCGGCCCTCATGTGCTTGATTGGAGGGGCTTTCCCTGACCGGCGCAGTTTTCTCGCGAGCATCGCCCTTGGGACGGGTCTGGCTGCCGGGTATTTCACCACGTACGCTGTCTTTTTCATCCCCAACATCCAGATATTCACGGACCAATGGAATGCCCTGCCCATTCTGTTCATCGGCATTATGGCAATCGCCGGTATTGTCGCGTGGCGCAAGAGCCACGTGGCCGCCGTCATGAGCTACGCCGTCGTGTACTATACCTTCGGTTTGGCGGCTCACGAAGCGGCGACCGTGCCGCAATTTGCCTACTCGATTGGCGCAATTGCTCTGGCGCCGGCGACTGCTCTGCTCCTTCATGCCCGGTTCCATTGGCGTTTCCTGGTGTGGCTCGTGTTGGCAGGGACATACGGGCCGTTCATCGCCTTCCTGTACAGCCAACCTGCAGCAATCCAGGCCGCCCCTGAAACCTATTTCTGGCTCACGCGCGGCCCTTTGGCCATTGCCTTTCTGGCGGTGGGCGTTTCGACCATCATGGAGGTCCGGCGCGAAGATATCCGGTCCCGGGGCGTTCTGTTGATTTCGCTCTTCAACTGCGCGCTCTTCTTCCCGATTGCGTGGATGGGCATTGAAAGATGCTACCCAGATCATGCGTGGCTGTTCCGATTGACATTCACGATAGTGCTTGCGCTGTTGGCTTTGATGGCCGAAACACGAGGCTCCCGAAGGAACTACCTGTTCCAGGCATACATCGCGCAAGCGTTCGCTATGGCTGTTTTGTCGATGATGGCCCTGTATTCCGGGGTAACCCTTTGGCCGGCGCTCGCTCTGGCCTGCCTTGCTCTTACGGTGTTCTATCAACAGAGCGGCGCAGTCATTCTTAAGGCCGGCAGCATACTGCTCCTCTTCGCCATCTTCGCGGGGGCCGCCTTCACGATCAAAGCTCCCGGCTACGCGGTGTACAAGGGATATGCCGTCCCCGCAAACTGGCTGGGCTGCGCGGCTCCAGCGCTCATCTTCTTCCTTATCGCGATATACTATGAACGGGCTACGCGGCGGCGTCCCCCGCGAAAACGCCACCGAAGCGGGCACTGGTTCCTTGCCGATTCCTTGCTGGACCCTCCCAGCGCCACCGTGGCCATGCTGCATTCAGCCCTGGGCGCACTGTTGCTGATGGTGCTGGCGATCACCGATCGTGCCCAACAGCCCGACCTCCCGTATCTCCTGGGCGCCCTCAGCATCGCCTTGGCGATCACGGGATTTCTGGTGTCCACCCCGCAATTGGAAGTCGCGGCGGTTCTACTGCTTGTCGCCGCACATGTCTCTTTCCATTTCTTCCTGCTCGTGGATAAGAGCGGATTTGATCAGACCGGCGGGTATGTGTACGGAACCGCCATTCTCGCGGTCTATACCTATCTTGCCGGCCTCTCCTGGGAACGCTATTTGAGGCGTGTGGGAGACGACCGCGCCTGGGAACATAACCTGATCGCCCCCCTTCCCCACATAGGCGCGACGTATATGGTCGCCACACTCATAGCAGGCAAGTTCGGAGAGATTTATGCGCCTGCCACCTATAACGCGATTGCTGCCATATTGCTCATCTTCGCCCTCGTCCTGCCGTTTGCCGGGCTCAAAATCGCGGGTTTTGCCCTGCTCGCTATTGGGGCGGCCTTGTTCTCGAACCTCCTGTACGACCCTTCCGGAAGGTTGCTTGACGACCCCTCGTTTCTCTTTTACCTCGTTCCTTTTCTCTGCTCGTACGCCATCTCCGAGCGCGCGCTCTATTTCGCCCACAAACGTCCCGCCGTGGCCCATCGCGCCGACGACACGCTTCGCACCATTATCGTGGCAACAGGGGGCGCAATGGGACTCCTGGCCTTCAACAAGTGGGCCGGCGATGAGTTCCTCGCGCTGTATTGGCTGGCGCACGGGCTGGCCGGGGTCGGTCTGAGTCTCGTGTTCCGTGAACCCCGGTACCGGTGGGCGGCGTCTCTGATTCTAGTGTTGGCCGTCCTTAGAGCGCTCTTCACGTCCCCGGGAGACAGGGTATGGCTCTATCAGTTTGGGGCGTTCGCCGGCCTCGGTATCGCCGCACTGATTGCCATGGCCATCCGTGAACGCAAACCACCGAAAGAGACATCCTCGCCTGTCACAACGGGCCAGAATGGACCCTCCCTCGATGAGTAGGCGCCAGACCGCGGCCGAGAACATCTGTGCCAAGTTACGCGCCCACGGCTACCGGGCGCTCCTGGCTGGAGGGTGCGTCCGAGACCTGATTCTCGGGCTCCCCCCCAAAGATTACGATATCGCGACGGACGCCACACCGCGGGAGGTTGCCGCCATCTTCGAACGCACCATTGACGTCGGCTCTGCGTTCGGCGTCCAGGCTGTGCTGCTGCCGGAGGGCCAGTTCGAAGTCACCACCTTCAGACAAGACGGCCCTTACGAAGATGGACGCCACCCGAGCACGGTCGCCTTTGTGGGGGAGAAGGAAGATGCACGGCGGCGCGATTTCACCATAAACGCCCTGTTTTACGACCCCTTGCAGGAAAAGGTGCTGGATTACGTGGAAGGCCAAAAAGACCTGCATGCGGGCATTATCCGCGCGGTCGGGCAGCCCCGTAAGCGGTTTCAGGAGGATCACCTGCGCCTCCTGCGGGGCATTCGATTCGCGGCGCGCCTGGGGTATGTCATCGAAGAAGAGACCTATCGCGCCATAAAGGACATGGCGCACCTCATCAACGTAACCAGCGCTGAACGCATCCGCGATGAGCTGCTCAGAATCCTCACAGAGGGGGGAGCGAAGCGCGCATTCGAGCTTCTTGACGACACCGGCCTCCTCGAGCGCCTCCTGCCGGAGGTTTCGGCCATGAAGGGCGTACAACAGCCGCCGCGGTTCCATCCCGAGGGCGATGTTTTCACCCATACCTTGCTCATGCTCGACCTTCTGCGTAATCCTACTCCGGCCTTGGCGCTCGGCGTCTTGCTGCACGACGCAGGAAAGCCGCACACACAAACGGAGACGGACCGCATCCGGTTCAACGAGCACGACATGGTAGGGGCAGGGATAGCCCGCGATGTTTGCCTGCGCCTGCGTTTATCCCGGCGCGATACGGAACGCGTGGTCTGGCTGGTATCCCAGCACATGCGTTTCGCGCACATTCCGGATATGAAGGAGAGCAAACGCAAGCGCCTGGTCCGCGCCGAGGGCTTTGACGAGCTTAAGGAGCTTTGCCGCATCGACTGCCTGGCGAGCCACCAAG
>ENA-UPSM01005675-UPSM01005675.1-activated-sludge-metagenome-genome-assembly--contig:-NODE-5675-length-12088-cov-18.196543_pt1 | contig 12088 bp, 17 predicted proteins | sample MGYA00238181_ERZ773283 | MGnify/ENA primary metagenome ERZ773283 (study PRJEB29023, sample SAMN05720199) | activated sludge metagenome | isolation source: Anaerobic digester | place: Japan... | reverse complement strand
TTCAGGATAAGAAAATGGATAAAGTAAAAACTGGATAATAGAGGCGATGAATGAAGACAAACAAGCTTAAATTCAACCCTAATAATCCGCGTAAATGCAGTAAAGACAAGCTTGAAAAACTTATGCGCTCAATCGAATCATTTCCTGAGATGATGAAGTTACGCCCAATAGTTTACGATCCAGAGACCATGCACGTATTAGGTGGCAACCAACGCCTCGCGGCTATCCGCAAGCTTGGCATGAAAGACATCCCGGATGAGTGGACGATCGCCGCCACAGATCTCACTCCAGAACAGCAAAAGGAATTTGTCCTCCGGGATAATGTGCAGTTCGGGGATTGGGACTTTGAGATACTGTCTGCTGAGTTTGGCGAATTTGATCTTGATGAACTTGGGCTTGATATGCCGGAGATAGATGTAAAAAACCCATCTTTTGACGACTCCGATACAACAGACGAAGATGTTGAAAATACAGATATAAGCCCAAAGACAAATGACGATAAGCAATATTTAGAATTGATATGCCCAGAGTGCGGACATGAATACACTATTGAAAAGCCATAACATAGACCAATTGCTCGATCAAGCAAAGTTTGTGTTTGCTAAAAGCATGCCCAAAATGCCACACTACTATACTCTTAAAGAAACGTGGGACACAAAGGAGTTTGAATACGTGGTTGAAAAAATCAGAGAACTGGGAGTGCCTGAGAGGTTTTTTAAAAAGACGTATATTTATTACTACGCAAACGGTTATAAATACTGGACAATGGGAAATCCAGTATGCGAAACAAAGCTAATAAATAGAGCCAAATGTGATTAAAAAAATAGCATTCAAAGACTTGCTGCCAATTATGGATGACATGAAAAAAGACGGTATTTTGCTATCTGAAAAAGCAACAATTTTTGGATATTATGAAGGTGAACGTTTGGTAGCAGTTACCGGAGTAATATTGGGGAAAAAAGCATATTTCAAAATGTCATATACTATCCCGTCAATGAGAAAAAGGGGAATATGTAGAAAACTATTGGCACATTGCATATCATATTCTAAATCAAAAGGGATAAAAAGCGGATATGCCAATTGTACAGAAAGCAGCATTAACATATACATGTCTTTCGGCGGCATTGTTACAAAAGAATATAAGAATGGCATAAAAAGAGTTGAATATGCGGTATTATAAAAAGGAAACAGTGCTTGACGCAGCATTAGATAGAATCAGATACTTATTTGATGAATTTCCCGTGATAATAGTAAGCATGAGCGGAGGCAAAGACAGCACGGTATGTCTTGAGCTGTGCCTATCCGTTGCCAAAGAAAAAAACAGGCTACCGATACACGTAATGTGGATTGACCAAGAAGCGGAATGGCAGGGAACTGTTAACTACATGACAGAAGTAATGGGAAGACAAGACGTTATCCCGATGTGGTATCAGATGCCAATGGTAATAACAAATAATGCGTCAAGCTATGATAGATATGCTTATTGTTGGGATGAAAAAAACAAAGACAAATGGATACATCCCAAAAACGATATTTCTATAAAGGTAAACACATACGGCAAAGATAGATTCCATGACTTGTTTGCTGCCATTATGCAAAAAGAGTTCAAAAACAAAAAAGCATGCTATATTTCAGGGGTAAGAGCAGAAGAAAACCCGAAAAGAGCAATGGTATTAACAAGAGGGGTAACTTATAAATGGATCACGTGGGGGAAGGTATTGAGCAAAAACCAAAACCATTATACTTTCTATCCGATATATGACTGGAGCTATACCGATGTTTGGAAATACATTGAAAGCACTGGAGCAAGATATAACAAAGTGTATGATCAAATGTTTAGGTTTGGCATTCCAGTAAAAGGAATGAGGATATCAAACTTGCATCACGAAACTGCGTTAAAGCACTTAACAGAGGTGCAGGAAATAGAACCAGAGACATGGGTAAAGCTACAGAACAGAATAAATGGAGCAAACACAATAAAGCAAATAAAATCAAAATCATTTACATGCCCACAAAAACTTCCAAAAGCATTTAGCTCATGGAGAGAATACGCTTATTATTTGGCTGAGAACATAATACAGGAAGATAAATACAGGAAGGAATGGGAAAAACAAATACAGTATGACTATAAGTTTTCATTTATAGAAAAGGGTGATAGCATAGAAACAGATTTTTGGAAGGTGGCTATAAACACAATATTATCTTCAGACTGGGACTTTACAAAAATGCAAAACTTTAGACTTACGCAGCACGTAAATGCATTCCGTCAATTCCATAGAGGAACATATGAACAAGAAATGGTAAAGTATTCTAAGTACTTAACGAAAGACCAAGTAGAAACCATAAAAAGGCGCATAAATGAAAACCATAGAAGACATAAATAAAGAAAGAAAGGCACTACACGAAGAATGCCCAATAAAACAGCCCATAGACTATGTCATGTGGGTTCCCATAGAAAAGGTAGAACCTAACGGATATAACCCAAACTCAGTTGCTCCAGTGGAAATGGGGCTATTGTATACAAGCATAAAAAAAGATGGATATACTCAGCCAATTGTCACTATTTATGACAAAAAAAAAGATAAATACGTTATCGTTGATGGATTCCACCGGTACTATGTTTGTAAAACAAAAAAGGATATATATGACAGAAACATGGGGATGCTGCCAATTGTAGTTATTGACAAAAACATATCAGAAAGAATGGCTGCAACTGTTAGGCATAACAGAGCAAGAGGTGAACACAGCATAGATGGTATGAGTAACCTTGTATTTAAGATGCTTGACGAAGGCATGAGTGATGCGGACGTGTGTAATGAGCTTGGGATGGAGCCAGAAGAGCTTTTAAAGCTAAAACATCTTACTGGATTTTCAAAGTTATTCAAAGACACTGAATACAAAAAGGCATGGGAAACAAAAAATCAAATAAGAGAAAGAATGAAGTATGAAAAAGCAACAAAATCCTAAAGCTAAAAAACCCACAGGCAGACCGCGCATTGAGCTTGATCCAAAGCAAGCCAAAATATTTGGCTACTTTCGCGCTACATACGACACAATGGCTGAGCAGATCGGCTGCCATGTAGATACTATTCGCCAAGCCATGCAAGACGATAAATCTGAATTTTCCAAGGCATATAAAAAAGGATTTTCTGGAATGAAGATGAAACTATCCGAAGCGCAGGTCAAAACAGCGATTGAGGACAGAAATCCTACTCTATTAGTTTGGCTTGGCAAGCAGTATCTCAACCAGAAGGATAGTCCAATGCCGGATGAGGATGTGAACAAAAATTATACAGTAATATTAGTGCCCAAGAAACAGGCAGAAAGTGATAACGATTAGATTACGAGAAGAAGATTTTTTGCCGCATCAATGGCAATTCTTGAATGACTGGTCAAGGACACTTGGATTGGTGGGTGGTCTCGGTTCAGGAAAGACAATCAGTTTTCTTTATAAAGCATTACTTTGTCTCACAAAACGACCGGGAGCAATCGGTAAATCTAATATCGGAATTGGTTATCCTACTTATGAAATGGGGAAATCTCTATTTTTTTTCCCGTTCTGTGAAATACTTGATGAATGCAAAATAAATTATACTTCAAATATATCTAATCTTCTAATAAAAACTGATTTCGGTGATTTACATATTAAATCTATTTTATATCCAGAACGAATAGTAGGCGAAACATTTACAGATGCAGGAATTGATGAAATAGATATTATTCCGAAGCAAAAAGGGCTTAGAGCAGTAAATCGCTTCAGGGAAAGATTGAGAGGCAGAAAAGATAGTCAATTGTTTATGGTCAGCTCTCCAGAAGGATTTTCAACTTGTTATGAAGTTCTTCAGGAAAAACCAAATCCCGGAACTAAACTAATTAGAGCCAAAACAACTGATAACATATATCTTTCTCATACATATATAGATGATTTATTAGCAAGTTATGATGAGAAAATGGTTAACGCTTATATCCGGGGAGAGTTTGTAAATTTGAATGGCATACAGGCATATTATGCTTTTTCCCGAGATAAGCATATAAAGAAAGTAGAACCACCTATGCCAAATGACATATTACAGATTGGTATTGACTTCAATGTTGATCCAATGACAGCAGTAGTAGGATATTGGCGAGGTGACACGCTTCATGTCTTTTCTGAATATTATCTCCGCAATTCAAATACATACCAAATGGCTGATTTAATTGCTATTAATTATCCAGATAGATTACTTGTAATTTATCCTGATTGCACAGGTTCGGCGAGAGAGACAAATGCCTATATAAGTGACTTGGAAATATTAGCGAGAAAAGGATGGCAATTGAGATATAAGCACGGAATTTCACAACGCAGATCGCTCAATATTACTAATGGAGAATTCGCTCATAATAGAATAGTAATTGATCCGACCTGCGTTCATCTTATTGCCGATCTGGAACAAGTGACGACAGACCAAAACGGGATGATTGAAAAGACAAAAGATACTATGTTAACTCATATTTCTGATGCATTAAGAAATATAATAAATCTAAACAAAATCAAAGAAAATGATTGGAGAATTGCCTAATGAATATAATAGAGCAAAGCAAGGCAGAAGCACTAAGAAAAGACAATAATACACGAATGAATAATGCCGTTAAATATATTGATTGTTACTACAATAATCAATATGAATACACGAAAGAAGAAATGCAAAAAAGATACCCGGGAACATTCAAAGATATATATAATTACATCATTACGGTGCCTCTAACGAAATCTCTTATTCATCAGCTTGCTAAAACTTTTCAACGAGACCCGGAAATTAAACCGGATACAGATAATCAAAACATTAAAGACGCAATTACCGGAGTATTTGACCAAGCGAATTTATTTGGCAAACTCAAAATTATAGATAGATTTACGGAATTATGTGGCAAGATTGGTGTTATCCCGATATGGAATCCAATTACAAAAAAGGTGGGACTTGACATTCTGACTCCAGATCGCTGTATTGTGATTACTGATGACTATTTCCCCGATACCCCCATAAAAATTATGTATCGAATTAACACCCAGAGTAATAATCTATTGCCGATACGCTCTGATATATGGGCAATATGGACAGCTGATACTTATACCGAAGCAACTCTTAAAACTGATTATGGAATTGATAAAATCATAAAAGAACCTATTCCTAACCCTTACGGCAAAATTCCTATTGCCTGGTTTGAACTGGATTATCCTCTTAATTGCTTCTGGAACGAAGAAGATAATGCAATAGTTCCACAAAATCTCCGAACCAATATTCAGCTTACAAATCTTGATTTAGCTCTTGATTATCAGTCCTTTGCAACTCTCTGCACAGAAGGTTTTCCCGATAATCGTGAATTGATAATTGGGCTCACCAGGCATATCAATATTCCTCGTGATCCGGTCAGCGGAGAGGCAGGCGGTAAAATATATTATATCAATCCTAATGTGGATTTGAGGCAGGTCTGGGAAATCATCAATCAGAACATTGACTTCACTGCTTCGCTACTTGGATTATCTACATCCGCTGTCAGACAAGCTTCTGCTTTCAGTTCCGGCTATCAATTGAAACTTTCAATGCAAGGCGTGATTGATCATAACGAGGATAAGCGAAGCATCTACATTGAATCCCTACGACAATTAACAAACCTTATCTGTCAATGTGAGAATTATTACGGCTCGCAACGATTACCAGAAGATATTGATTTTAATATCAAATTCAATGACATAGCTATTGCTGCCAATCCGATAGAAGAAGAACAAATCACATCAATGCGACTGACGAATGGCACAATGGATAGAGCGGAGGCAATTATGAAACATAATCCTGATATGACCAGAGAAGAAGCGGAACAAAGAGTGTCTGAAATTGATGCCAGTAAAAAACAAACTATCATCCCAACTACTTTTTCTTCAGGGATATTTGAATAATGGCTGATTTATATTCCTCCGCAATTAATGATCAGACCGAATGGTTCGAAAAAAATATGGAACGAGTGGCTAAAACAATGAGAAATAGGTTGAACTCGCTTCTGAATCAATTCGATCGAAAAGGCGGAAATCTGGAATATACTACTGCTAATATCCAGTATGCAAGTCAGAGCTATTTTGTGCTGATGGAAGAATTGCAGAAAGCGGGGTATTATGATTTAGTTGCAGAGCTACAAAACAAGGAAAATGATTTACTTAAGGCACTTAAAAGCAAAAGATCTCCCGGAGCCATCCCGATTAGCTTTACCCTCCAAACACAAAACAAATTGAAGGCACTTAATTCACTTTATGAACTTCAATTTGCAAGCGTGGCAGAAGATGCTATGAAGCAGATTACTGGAATAGTGATGGATACAATTGTGCGAACAGGCAAAGTAGAGGTAGCGATAAAACAAATAGCCGAAGTTCTGGATAATAAATTAGTTCGCTATTCTGTTACATACGCCAATACCACCAGGGCAAAATTCATCCAAGCAGTGGAATACGCTTCCGCTGAAGAATATACCGGAGAGAAATATTGGCAATATGTTGGTCCCACAGATGACCTGAACCGACCTGCCTGCATTGAGGGTCTGGATCAGGAATTTTTCACTGATGATGAAAGAGAAGAATTTGAGGCAAGAACAGCTGATGAGAGAATGTATAATTGCCGACATACCTTCGTCCAGATAACGAAAGAATTTTATGATGAAAATAAAGCTTGACATTAAAACAAATATGATTATTTTATGCACAAGAGGTTATAATGAACATTAAAAATACCGATTCAATCAGTATTCTAATTGCTAATTCGGGCAATCAGAAAAAATATCATCCCGTTAGCGAGCTTAAGGCAGACATCTTGGCTGATGTTGAAGCTGATAAAACTCTCCAAGATATAATCATCCAGAGCATATTAAGCAATGTAGCTGCACCGGTTCTTACTACGGAATCAACTATTACTGAAAATGATAATGACCCTACCATAGCTATTGAAGTCACAAAAAATACTTTTGCGGATACTTTATCTGAAGATGCAGGTAACTGGATCATTGATTTTGGAGAGACTAATTTAATTCTTGATTCTATAACAAAAATATCAGCTACAGAAATAAACATAGCAACTACAGGAACAGCAAAAGTGGGGACAATCCGCATTCTTGCACTCAAAGATTGTTTTGATGCTCCAATAGTAGATTCTACTGTTCTTGAAATTGAAGTTCAAGAATCTGGAGAATAAAATAAATACGAGGTAAAAAAAATGGCTATCAAGGAAATCTTGGATAAGATTAAGGACAAATTGGGAGCGGATGCTCCTGCAGAAGTAAGTGCTCTTTTGGCGGATGCCACGAGAGAGGCAACTGACATATTGGATACACTCTCAAGCGCAAATCGGGAATCTGCTTCCCGAAAAGCAAAAATACGAGAACTGGAAAAGGAATTGGAAATAGAAAAGGATAAAACGGAAAAGATGAATGACCCTGAAAAACAAAAAGAATTTGAGCAGTTCAAATCCAAAGCAGAACAATATGATCAGTATCTTGCTAAGCAAAATCAGGAAATAATTTCCAGTTGGAAAGCAGCGAATGAAAAATTAGCAAGCATTAAAGAGACCGATAAGAGATATGAGCGAATTAAACCTGTATTGGCTAAACTCAAGAAAGCAGAAGAAGGTAAAGAGCTTTCTGCTGCCGATGCAAAATACAATCTTGATCTCTATGACATTATGGTCTCTTCGGGGATATTATCAGATGAGGAAAAAGGGGGCTATCCTAATTATCCTCAGAGTAAAGCTCAAGACGGTATGACTCCGCAAACTACGGCTGATGCAATAATCGGCTTAGCAAAAAAACCAATAAAATAATTAAAAGGAAATTATTATGGCAACGACAACTGCAAACTTACAAACATTAGCTGCTGCTTGGGGTGTAGGAAATGAGTATCAGCCCATTGTGGTTGATTTACTAAAACGCTCATCGCTCTTGCAGACCGCCACAGTAGCAAAAGCTTCACACGGAATTAAACACAAATTCCGTTACTTTAATTCGCTTCCTACTGCCGCTTTCAGAGAAATCGGAGAAGGAATTATACCTCAAAAAGTGGACGTAAATACTGCCCAGATTGATCTCAAGGAATTGGTCTTTGATTTATTTGATGATTATCAGGCGATCTTACAATATCCCGGTGGCAAAGAGGGCTGGCTTAAAGATAATTATCCTGCAGCTTTGGCTGCATTGACCAATGCTTTAGCGAAAGCCGTCTTTTATGGCAATGTCTCGGGCTTTGGCTACGAAAAGGCATTCAAAGGATTCCATCAATACGCAAAGGATTTAGGACAAGTAATAGCGCAGAGAAGTGGCTCATCTGGTTCTCGTTCTTCAATCTTTGCAGTCAGATGGGATGAATTTGACGGTGCTTCTCTGCGTTTCAATAATACAGAATTGCTCCAGGTTATTGATATGACTCCGAATCAGCCCATTCCGATTGTAACTGATACTACCACAAATAAGCAGATGAATATTTTCAAATGGATATTTTCTGCTTACTTTACGCTGATTATTCCCAGTGCGAAATCTGTAGCAGTTATTACTCAGATTGATACATCTCATTTGCCTACAGCAGATGATATGAATGCTTTGATTGATGCAGTAGAAGCTGATTCCGGCAATACCGTAATTTATTGCAATGCCACTGCTCGCAGAGCAATATCTAACATCAAAGATGGTAAATTGAAGATGTATGCTGAATCATCTGATTACAATAACAATGTGGCTACTTGGCGTGGCGTTCCTATTTATCGGGAAGATGCTCTGGTCGCTACCGAAACTACTGATTTGGATTAGAAGGAAGGTAAATAATGGCTATTTATGAAAAATATGGATTCGCGATAGATCAGATTCTGTCTGAAAATCAGGCATTACCTAATGCTACTTCTGGCGATAGCACTAATACTATTAAATTGGATGCAGTTGCAGATGACGGACTACATATTGTGGTCTGTGCTGCTTCTACCACAGTAGAGCTTGCTTCGAGTGCTACTCTGGAAATAAGACCTACAATAGGTGCAACGGAGGGAACGGTTACAACTGTATTACCCAGTATCCTGATTAAAGAAGGCGTTCAATCGGATGTTTCCTGGGCACCTGGTGAAATGATTTGTCAATTCAATATTCCGGCAAAATTAATTGGTTCTGCCAGATATTTGAAACTGACTTATGTCACCTCTGCCAACGAAAGTGACGATAAAGTTGAAGCTTTTTCAGTGCGTAGATAAAGTAATAATTCAGGGAGGCAGAGATAAGGATAATCTGCCTCCCAATATTGAGTGAAAAATGAAATGGAATGATACTACTCTTTCAACTCTGGAAACAATCTCCAGATGGGAAAAAGAGGTCAATGAATTGGCTGGATATGATTCTATTCCTGCGATTCAAGGAAATAAAACAGCTCAGATTACTAATATAGATAAATCAATTGATTCAATCGTCTATACTGATTCTCTTGGCATATCGCATATTTCTGAAATTGAAACTCCCGGTGAATGGCATATTCCCGAGTCAGAAATTATAACTATACTGTATTATATTGGCGAAACATTATTTGGTGTCTCCAATCTGATGGAAGGAAATGGAACAAAAATAGAAGTTCTGAAAGAGGATGGCAAAACTACATCTTTTACGCTTACTGAGAATATCTGGATTATTGCCAAAGTAAATAGAACCTGGAATGCAAAACTGGAATTGGCAAGAGAAGCTGTAAAGAATGATATATTGACTATCCTCTATAATCGCACAGACGCTTCTACTGATGATGAGGCATTGGATTTAATCACGAATGTAGAGACCTTTAACACGGCTTGTGATATGAAAGCGTTAGAATTGATTTATCGCGATTTAGGTCTCGGGACTTTCAACCAAATGCACCAGATGAAGGCAGAAACATACGCAAGAGCATATCAAAATGAGATTGCCAGTGCTATTTCCCGGATGAGAGTAGGAATTGATACCGATACTGGTTCACTTCTAATTACCAGTGGCAGAGTGACAAGATGATAGAATTCAAATATAATTCACCTGTATTTAAATTGGGAAAAATCTCCCGTTCCGAATGGCGGGAATTGGGAATGTCAGCAAGAAGCGAAATAGTGAAACGCACTCGAAGCGGGATTGATATCAATCACCAACCCTTCCACGAATATTCTGCAGCAACCCAGGAATACAAAAGTGGGATAATGCAGACAAGGGGATTAGGTTCTTCTGTAGTGACACTTCAGGATACGGGACAAATGCATCGTTCTCTCAGTATTGAGGTTCAGGCAAACGCAGCCATTCTATATTATGCGGATCAGAACAGAGCAAGAGTAGCTTTACTGCACCAAACGGGAGGATATCATCTCCCCAAGCGGGAACATTTCGGCTTCAATAAAACTGATGGGAACAAATATTTGGAAAAGATTGCCAAACTTCAGACCATAAAAAACAAGAAGGCAAATAGATGACGAATCAAATAACTGGTATAACTGATGAAATATTGACTGCTCTTCAGAAAGCAGGATGTAGAACGGTGGGTATATTACCGGAGGTCTTAATGTTCTCAGGTAATAATAATCCCTTTGGCTTTATCATGCTTAACTCTGAAACAACGGAAAATGATAATGGCGGAATATTAACTCAGCTTCTGGATATATCTATCTTCATTATTACTCAGAATGGTATCAATAAAACGAAAGAGCATTGCAATGTTCTCTATGCTGCAATTGGTGAGATATTAAATAGTTCTGGATTAAACTCCAAAACCGCATTAGTGAATTTAGAAACAATTAATTGGCATGCTGATATGCCATTTGTGACTCAATTAGTGGGGGACTTGGACATTATATCAAGTATAAATTTTAACATCAAATATATGAATGCGAGGTAATTATGCGTATTGTAAAACTCAAAAAAGGAATGACAGCAAGGATTATACCTTGCAATGGCAAACTCTACAGATTATCTGCTGAAAAGGAGACAGAAGTAGAGGATAGTGTGGCTGCTATGGTGGCTGATATTCTGGAAGTCAATGAACCTGTCCAGAAGGAAGTACCCAAGCAAGAAAAGAAAAAAGAACTGGAAATCTCTGTAACAAATGAGATTTCTGATAATGAAACTAAAATCCCTAAAAAGGAGAAATAAATGGGAAATTATAGAAGTGGTAATAAATACAGAGTAGCAATCGGACTGGAGACATCGCTGGGAAGCGGGAAAACGCATTCAACGGGAGGTACTACTCCGACTTTTTCAGTTCGATGGGAGGACTTAACCGTTATGCCTGTGAAGTTAGAGCTTAATCCTGATAGACAGCTGATTGACACTAATTATAAAACAGGAACTTCTCAGGCAACTGCCTATGAACAAGTTCAAGGTGTTACCGATGGCACTTTCACACTATCGGGTAAATTGTCTCTTAACTATGAGATATTGCTGCAGGCAATGTTTCATCAATCCCCAGTGGATCATAGATATACTTTTGACGATACTCCACCTACAGCAAAATCGCTGGTAATGATGAAGGTCTGGGATGATGCAGTAGTAGGATCAAAATATAAAGTCGATATTGCTAAAGGTTGTGCCGTTGATTCATTAGTAATTACCGGTAGAAGTAAAGAAGCGATAGAATTCACTATGTCCGGCAGAATAACCGATCACGAAAGAGAAGTAGAACAGGTTATTACCGGAACCGATCCTGGACTTACTTTCCCCGATGTGGTTCAATTTGGTGATATAGTTTATAGCGGTAATTTTGGCGAATATACCAGATTGACTGAATTCACTTTGACTCTGACCAATATCTATATTGATGATACTAAACGCTATACTAATTCAATGTCCAGATTGCGAGATATAATTCTTCGGCAGGAAGGCGAATTAAATGTAAAAGGATTATTCAAGCAAGAAACAACTGAGCTTAATCCGATGGATGATATTGGGATTGATAATCAATTACAGGAAATTATAGAAATTGTTTCTGGAACGAGTTATTGGGATATTGTTTTTCAAGCATTGGTTACAGCATTTGATTCAGCTGATCCTGATAGAGATTTATTTGAAAGCAATGTAACAATGAAAGCAATTG
>ENA-UPSM01005674-UPSM01005674.1-activated-sludge-metagenome-genome-assembly--contig:-NODE-5674-length-12089-cov-5.226442_pt1 | contig 12089 bp, 11 predicted proteins | sample MGYA00238181_ERZ773283 | MGnify/ENA primary metagenome ERZ773283 (study PRJEB29023, sample SAMN05720199) | activated sludge metagenome | isolation source: Anaerobic digester | place: Japan... | reverse complement strand
ACCGGCGAAGAAATATTGAGTTATTTGGAAAAAGACAATCCAATTGTAAAAGACATTCTCGAATGGCGTCAAATGGTAAAATTGCAAAGCACTTATATTGATGCGTTGCCAAACCAAGTCGATAAAAAGACTGGTCGCGTCCACACCGATTATATGCAGACTGTTGCCGCAACAGGACGTTTGAGTTCGAATAACCCGAACTTGCAAAACATTCCGATTCGTACTGAAAGAGGTCGATTAATTCGAAAAGCTTTTATTGCTCGTGACGAAAATTACACTTTAGTTTCTGCTGATTATTCCCAAATAGAATTGCGTATAATTGCTGCTTTGTCTGGAGAAGAAAATATGATTAAAGCATTCCAAAATAACGAAGATATTCACAAATCGACCGCTGCCAAAGTATTCAATGTGCCTTTGGAAGAAGTCACCAAAGAACAACGTAGCAATGCCAAAACCGTGAATTTCGGAATTATTTATGGGGTTTCTGCTTTTGGATTATCGAATCAAACTTCACTTTCACGTAAAGAAAGTGCCGAGTTAATTGATGCTTATTATGCCACTTATCCCAAACTGAAATCTTATATGGCCAATCAAGTCGATTTTGCCAGAGAAAACGGCTATGTGCAAACGGTTTTGGGAAGAAGACGTTATTTGAAAGACATCAATTCTGCTAATATGATGGTGAAAAGTGGTGCGGAACGAAATGCTGTAAATGCCCCAATTCAAGGTTCTGCCGCTGATATTATCAAAATTGCGATGATTAATATTCATAAAAAACTAACTTCGGGAAACTGGAAATCGAAAATGCTGTTGCAAGTACACGATGAGCTTGTCTTTGACGTACACAACTCCGAATTGGAGAAAATCCAACCAATGATTAAACACGAAATGGAAAACGCTTTTATAATGGATGTTCCTTTGGATGTTGAAATTGGAGCAGGAAAAAATTGGTTAGAAGCGCATTGATTTTAGTTGGTAATATTCCGCATTACGATTGCAAATAATAATCTTTATATTTACCCAAACAAAATTGAATGAGCCTACTTTCCCTTTCAGAAAAATCAATAAAAACTATTAAATCAATTACTAATAGCACTTATTTGGATGTTATTGGATTGCTGATTGTTGTTTCGGCTTCTTTTGCATTGGATTATCATAAAACGGTTTTCAATTTCACGTTTCAGCATCAGAAATACGTTTTTTATTTGGGCTACATTTCTATTCTGAATACTGGTTTTTCGATGATGGGAAATCGATTGGTGACCAAGAAAAATAATATTGGCAATTTTATCACCACTTGCAATACTTTTCTAAGCGGTTCAATTGATTATTTACTTGGAAACGCCGGAGCAATTCTTACTTATCCTGTATCGTTTATTGGAAATTATATTGTTTTTAACACTTGGAAAAAAAGCAGAGAATTGCGTTCAATAGATTTTATATTTTACAGAAATATAGTTTTAGGATTTTTATTTTCTTTCGTTTTAAACTACATCGCCTTCCAATATTTATCTGATAAACCCATTGATTGGAAGTTGTTTTTTGCCATTACTATTCCAGCAGGATTAACGTTTGGCGGGACCTTCAACACGGCTAGAATGTATCCTGACAATTGGTTTCTGTGGCAATTTTACAATTTAACAAAAGCCATTCAGAACCTGATGCTCATGAATATTGCTAATGTTGCCAAATATACTTTCTACTTCTTCAATGCCATTATAGGCTACATTACTTGGAAAGACGATAAGAAAAAAGGAAATATTTAATCTTTTCAAAAAATGAAACCGCCCATTTGCATCAAAATAATTAAGATGGAAATGGGCGGTTTCAAGAGAAATATTAGATTATTTATCTAAATTTATATTCAAATCATCGTGTTTTTCGTGTTTAATAATTTTAGCATTCACCATAAAATAAACATATTCGGCCACATTAGAACAATGATCTGAGATGCGCTCTAAATGTTTTAATGCTATAACCAAATTAGTTCCTGAAACCACTACTTTAGAATGGGATTTCATTTCATCAATAATGTGGTCGATTATTTCATCGCCTTTAGTTTTGATATTTTTATTCAAAGTTAAAATTTCGGCGATTGTTTTTTCGTCTAGTGTCGATAGGCACTCATTAGTTTTTGCAGTAATCAATTCAACTTCTTTGGCCAAATCTCCTATTTCAAACTTTGTGATTAAATCGTGCTTTTCCTTAATGTTTTTGGCTCTTTTTATAACACTCACCGCCAAATCACCAATTCTTTCAATCTCGTTACTTATTTGCATGGAAGCCATAATAAAACGCAAATCAGAAGCTACTGGTTGTTGCAAAGCAAAAATACTTTGACAAATTTCGTCGATTTTCACATCTAATTTATCAATTTTTATTTCGGTTTTCTTGACTTCTTTCCCTTCAATAGGTTCAAACAAAAGGGCTTTAACCGATTCGCCAACTTGGCTAACAGCAAGAGTCCCAATTTTTATAATTACGTTTTTTAGTTTTTCTAATTCCATTTCAAAATGTGTCATCTTACAATTTTTAGTTTAAAAAGGTCAATCGGTCAATTAGTTAATTGGTTAAAACAATTAAATGATTAACCAATTTAAACCATTATCCAAATCTTCCCGTGATATAATCCTCGGTTTGTTTCTTTTCTGGTTTGGTAAATATAGCATTTGTTTTCCCCATTTCAATCAATTCACCCATATAAAAAAATGCGGTGTGATCGCTAGTTCTAGCAGCTTGTTGCATATTATGAGTAACAATAATAATGGTGTAATTTTCTTTTAATTGATGCACCAATTCTTCAATTTTTGAAGTTGAAATCGGATCCAAAGCACTTGCTGGTTCGTCCATCAAAATAATATCTGGGCTTACCGCCAATGTTCTAGCAATACACAAACGTTGTTGTTGACCTCCTGACAATCCCAAAGCCGAATCGTCTAATCGGTCTTTGAATTCGTCCCAAATAGCAGCTTGACGCAAAGAAGTTTCTACGATTTCGTCTAATTGTGTTTTGTCTTTCAATCCGTTAATTCTTGGTCCATATGCCACATTTTCATAAATAGATTTCGGAAACGGATTCGATTTTTGAAAAACCATTCCGATTTTTTTTCGAATGTTAACCACATCGACATTTTTATCGTAAATATCAACGCCTTCAACTAGCATTTCTCCGGTGATTTTTACACTCGGAATCAAATCATTCATTCGGTTAATGCATCTCAAAAAGGTTGACTTACCACAACCCGAAGGCCCGATTAAAGCAGTGACCTTATTGGCAGGAATCTGCATCGAAATTTCTTTTAATGCTTTCTTTTCGCCGTAGTATAAAGATAAATCGTTAACCTGTATTTTTATATCTCTCATTTTATATTTTTATTTGATAGAAAATACGATTTTTAATCTGAAATCAAAAATCGTTAATCTGAAATCTGCAATCTTTATTTTGCTTTTCTTCTAATTCTGGATCTAATAACTACTGCAACTAAATTCAATGATAATGTTAAAATCAACAACACCAATGTAGTTGCAAATTGAATAGGCATTGTTTTCTCGACATCCGAAGATTGGGTTGACATAATATAAACGTGATAGCCCAAATTCATAAATTGGTCGCTCAAAGAACCTGGCAATGTAGCCAAATAATAAGCTGCTCCTGTAAATAAAATAGGGGCTACTTCGCCAGCACCTCTACTCACTGCAAGAATTGTTCCTGTCATAATTCCAGAAATAGAACCCGGAAAAACGACTTGTTTTATCGTTTGCCATTTGGTTGCTCCCAATGCTAAACTCGCTTCTCGCAATTCTCTTGGAATTGTTTTCAAGGCTTCTTCTACTGAAACTATAATCACAGGTAAAGTCAATAACGCCATTGTTAAACTCGCCCAAAGAATATTGGGTTGTCCCCAATGCAATTCGCCTCCATTGAAAGCCTTATCCATTCCTGTTCCCACAAATTGGATGAAAAATCCCAATCCAAAAAGTCCAAAAATTATAGAAGGAACAACTGCCAGAGTGCGAATAGAAAATCGTACTGCTGCTGCAAATTTTGATTTTTCGTGTGCATATTCTGTTAAGTAAATTGCTGTAATTGTACCGAAAGGAACTGCTGCAATAGACATTACAATCACTAATATAAAAGTTCCTATCAAGGCAGGAAATATTCCTCCTTTAGTCATACCTTCGGTTGGGAAGGAACTAATAAATTCCCAAGAAAACTTTGCACGTCCTTGATAAATTATAATTCCCAAGATAACAAATAAGATGGCAATAATTAAAAGAACTGCAATTTGAGTAATTCCCACAACTGCTTTTTCTTTAATTTCTTTGCCTTTGTTATTATTCGCTTTAGAAAACGGATTTTCTATTATATCCATTGTATTTTCCATATTATTTACCTTGGAATTTCTTGATTAATTTTCCTTTAACATAAAATTCTGCCACTGCATTTAAAATGAAAGAAAATATAAAAAGTAAAGAACCAATTAAAAACAAAACGCTATAATGGGTTTCGCCAAAAACTGTTTCGGCCATTTCAGAACCAATAGTTGCAGCAAAAGTTCGCACACTTTCAAATGGATTTGCCGACAATAAAGCGGCGTTTCCTGTTGCCATTAAAGCAATCATTGTTTCGCCAAAAACACGCCCCACACCTAAAAGTAAGGCTGCAAAAATTCCTGGAGTAGCTGCTGGCAAAATCACCGAAAAAGCGGTTTGAGCTTTGCTGGCTCCTAATGCCAAACTGGCTTCGGTATAGGTTTTAGGAACTGCCGATAAAGCATCTTCTGAAATGGTATAAATAATTGGAATCGCAGCCAATGCCATCGCAACACCTCCAATAAAAGCATTCAGTCGAGAATCATAGCCAAAAATATTTTGAAAAAAAGTAGCCAAAACCATCATTGCAAAAAAACCAATCACTACAGATGGAAAAGCCGCTAGCATTTCTATGATAGGCTTAATGATTTCTTTTCTTCTATTGGATGCAAAACAAGAAGTATAAACAGCTGCTAATATTGCCAAAGGTCCAGCAAAAAGCATCGCAATTATAGTTACTTTTAAAGTCCCAACAAGTAAGCCAATCAATCCAAAACGAGGATTATCGGAAACTGGAACCCACTCGGTACTAAAAAATGTACTCCAAGTCTTGTCAGATCCTTCTTCATTTTGGGAAACGGCATCTATAGGTTCGTCTGATGAAGGAACAGATAAATCTTCTTTAGGAGTATCTCCGTAACTTTCTGGTTTTAAATCTTCATTAGATACAGGTTCTGAACCATACGTCTCTGGCTTCAATTCTTCTGTAGGAGCACCATAGGTTTCAGGCTTTAACTCTTCAGTAGAAGTTTCAGCACCATAGGTTTCGGGTTTTAAATCCTCGGTTGTTGCACCATAGGATTCAGGTTTATTAGCCGTTGCAACTTCTGTTTTTGCTTGCGTATCTTTTCCAAAACTAAACAAAGGTAAAGATTCTTTGAAAACAAAAAAGAAAATCAAAAAAATGATTGCGATCGACATAAAAGCAACCGACTTTATAATTTTTTCGGCTAAAAATTCAGAAAGCCTGAATTGTTTTTTTAAACTTTCTTTTGTAAAAGTTTGTTGGATTGGCAATTGAGAATTCATCCTTATTTATTTAGGAATTCGTTTAGATATAAACACAAATATCCCTCACTTCAAAAAAAATGAGGGATATTAAATATTTCTATTATTTTAAAGGATAATAACCCACTTCTTCAATAAGACCTTGTCCTGCTGGACTCAAAATCCAATCAATAAATGCTTTGGTTTCACCTGTAGGTTTTGATTTCAAATACATATACAAATACCTTGTGATTGGGTAAGTATGATTTTTGATTGTAGCAGCTGTTGGCAAAATTGCAGGACTTTTATCGTCTTTCTTCACTGCGCAATCTTTCACCCCTTCAGCATAAGCTGCTCCACCGTAACCAATTGAAAATTTATCTTTTTTTACAGCATTTACGATTGCCGCTGTTCCAGGCAATGTTTGACAAGTTGGAGAAAAATCTGTTTTCACTACGTTGTCTTTAAAGAAACCAAAAGTTCCTGAACTACTTTCTCTTCCGTATAATTTGATAGCAGCATCTGGACCACCTACATCTTTCCAATTGGTAATTTTACCAGCGAAAATTTGTCCAATTTGTTTAATTGTTAAACTTGCAACTGGATTAGCTTTATTCAAATACACAGACAAACCGTCTTTTGCACAAGCAATTTCAACTCCCATTGTATTGTATCTTGCTTTCAATTTTTCAACTTCAGCAGCTTTGATTGGACGACTAGAATTGGCAATATCAGTAGAACCATTGATTAAAGCTGCAAGCCCCACACCAGATCCTCCACCAGTAACTTGAATAGAAGTCCCTGGATTTTTCTTCATATAAACTTCTGCCCATTTTTGAGACAAAATAACCATCGTATCAGAACCTTTAACGGTTACTTTATTGATTGTAGTAAAAGAAAAACCAATAGTCATCACCGCTACCAAAAGGGCTGCTATTTTAAAATTTGTTGTTTTCATTTTTAATATCTTTTAATTTTTTGACAAAAATAAAGCCGCAACGTTAAGTCTATGTTAAGTTAGTATTATTCAATCTTTACTATTTAGGTATTCTTTACTCAAATTTTACAATAAAGAAAAAATTTCATAACCAGAACAAGAAAAAAAACACTGATTATCAATTTCTTATGTTAAATAAAAAATTCTAAATTAGAATCTTGTTTGAAATCTTATTGTTAATGAATTGTCTTTGTGATCCACATTTGCCCAATCTGGATTAGTAATTCCTGAGTTAGCACTTTTTTCATTTATTGGCATCAAATAACTCAACATTATTTTTATGTTTTCGTTAAAGAAATATTGATAAGCAAAAGTCCAATTTTGGAATTTTAAATCATCGATAGTAGCAACTTCATTCCCTGATTTTTTTGTATTAGGATCAAAAACATCATATCTCACAGATAACATATGATCTTTTCCTAAATTTTTAATTAATGAAATGTAATGTCCTTCGATATTTCTTACTTTATTATTTGACGTAAATAATGGATTCACTTGTGCTGGAAAATCAGTTGCTTTGAAACCTGTCATTGAACCTGCAATGTATTCTGCTTTTAGAGAAGCTCCACCAAGAATATCGTAATACACTTGCATTTCAGCTCCAAACCAATCTTTTTTTAGATCATCACCAACTTTAGGAGTAAATACAGTACCATTTTCATCTGTAAACTTAGCTGGAGTAGCTGTTTGAGTAATTATAGTATTGTGACCAAAATATCCGTGTCCTCCAAAATCAATACCCAGTCCTTTGCTAGGAAATTTTAATGAGTAAACAGCTCTTACCATAAAATCTTTAGTATTGTCGATATCTTTTACTTGATTTGCTGCTGTTCCTATTCCAAAATTACCATTCAATATTGCGAATTGAAGTTTCAAAGGAATTTCAAATTTAGTTAAAAAATTTGCTTCTAATTTTGCCCCCATATCTCTTTCTTGAGGATACAATGTTCTAGTTACCAAACTTCTTTCTGAAAATTCTCGCGATGATGATGAAAATTCTACCTCATAAGTGGGTCTGTTAAATAACCCAACCCATAACGAGAAAGTTTGCATCCAGCGATCATTCAATTGAGCATAAACATCTGTAAGTCGCACTTTATCAACCTCAAAGTTAGGACACAATACAAATGTAACACCGTCTAATGCTTCGTAAGTAAATTTAACACGAGCTCTTCTTAAAGAAAATGTATTTGTAGAAGCTGGCGCTCCAGTTATTGGACTTATACCATGAATTCCAGAATTCCAAGTGTCATAAGTTTCATATTGTGCTTGAATATATCCAGAGATTTTAATTTTTGATAGTTTATCTAAAGTAGATTGCATAGTCGAAACTTGCTCATCCATACTTTCAAATTTCATAGTATGACTCTCAACTTTTTCTTTCAAAGAATCATTACTTGTTACATTAGTCAATCCTTCTTCAGAAGCTTTTGACTTATTAATAGAGTCTAAAATACGAACTACTTCTTTTTTGATTTCGTCTTTTTTGACATCTTGTGCTTGAGTTGCAAATGAAACAAAAAGTAAACTTGCAAATAAAATCTTTTTCATTTTTTATGATTTAATTTTTTTGCAAAGGTAGATTACAATGTTAAGCTAATGTTAACATAACATTATATTGATGATAAATTAATGATGATTTGACGATATATTAATGTAAAACTTGAAGGGTACAATCAAAAATAAAATACAACTGTTTGTTTTTCAATTATTTAATCATCAAAAATTAGATTATCCATTTGTTAATTAAATCTCTTAATTTGTTTTGATATTTAGCCTAGCTTTTGTCAAAGTAAAAGAAAATTCTGAGCCAATTCCATATTCACTTTCTACATATATCTTTTCTTTATGAGCTTCGACAATGTGTTTTACAATTGCCAATCCCAATCCTGAACCGCCTTCTGTTCGAGCTCCACTTTTATCCACTCGATAAAAACGTTCAAAAATTCTTGGAAGATTTTGTTGTTCTATTCCTTCACCATTATCTGTAATTCGGACTAAAACTTTTTTCTTACTCAAATTGATGATACTCACTTCGGTTAGCCCACCTTCATTACCATATTTTATGGAGTTGACAATCAAATTCTCAACAAGTTGCTGCAATTTGTCTTTATCCCCTTTCACAAAAACGGGTTGAATATGATAGTTTTCAAATGCCAAAGTAATTTTCTTTTTATCTGCTTTCATCTCCAATAAATCAAAAACATTTTGAATTAATTCGACAATATCAAATTCTGAAATTTCGAGATTCAAATCGCCTACTTCCAATTTGGTAATCATATCTAAGTCTTCTACGATATAAATTAATCGTTCGACTCCCTTTTCGGCACGCTTCAAATATTTTTTTCGAATATTTTTATCTTCCATCGCACCATCAAGTAGTGTAGAAATATAACCTTGAACGGTAAACAACGGGGTTTTCAACTCGTGAGAAACATTGCCCAGAAATTCTCTTCGGTACTTTTCTCGAACTTTAAGCATTTCTATTTCGAGTTTTTTGTCGGTAGCAAACTTTTTAACTTCCCTTGTCAAGGCTTCCATATCAGTTGTAATAGGCTGATCTATAAATGTACTGGATTCTAAAAGAGAAATATCGTCATAGATTTTTTTTACCCTTCGGTAAATGAATTTTTCAACTCTATATTGCAATACGATAAAGGAAAAGATATAGACAAAGAGAAGAAAAAAAAATCCAAACAAAAGCAAACTTTTGAATGGAATTTTAAATATTGCTTTTGCTAAAAAAAGAGCAAAAAAAGAAGCAAAAAGACTTATATACAAAGCCGATATAACGGCAAACTTATAGGTTTTTTGGAAGTTTATTTTCATTTTTTTGAGTTGGTTGTTATTGCAAATTTACTCAAAAATTACACTTCAAATTTATACCCAACCCCTTTTATGGTTTTAAAGTAATCATCACCTATTTTTTCACGAAGTTTTCGAATATGAACATCTATTGTTCTTCCGCCAACCACCACTTCGTTGCCCCAAACTTTATCTAGTATTTCATCACGTTTGAAAACTTTTCCTGGTTTTGAAGCTAATAAATAAAACAATTCAAACTCTTTTCGAGGCAAAGCAATTACAACGCCTTCTTTTATGATTTGATATTCTTCGCGATTGATTTCGATTCCGCCAACATTAAGGGTTTCACTGTTTTTTTCCTGCTCTTTCAACCTTCTTAACAATGCCTTAACTTTACTAACAAGCACTTTAGGTTTTATGGGCTTGGATATGTAATCATCAGCACCCGCATCAAAACCTGCTACTTGGGAATAATCTTCGCTTCGGGCAGTCAAAAAAGTAATGATTACATTATTCAATTCTGGAATTTTTCTAATCATTTCACAAGCTTCCATTCCATCCATTTCAGGCATCATTACATCCATAATAATAAGATCTGGGATTTCTTTTTTAGCTTTAGCAACAGCCTCTTTTCCGTTCGAAGCGGTATAAATTTGATAGCCTTCTTGACTGAGATTGTAACCAACAATTTCTAAAATATCTGGTTCGTCATCGACTAATAAAATCTTGGTGTTTCGTTTTTTCATAATAGCACAATACTGCTTTTAGGTTTGTAAAGGTAAATATAAAACAAAACAATTGCATGTGTAAAACCGTTTTTTATAAGTTAACTATTTGGTAATACATCCGAAACAAATTAATAACACTGGAATAACAAATTTATAATGATTTACCCCTTTAAACCTTTCCCACATTGGATTTACTTATTTAGAAAATTCAACTAATAATTTCTTAAATACAAGTAATACAATTTCTAATGAAGCAAAAAAATGTCTCAGATTTTTATAAAAAATCTAATTAGCACCATCACAAATTGAAAAGTAAAGAATCAAATTATTATCAAACTTTTCTGAATTTCAATTTTAAAAACCCACTTTAACGCAATTTTATAAATTTTGGTATAAATTTTGAAATGTTTTTTTATATCTTTACAACTCCAAATCTATATGATGGCAAAAAATTACTTTTATATTACTCTTTTATTGGGTTTTTTCTTCACTTTGAGCGTTTCGGCTCAAGATGGTAAGCAACAATCCAAACTTCAAGAAACCACAGTTATTGAAGGGTTAAACTTGTACCCTAATCCTGTGAGTAATGGAAAAGTATATATCACATCAAAAAATGACCTTGATAAAGACATCACTATTTTTGATGTTTTAGGAAAAAAAGTGCTTCAAACTACATTGAGTTCAAAAGAACTTAATATTTCTAATTTAACTCCTGGAGTTTACATCATCAAGATCAACGAAGCTGAATCTACTGCAACCCGAAAACTTATCGTTAGGTAAAAGAATCTCATATTTTTTCACAATTTAATGTTTTTTTTACATTGCTTTATTCTTACAAAGCGATTTTATTGTTATATTTGTATAACTAATTTAAAACAAATGTTATGAAAAAATTTTACGCTTTATCTTTTATTTTATTGAGTAGCTTGTCGTTTGGACAATTCACAGACACATTCACAGGAACAGGTCTTTTAAGTGCTAATGGATGGACAGTTCACAGTGGAACAACTGCCCTTTCTATTTCATCAGGCTCCTTAACATATTCTGGATTAACTGGTGGAAGTGGAAATAAAGTTGCATTAGTAGCAGGAAACAGTGAAGATGTAAACAAAAGTATAGGAACTGCCATTACAACAATCGCCTACTATTCTGCCGTACTAAACTTACCAAACACTACTGGATTATCTACTACTGGCGATTATTCAATGTCACTTGGTGGAACAACAGGTGCTTCTGTAACATCATTACCTGCAAGATTAATGCTAAAAACTGGAACAGCTGCAAACACTTTTAATATTGGAATTGTAAACAATAGTGGAACTGGCACTACTCCAACTTATTTAACTACTGATTATCCTACTGGAACTCCAGTTTTTGTTGTAGTAAAATACGACAGAGCCACTAATACTGCTGATTTATTTGTAAATCCAACTTTAGGCGGTGCCGAACCCACTTCTTCTCTAACTAATGCAACTGGAGCTAGTACAGTTACATCAATTGCAAGTCTTTGTATTAGACAAGGAGGTAACGCAACAGCTGGAACAGGAAATGTGGAATTTGATGATATTAGATTAGGCGGAACTTGGGCTTATGTTACTTCTTCTGCTCTAATTTTATCGGTTAAACAAAACGAAATCGCTGGATTAAATATCTATCCAAATCCAGTAACTAATGGCACTTTATACATCTCTTCAAACAGTAATGAAGCAAAAACAGTTGCAGTTTATGACATTTTAGGAAAACAAGTTTTAAACACTAAAACTTCAAACAATGCTGTAAATGTTTCTAACTTAAAAGGTGGTACTTACATTGTAAAAATTACTGAAGAAGGAAAAACAGATACTAAAAAATTAATTATTGAATAATTAATTTACCCTATATCTTATAAAAGCTCTAATGAAAATTAGGGCTTTTTTTGTTTAAATCACACGTTAAATTGCATCTAAAAGTATTATTAGCAGTTAATTAAAATCAGATAA